>Ga0194116_10008910_pt1 | contig 10068 bp, 4 predicted proteins | sample TA2MahsurfametaG_4_FD_148617 | JGI IMG/M metagenome (GOLD analysis project Ga0194116, IMG submission 148617) | Freshwater microbial communities from Lake Tanganyika, Tanzania - TA2015008 Mahale S9 surface | ecosystem: Environmental > Aquatic > Freshwater > Lake | place: Tanzania: Lake Tanganyika... | reverse complement strand
ACACTTACAACATCATTGTTCGACAAAGTAGTTGTACCCAATGTCGAAACATTGGAACCCACATCACTACCATTAATTTTCCATTGATATGACGCTCCAGTTCCACCATTGGTTGGTGTAGCCGTAAACGTGACCAAATCCCCTTGACAAATATTGTTGTCCCCATCATCTGACACGATCGTAACACTGGGGGTAACACTTTGTGAAACTGTAATACATTGTTCTGTATAACAATCTTGAATAACACTATAATCTACAGGATTAGGCGATGCAGCATTGAAGTTTACCGCCCCACTGCCATAGTTTCCTTCTCCATTGTTGGCCCTACTTAAAAACTGATTACTCAGAAAAGTTGCATTGCCAGCACCTGGATCATTCACCAACATGGCCATGACCTTGACAGCACCCGAAGGAACGCCAAGAAGATTCATAGGAATACTAAATTCAAATCCTTTGGTATAATCACCAGTGCCTGTATTGGATTGATAAGCATACAGCGTTCCGGTGTTGCTTGCCCCCAAATAAGTGTTGACATTGGTTTGCATATTGTACAAATCAAAATACAACACGTTGCTGGCAATATTGATTCCCATGATATAATCAGGCTCAAAACCACTATCGAATTGGATACCTCCGTTCAGATTTTCCATGGAATAATAAGGGGTGTTGCTCCGATAAATCCAAGAAGACAAATTGTTATATCCACCCGAATTACAATCAATAAACAAAAGCACTTTGTTGCCCGAACTATTTGCTAGGCTTCCGGCTATTCCTCCAAACAAATAACCCATTCCATTTCGCAAATAGAGCGCATCCAATCGATTAGCACCAAAGCCGCTAGAAGCTGGGCCACCATTGGAATTGGCCAAAGCCGATCCCCAATAAGGATCCGACAAATCTCCGTCAATCGTGAAAGGAAGCGCGTTGAAACCTCTCACACACACTTGATCTCCACTGGCCAATGGGGCAGCCGGGGTAAAAGTTGCGGTAGATGAAGGGTTGGCCTGCGCTGCACCATTCACAAAAAATTGATAGGTGTTGGCTCCTGTTGCTGTAAAAGTGGGGGTTGTTCCTGAACAAACCGTTGACCCACTTCCCGAAGCAAAAGTCATAGTAGGTGTTCCCATTACAGTAGTGTAAATCGCATTGGAACTTGCGGCCTGTCCACAGGCATTGATATCACATGAAATATTACCAGAAGTCAAGGTGGTTGTGGTATAGGTGGCGGATGTAGCACCTGCAATGGCCACGCCATCTTTCTTCCATTGGTAAGCCACCGCAGTATTGGAAATCGCTGTAGCTGTAAAAGTAACAGACTGTCCACTGCAAATAATTTGATCGGCATCCGAAGAAGCTATAGAAACCGAAGGAGTGCCACTCAAAGCCACAACAACCCCATTCAATGACAAATCGGAAGCGGTGGAATTATTGACATCATAAATATAAAATGTGCCTCCTGCAGCGGTTGCGCCAAAAGGCAATATTTTAAATTTAACGGTTGTACAATTGTGAAGATTCTGAAGTGCGGTAACGGTTGACAAATCAATAGCAGAAAGCACCGCCCCCGAAGTTCCCGAATTTGTAAAACTCAAAGTAGTAATGGTGGTATACGAAGTTCCACCATCAATGGAATATTGAAACAAAGCTTGGGCAGGACCACTGGCAGAGCGTCGGTAAGCAAATGGGGACACTTCCAAAAGATCCATTTCATATCCAGCGGCGACATTGACATCAAAAGTGATAAAAGCGGTAGAGGCCAAATCAGCGGTTACCGATTGACTCCAATTCACACCACCCCAGCCCCTGGCTGCCGCAGTAGCCGTGGTGCTCACACCAGCGCCTCTTATCAAGCCTGTACTCGTAACATTGGCTGCGGTGCTCGCAGTAAATGGAGAGACACCAAAATTATTCACGCCCCCAGGAAGCGCGCTGGTATTGAACCATACCAATCCCGGTGCGGAAACAACTTGAGCCTGAACCACAGAAGTGGCTGCCGCATAATTGGTATTTCCTGCTTGACTTGCGGTAATGTTGGTTGAACCCAATCCCACGATGGTTACTGTGTTTCCTGATACCGTGGCCACTGCCGTATTGGAAGAGGTATATGTCACCGTCAAACCTGAGCTCGCCGTTGCTGTCAAAGCAAATGGAGCATCAGTAAGTTGCTTGTTGGGTAATGCTGCAAATGTGATGGTTTGTGATGCTTGATTGACAATCAATGTTTGCGTCACATCGATAGCAGGAGCCACGTTTGTATTCCCTGCTTGTGAAGCAGTGATAGTGGTTGAACCTACTCCAACGATGGTCACTGTATTTCCTGAAACAGTGGCTACTGAGGTGTTTGAACTGGTGTAAGAAACGGTCAACCCAGAAGAAGCCGTCCCCGTTAAATTAAAATTCGTCCCTCCAAAACTAACGTCAGTCAATGCGCCAAAGGTGATGGTCTGCGAGGCTTGGGTTATATTGGCGGACAATCCGGAAGGTTGTGTCAAAGTGTAATTTCCGGATTGTGCTCCTGTTATAGAAAGGTTGGGTGTTATCCCGATTCCCGTACCCACGTTAACCGAGTTAAAGGTTCCAGCATTGATCAATGTAACCACATCAGAACCCACCACTCCTAACAAAGTAGCGCCAGTAATGGTGGCTGTATTGTTGCCATCGTATACTTTATTCTGGGCAACAGCACCCGATACGGTCAACGTTTTTGCGTTCACCACCAAGGATTGAGTCACTGGTGTCGCTGCTGAATATGAAGCATCACCGGATTGAGAAGCGGTAATGGTGGTTGTCCCAACTCCTACAATGGTCACGGTACTTCCTGAAATGGTGGCTACTGCCGTATTGGAGCTGGTATACGTTACTGCCAATCCTGAAGATGCCGTTGCACCCAATGTAAACGAGGGGTCACCGTAGGTCACTGCCGACAATGCACCAAAAGTGATGGTTTGAGGACTCGAACCAGACGTCGTTCCATTGGCTGTCCACGTTGCACTACCCGACAACGGAGCCGAAACACTCGTCAATGCACTGGATGTAACACTGGTTGCAGTGGCAGAAGAACCTGTATCGGTCCATGACGTGCTTGCTTTGTACAATTGAAGCGAAGAAAATCCACCTACCACGTCTACAGCCGGGAACTCAAATACAGCAGAATATGAATAAGTTCCAGTGGTGGTTGAAAGATCGGTAATCCAGTAACGATTGGACAGGTAACTGGGAGAAGAGGAGACACTGGATTGCGTACCATTCATAGCATAAACCGTGACATTTCGTGCTGAACTGTTTGCAGAAAAAGTCAAAGTCATGGGCATATAACCCGAGTTGTTCCCAACTGGAAAAACATAAGTTGCAGGAAAAGTGGTGGAGGTAATGGCTCTTGAAAGCTTGCCCAGGGTGGCAGATAAAAAGGGATCTCCCGTGATGACGTGAGAATCTGCAGAACCGCCGACAACAGCGGACGGTAAGTTGTTGCTCATGGTCAAAGTATTGTTTCCCAAAATCAACTTACCGTTGGTCAAGGTTAATGTACCTGACATCGTGCAGGGATTGGTCAATGTGACAGTAGACCCGACATTGTTCATGGTTAAGCTCCCAATATTCACCACTGCAGCACCCGTTTTTTGGGCCGCAGTTCCGTTGAATGTGAGGTTGGCTCCAGTGAATGTCCTTGTTCCTGTTAATTGAACCGCTCCATTTGCTCCCGTTGTCGTATATGCCCCGACGGCATTGGTATTGGCTGTTATCAAAATAGAACCAGACCATGCATAGAAAGTCTTGCCCACCGCTTGCGTACCCAATAGTGCGTATACTCCAAAATCCAAGATTGCCCCAGTAGAAACTTCAAATTGTCCCGTTGTGGTTACGTCAGAAAGCAATTTAACCTTTGAACCATTGGAATTAGAAACATAAATATCAATGGGATTCGGAAGCGCAGTAGAAATGACACTTACATTTTGAGTATTTCCCGAACTTGAGTCAAAATATAGCTGTCGGGTACCTCCAGCAGTATTGGAGCTGGAAAGGGCACCTGCCGTAATGGTTAGGCTGCCTCTTAAATTTATGGTAACACCAGGAGACGCGCCACTGGCCATATTGAAAGTCGAACCACCACCTGTACTGTTGCCACCAATAATCAAATCTCCACCAATCATTAGGGTTGCAGCAGCTGTGCCGGTTAATCTCAATTCAGACGACCCTGTATTCTTCACATTAAAGGTACCATTAACGGTTGAAACGGCTCCTGCAAAGTTGGCTGCCCCAGTTTGGGAAGGACAATTCCAAGTTAAATTGTAAAAATTCTGGTTCAAGTTGGTAGGCGTCGTCCCGGAAGTAAATCCAGTAAATTCACAGGTTGATCCCGTGGACCACGTACAAGTAGGAAGTGCACCACCGGACGCTGCATGGGTATACTTTCCACCATTTCCAACTGTAACATTTCCTGTAGCAGTCAACGTCCCTGCATTGGTAACTGTTCCGAAAACATTACAATCAATCGCATCCGCTCCGTTGGCAATGGTAATGGTTGTGGCTGCCGGAACAGTGAGTGTTCCTCCTGCTTCCACTGTCAATTGATCGGCTGTGACCGCGGTGGAAGTAATGTTATGGCCATTTAAAATTTGTATTGTACCAAATGAACTATTCGGTGTAGTTGTTGCTGCCATCCATGTTGAACCATTATCTGGTGACTGTTGCCAACTTGCCGCTGTTCCCCAACTTCCCGTTGCTACGTTTGAGCGAAATGCCAATTTGTAAATACGCAAGTTGTTGAAATACATGTTTCTGTTTCCATTGTTAGTAGAAAAATCATTTTGATTACCAATATAAAAATTGATGTTATCGATAGCTGAAGCAATATTAACGGTAGCTGAGTATAGCGCAGAGACTCCATCACGTGCACTCAAACTAAAAGTATATTGAGTGGCAGAAATTCGAGCCATAGTTACAATCATATTATTTACCCCATAAGCGGTTTGAGCATTGACACCGCCCGCGGTAATTGTCGAAGAACCAGCCATGTTCACATTGAATACAGTGGTTCCCGCTGCCTTAAAATCAATTCCCTTACTTCCAGTGTTAGCGTCCCAATTCACCGACCAATGAAAACTCAGTGCGTCTCCAACCGCCATAGCTGTTGTAATATTTCGACTGGCATTAGCATATGCACTTCCGTTGGCATACATACCAAAGGCTGTAGTACTGGTCAACGTCGTTGACATTCCATTGTTTGAGGGATTACCAATAAAAAATCCTGTGTTTGCGCCAGCGCTTAAAGTCCATGTTCCAAAGCCTGTTCCAAAGCCTGCACCATTGGTCCATGCACCCCCATAATTGGACGCTTGGTCTGAAGCAGATTGTCCCATAATCGGACCTGAAAACAGAACTATCAAAAAAAGGGACATTAGGGACACAAAGGAAAAAGACCTGTTTTTCATCACATTTCGTTTTGGTTAAAGTTAACGCAATCAAGTAAAGGTAAAAAAAAACACTTTCCATTGAAATTTTTATGCGGAGAACAGAATAGGGAGCATCACAGCTCCCTTTTTCAATTTGATATCCTTTCAAAGGTCCCGCACACGCATACTAGGTTTTATTTGAACTTGTGAACCTCTTTTAAATTTAATTTGGACATCCCAGACTCCCAAGATTTGCCATCCACATTCAAGAATTGAACATCCCCGATATTTTACTTGAATAACGTGCGTCCCAATTGATCCATAATCTCAATTTCCATTTAATCCTGTCCTTGAACACTCCAAGTCAAATTCAATTGACCGTTCGCGTACGGATTGAGATACAGCAACAAATCCAGCGCTTCATCTTCAGCCAATGACTTCTCCAACGTTTCATCTTCCTGCACAGTCGGCATAATATTATTGAATCTCTCAGAATGGTAACTAACTCGAGACTGTGAAACCGTCTGACACTATGCACAAGAGAGTATCAATAAACTCTTGCAAAGTGTTGAATTAAAAAAATGATAAAACAAATTCTTTTTCATTGCAGTTTATTTTGTGTAGTCTTTTAACGCCAAAAATTACTTTGATCGCATTTTGAAATGTTAAAAGCGAATTTATTAATTTGTTTATTTTCAATTGCTTAAATACATTTAACAACAATCACTTCAGCCAAAAAACTTTTGAAGCCGCGCAATTGACACACTACTCATTGCGTATCCAAACCGAATTGCGTTATAAAAGTTGATTCCTATTGCAATTTAAATCAATATCATTAAGTGTAATTCTTCTGAAAATCGTTTTTTCCGACTTCAATCGTACTTTTGCCGCATGCAACAAGAAGATAAACTCAAATTAGTCATCTCACATGCCAAGGAGTATGGCTTTGTTTTTCCCTCATCAGAAATCTATGATGGTCTAAGCGCCGCCTATGACTACGGTCAATTGGGCGCTGAACTCAAAAACAATATCAAAAACTATTGGTGGACGGCCATGACCCGCATGCACCAAAACATCGTGGGCATTGACTCTTCGATCTTTATGCATCCCACTACTTGGAAAGCCAGCGGACACGTAGATGCTTTCAATGATCCGTTGATTGATAACAAAGACAGCAAAAAAAGATACCGTGCAGATGTTCTCCTAGAAGAGTACATGGCCAAGTCGGAAGCCAAAATCCAAAAGGAGATTGACAAAGCCAAAAACAAATTTGGTGATGCCTTTAACGAAGAGCAATTCCGCGCCACCAATCCCAATGTCCTGCGCAGCCAAGCCAAAATTGACGATGTTCATGGTAAAATGAAAGCGGCTTTGGAAACTTCAGATCTTGAAGCGCTAAAAAACCTCATCGACGAATGTGAAATTGCTTGCCCCGAATCCGGTTCCAGAAATTGGACCGAGGTTCGTCAATTCAACCTCATGTTCAAAACAGAATTGGGCGCTGTCTCTGGCGATGCAGGCATTATATACTTACGTCCAGAAACTGCTCAAGGGATTTTTGTAAACTTCCTCAACGTGCAGAAGTCGGGACGCATGAAACTTCCATTTGGTATCGCTCAAATTGGCAAAGCTTTCCGTAATGAAATCATCGCACGTCAATTCATTTTCCGCATGCGTGAATTTGAACAAATGGAAATGCAATTTTTTGTCAAACCTGGAACAGAAATGGAATGGTACAACTACTGGAAAGAAACCCGCATACAATGGCACAACGCTTTAGGGATGGGTACTGACCAATATAAATTCCATGACCACATCAAACTGGCACATTATGCCAATGCCGCGTGCGACATTGAGTTTAACTTCCCAATGGGATTCAAAGAACTAGAGGGCATACATAGCCGAACAGATTTCGATTTGAGTAAACACGAAGAGTTCTCCGGTAAAAAACTGCGTTATTTTGATCCTGAAACCAACGAAAGTTTTGTGCCCTATGTCATCGAAACTTCGATTGGTTTGGACCGCATGTTCTTGGCGGTATTGAGTAATGCATACCGCGTAGAGCAGATTCCAGGCAAAGAAGGTGAGGATGGAACGGAGCGCACGGTGATGTCCATTCACCCTGCATTGGCTCCGGTTAAGGTGGCGATTCTACCTTTGGTGAAAAAAGATGGTTTACCAGAGAAAGCCAAAGAGATTGTGGATTTATTGAAACTGGATTTCAACCTACAATACGACGACAAAGATGCCGTTGGACGCCGATACAGAAGACAAGATGCCATCGGTACACCGTATTGCATCACCGTCGACAACGAAACATTGACCGACAACAAGGTCACCATTCGTGATCGAGACACCATGCAGCAAGAGCGTGTCAACATCAGTGATTTACACAGCATCATCAGCCGCAAGGTGGGGATGGGACAGCTATTCTCTCACTAACGCCTCCAAGCAATCTACCCATGCCTCAGAATCATTGAGGCTGGGTACCAAATGCACTTTCTCGCCCCCGTGCTCCTCAAACAACTCTTGGTACTCTTCACCAATCTCGATGGAGGTTTCTAAGCAGTCCGCCACAAAGGCCGGTGAAAACACCAATATTTTCTTGGCGCCCTTCTTGGCCAAATCTTCAATCACATGGTCGGAAAATGGCTCAATCCATCCCTTTCCCAATCGACTCTGAAATCCCACTGTGTAATGCCCTTCAGGAATTCCCATACTGGAGACAATACTGCGCGTAGTGGCATAACAAGTTGCTTTGTAGCACAATTTGTTTTCATCATTGATCTCATGCTCACAACTATGATTACGGCACTTGTTGTCTTTATATAATTTGTTCACCTGACGCTCAGGCAATCCATGGTAGCTGAATAATACGTGGTCGTAATCCTGCCAATTGTATTCGCTGGCACGATGGTGCCATGCCTTCAAAAACAACGGATGATCATGGAACTGAGATACAATTTTAATTTCAGGAAAGGCCCACCATCCGCTCATGAGCTTCATCACTCTTTCAATCACACTTCCCGTAGAAGCCGATGCGTATTGTGGAAATAAGGGAATAATCACCAAGCGTTCAGGACCCCAATCCTCAATGGCCTTCAGTGCAGACTCCAAAGATGGATTCTGGTAACGCATGGCTATAAAAACCTTGGTTTCTTTTTCATCAAATCGCGATTGCAACTGCTGCTGATTGGTTTTACCAAAATGAATCAATGGTGATCCTTGTGATGTCCACAATTCTTGATACACCTTGGAGGACTTCCTGTGTCTGAAGGGAACTATAATTCCATTCACCAAAATGGAACGACCAATGGCGTTAATATCAATAACGCGGGGATCATTCAGAAACTGAGTCAAATATCGATAGACTGCACCGGGATAAGGATTATCGGGAGATCCCAAATTCACCAATAACACTGCTGTTTTCTTCATTCTGCAAAGGAACAAAAGAGATGGCTAACACAAACCATTATCTTTGTCCCAATGAATAAAAATCTAAAATCCATGACGGGCTATGGCAAGGCCGAAGCCATCATTGCTGATTTAAAATTTACAGTTGAGGTGCGCAGTCTCAACAGCAAGCAATTGGACTTGAATGCGCGCATTCCCTATTTTCTTCGCGACAAGGAAATGCAATACCGCAGCATGACCGCAGAGTCTGTCATCAGAGGAAAGGTGGATATTTTTATTCATGCTGAAAACATGAAGCAATCTGCAGGTCCCGCCATCAACTTAACCTTGATGAAGCAATACGCAGATGTGCTAAAAAACTTCACATCAGAAAACGACATTCCCCAATCGGAATTGCTAAGTGCCATTCTCCGTATGCCTGAAGTAATGAAGGCGGAAGAAACGGAGTTGGAAGAAGGAGCGCTACATGAGGTGACCGCTCTTCTTCAAGAGGCACTTAAAAATTTAGATCAGTACAGAAGAGCCGAAGGCAATACCCTTTGGAACGACCTAAAATTGAGGATGGATGGTATTTTGCATGGCAGAGACGCCTTGGAACAACCCCTCAAAACCAGAGATGCCAACGTCAGACAACGCCTAAAATCTTCGTTAGAAGAATTGATCCCCATTGATAAAATTGATCCCAATCGCTTTGAACAAGAGCTCATTTATTATTTGGAAAAATTAGATATTTCTGAGGAATATGCACGTCTTTTAGCCAATTGCCAACACTTTGAAGAGGAGTTGCTCGGCGATGGTCAAGGAAAGAAACTGGGTTTTATCGCCCAAGAAATGGGAAGGGAAATCAACACCATTGGTAGCAAAGCCAATGATGCTGACATTCAAAGAATCGTGGTGATGATGAAAGATGAATTGGAAAAAATCAAAGAGCAGATCAACAACGTTCTTTAATTTTTTGTATTTTTAAACATGGGCAAAGCAATTATTTTTTCCGCACCCAGTGGAGCTGGTAAAACCACCATCGTCCGTCATCTCATGACATTGGACCATCTGCACCTCGCTTTTTCTGTTTCTGCCACCAGCAGAACCCTGCGTGGAAAAGAGATCCAAGGTCAAGATTACTATTTTTTTTCTCCACAAGAATTCCTAGCCAAAGCCAAAGCTGGCGAATTTTTAGAATGGGAAGAGGTATACAAAGATCAATACTATGGCACCCTGAAAGCGGAAATTGAGCGGCTATGGTCAGAAGGAAAAAATGTCA
>Ga0194116_10008898_pt1 | contig 10079 bp, 10 predicted proteins | sample TA2MahsurfametaG_4_FD_148617 | JGI IMG/M metagenome (GOLD analysis project Ga0194116, IMG submission 148617) | Freshwater microbial communities from Lake Tanganyika, Tanzania - TA2015008 Mahale S9 surface | ecosystem: Environmental > Aquatic > Freshwater > Lake | place: Tanzania: Lake... | reverse complement strand
CGGCGCTTTGGTGCGCTCGACCCGCGGCCTGCACGGCGGCTACTCGCTCGCCCGACCGGCTGCGGCCATTTCCGCTGCAGCCATTCTCGATGCGCTCGAGGGGCCGGTCGCGGTCACCGATTGTTCCGCCGGCAGCGGGCATTGCGAAATCGAAACCACCTGCGGCGTCGGTCAAGCTTGGCGGCGCGTGAATCTTGCCATCCGCCGCTCACTCTACGACGTCAGTCTCGCGCAACTCGCCGGGCTTCACAGCCGAAACCTTGAGCTGCGCGGCGTCGAACATGAACTCAACCCGATGGCGGGCGGTCGCGCCGCCGCCGCGCTTCACCGTCGCCGCACCGCCGACTCTGCGACCGTGCCGAACGAGCAAAAATGAGCCAGAACGCCGAAATCCAAAATGCAGAAATTCGCGATGTCATGGGTCGTGGGTATCAGCACGGTTTTGTTACCGACATCGAGTCCGAAAGCCTGCCACCCGGTCTCGATGAAGACGTGGTGCGCGCGATTTCGCGGATCAAACGTGAGCCCACCTTTCTCACCGAATGGCGGCTGCGCGCCTTCCATCACTGGAGGACCCTAAACGAGCCTGAGTGGGCGCACGTGCGGGTCAAGCCAATCGATTATCAGGACATCTCCTACTACTCGGCGCCCAAGCTGAACAAAGACGGACCCAAGAGTCTCAATGAGGTCGACCCGAAGCTGCTCGAAACCTATGAAAAGCTTGGGGTGCCGCTGCACGAACGCGCGCGCCTGGCGGGCGTAGCGGTCGATGCCGTCTTCGACAGTGTCTCGGTGGCCACTACCTTCAAAGATCGACTCGAGAAAGCGGGCGTCATTTTCTGCTCGTTCTCCGATGCGGTGCACAAGCACCCGGAGCTGCTCGAGCAGTATCTCGGCAGCGTCGTCCCCTACACCGACAACTTCTACGCCTGTCTCAATTCAGCGGTGTTTTCCGACGGCTCATTCGTCTACATCCCGAAGGGCGTGCGCTGTCCGATGGAGTTGTCTACCTACTTCCGTATTAACGCTGCGAAGACCGGACAATTCGAACGCACCTTGATCGTCGCCGACGAAGGCAGTCACGTGAGTTATCTCGAAGGCTGTACGGCCCCGATGCGCGATGAAAACCAGCTGCACGCCGCGGTGGTGGAACTCGTCGCCATGGCCGATGCGCAGATCAAATATTCGACCGTACAAAACTGGTACCCGGGTGATGAGAACGGTGTCGGCGGCATCTACAACTTCGTGACCAAGCGCGGCGAGTGCCGCGGCCGCAATTCGCGAATTTCCTGGACGCAGGTCGAGACCGGCTCGGCCATCACCTGGAAATATCCGAGTTGCTTACTGCGCGGTGACCACTCGGTCGGGGAGTTCTATTCGGTCGCCCTTGCCAACCACTGCCAGCAGGCCGACACCGGTACCAAGATGATCCACATCGGCGCCAACACCCGTAGCACCATTGTTTCGAAGGGCATCTCGGCGGGTCGCGGTCAAAACACCTATCGCGGACTCGTCAAAATCCTGCCGACGGCCACGGGTGCACGCAATTTCACCCAGTGCGATTCTTTGCTGATGGGCGCGCGTTGCGGAGCTCACACCTTCCCGTATGTCGAGGTGAAGAATCCGAGTGCCACGATCGAGCATGAGGCCTCGACCTCGCGGATCAGCGAAGACCAGTTGTTCTATTGCCTGCAGCGCGGCATCTGCGAAGAAGATGCCGTCAACATGATCGTCAACGGCTTCTGCAAGAGCGTGTTTAAGGAACTGCCGATGGAATTTGCCGTCGAAGCCCAAAACCTGCTTGCAGTCAGCCTCGAAGGCTCGGTTGGCTGAGCCCACTGCGGCACGCTCATCTCGGAGAGATCCATGCTTATCATCAAAGATTTACATGCCAGAGTTGGCGATCGAAAGGTACTCGATGGCCTGAACCTCGAGGTACCTGCCGGCCAAGTACACGCCATCATGGGTCCAAACGGCTCGGGGAAAAGTACTCTCGCTTATACGCTTGCGGGTCGTCCCGGCTACGAGTTGATCTCGGGTAGCGTCAGCTACCAAGGCCGCGATCTGCTTACGCTCGCACCTGAGGCACGTGCGCAGGCCGGGCTTTTTCTCGGCTTTCAGTATCCCGTCGAGATCCCGGGCGTGAACAACGTCTACTTGCTCAAGGCCGCGCTCAACGCAGCCCGCAAACATCGCGGCGAAGCCGAGGTCGATGCCTTTGAATTTTTGACGCTGGTACGCGAGAAAATGAAAGTCATGCAGATGGATGAGACGTTTCTGTCGCGCGGTGTGAACGAGGGCTTCTCGGGTGGTGAAAAGAAACGCAACGAAATTTTGCAGCTGCTCGTGCTCGAACCTTCGCTCGCGCTACTCGATGAGACCGACTCGGGTCTCGATATCGATGCGCTCAAGGTGGTGGCCCAGGGCGTCAACACGCTGCGCTCGCCGCATCGGGTCATCGTGCTGGTCACCCACTATCAGCGCCTGCTCGATCACATTCAGCCCGATCGTGTTCATGTATTGGCGCGCGGTCGCATCATCCGCAGCGACGGTCCCGAGCTCGCCCGCGAACTCGAGGCGCGCGGCTACGACTGGGTGCTGAACGAGGCGGCATGAGATGAGCGCAATGCCCATCGTTCTGCCGTCGAATCGCGACGAGAACTGGAAGTACGCGAACCTGCGAGCGTTGTCGCGCGCGCGTTTCGAGCCGGTACCGGCTCCCGAGGCGGCGCAACTTAAAGATATCGCAGCCCGTTTGCCAGCGGTCCTGCCGGGCTACGGCAGACTGGTGTTGGTCGATGGCCATTATGTGGCGGAGCTGTCGACGGCTGCGGCTGGCTTTAGCATCACCCAAGATGTCGACACACACGAAAAATCTGGTGCGGATCAACGCTTTGCCAATCTCAATCGCCGCTTTCGTCAGGGCACCTGTCGCATCGCCGTACCGGCCAACACCGCACTCGCGCTAGAAGTCATTTGTGTCGCGACGGCAAGCTCGCACCCGGCGCTCGATATCACCCTCAGCCACGGCGCCAAACTGCAATTGATCGAGCGGGATTGGTCGGCGCAGAACGACCACGCCACGCTCGTCAACCTGCACTTGGTCGCGCAAGTCGGCGACTACGCAAAGCTGGAACTCGCCCGCATCGGACACCACGGTGCCAAAGCACAAGCGCTCGATACACTAGAGCTGCAACTCGGTACCAGCGCGACGCTGAAACTCGTGCAGCTCATCCAGGGTGCGCTCGTCAGCCGTTCCACGGCGCTGATCGAACACGTTGGTCGCGAGGCCTCACTCGAGTGGCACGTGGCGGCACTCGGCGAAGGCACGCAGCACCACGACGCTTTCGTGCATGTGACCCACACCGCCCCGGGTACGCGGTCGCTGCAATGCTTTCGCGGTATCGCCGAGGATCGCTCCCGTGTCGCCTTCAACGGCCGCATGCGCATCGAGCCGGCGGCGGTCGGCACGCAAACCGACCAGTCACTCAAATGTTTACTCGTGGGCCACGAGGCCGAGGCCGACGTCAGACCACAACTCGAGATCTACACCGATGCCGTGAAAGCGAGCCATGGCGCGACGGTCGGCAAGCTCGACTCGGATGTGCTCTTTTATTTATTGTCGCGCGGCATCCCGCCCGCGACCGCAGAGTCGATCCTCAAGTGGGCATTTGTCAGCGACGTGCTCGCGAAACTCCCGTCGCCCGAATTGCACGCGCAAGTCGCCGCCGCGCTCGAGCGACAGCTGCCGGGCGCCGCCACGAGAGCGCTGTCGTGAACGCTGCGGTCACGCCGCGCGCCTATGACGTGGCGCGCGTCCGCGCTGATTTCCCGATTCTCAGCACGACCGTGCGCGGCAAGCGGCTGGCTTTCCTCGACACCGCCGCCTCAGCGCAGCGGCCGCTCGCCGTCATCGAGGCGGTTGATCGATATGAGCGCGGCAGCCATGCCAACGTGCACCGTGGTGTGTACGAGTTGAGCCAAAAAGCCACCGACGCCTTCGAGGGCGCACGTGAGCGAGTTCGTCGCTTTCTCAATGCGGCCAGTATTAAAGAAATTGTGTTCACGCGCGGTACCACCGAGTCCATCAACCTCGTCGCCCAGTCCTGGGGTCGGCGGCTCGGTCCGGGCGATGAAATACTTATCACTTGGATGGAGCATCACGCGAACATCGTGCCTTGGCAGATGCTCTGCGAGCGCACCGGGGCGGTGCTTAAGGTGGCGCCGATCGATCAGCGCGGTGAACTCGATATCGACGCCTTCCGCGCCCTGCTGTCGCCACGGACCAAGCTAGCGGCCTTCACGCAGGTATCGAACGCACTCGGTACGGTGCTGCCCATCCGCGCCATGATCGACGCCGCCCGCGCAGTCGGCGCACTAACGCTGCTCGATGGCGCGCAAGCCGTAGCGCATGAGCGAGTCGATGTGCGCACACTGGGCTGTGACTTTTACGTTTTTTCGAGTCACAAGCTCTATGGACCGACCGGGCTGGGCGTGTTGTGGGCGCGTGAGGCCATACTGCGTGAGATGCCGCCTTGGCAGGGTGGTGGCGACATGATCCTCACCGTGAGTTTCGCCAAAACCACCTATAACGAACTGCCCTACCGCTTCGAAGCTGGCACACCGCACATTTCAGGAGCAGTCGGGTTGGCAGCAGCAATCGACTATCTCGAAGCGCTCGGTATCGAACGCGTACACGAGCACGAACAGGGACTGCTGGCGCGCGCCAGCTACGCCCTGCGTTCCATTCCTGGCCTGCGCATCATCGGCGAGGCCAAAGAAAAAATCGGCGTAGTTTCCTTTATGCTCGAGGGTGTACACCCACACGACCTCGGCACCATCCTTGATGACGAGGGCGTTGCCGTACGCGCCGGACATCACTGCGCGATGCCCGTCATGGAATTCTTCAATGTGCCAGCGACGGCACGGGCTTCCTTTGGTTGCTACACCGACGACGCCGACCTCCAGCAACTCGTACGCGCGCTCAGTAGAGCACTCGAGGTATTCGGCTGATGGAAGTCAAAGATCTTTACCGCGACGTGATCCTCGATCATAACAAGCACCCGCGAAATTTCGGGCAACTCGATCCCTGCGACACCTCCGCCGATGGTAATAACCCGCTCTGCGGCGATCGTCTTACCTTAACGTTGCGACTCGAGGGTGACCGGGTGACGGATATTCGCTTTGACGGTAAGGGCTGCGCGATCTCAACTGCATCCGCCTCGCTGATGACCGAGGCCGTTAAAGGCAAGGACGAAGCTGCCATCACGCGACTGCGCGATCTTGTGCACCAGACACTCACCGCCCACGGCGAGACGACTCTGCCGCCTGCAGAACTCGGCAAGCTTGCGGCACTCGCGGGCGTCCGTGACTACCCTGCCCGCGTGAAGTGCGCGAGTTTGTGCTGGCATACGCTCGGTGCCGCGCTCGAGCACCACGCACAACGCCACGCCGATCACGGTCCCGTCACCGTATCGACCGAATAGGATCTGGAACGATGCGCAGCCACGAAAACGAAGCCTTCACGCTGAGCCGCAACACCCAGGCGGTGATGGTGCCCTCGGGCGATGCCATCGAACTGCAGACGGGCCTGTCGGGTTTCATCACCCAAGCCCTCGGCGGCAGTTTCACGCTTTATATAGAAGGCAATCTCTACCGACTCTCGGGCGAGAACGCCGATGCTATCGGCAAGCAGGCGCTCACGCCGCCCGTGCTGCCGCCAGGCGCCACCGAGGCAGACATCAAATCGCTGGCCTGGCAACAAATGCGCAGTTGCTACGACCCCGAGATCCCGATCGACATCGTCGAACTTGGTTTGGTCTACGAATGTGAGGTCGCAGCTAACGATGATGGCACGCGTACCCTCGCTGTGAAGATGACACTGACTGCGCCCGGCTGCGGCATGGGTGATGTCCTCGTACAGGATGTCAAAGAAAAGCTCGAAATCATTCCGACCGTGACTAAGACCGATGTCGAACTGGTCTTCGATCCACCCTGGAATCAGTCGATGATGTCCGAAGCTGCACGGCTGCAGACCGGCATGATGTAAATCGTGGCGGCTTCCTGGATCGACATCGGTGCAGCTGAAGTGTTGCAATCAGGCGGCAGACTCGATAGCGAGGTGGACGGTTACTATGTTGCCGCGGTACTACTCGAGGGAGAGTTGCACGCCTTTGAAGATCGTTGCACCCACGACGGCGAGTCGCTGACTGGCGCCGAAGTCGAGAGCGACTTCAGCACGCCCTGCGGCGTGGTCATCTGCCCGCGGCATGGTACACGCTTCTGCTTGCGCACCGGCGCTGCGCTCACGCCGCCGGCTTACGAACCCCTCAAAGTATTCGCGGCACGCATTCGTGGTGGTCGTGTAGAAATCGCGACCGCATGAGGCGCATTACCCTGGTTCGTCACGGCTACGCCGCGCCTCATGCGGAAGGCGGCGACTACGTTAGGCCGCTTGAGGACCGGGGTCGGCGCGAAGTGACACGAACGGCAATGGCCCTGCTTACCCGCGTCGGCGCGCCCTCGATGATTTTGGCAAGCACTGCCGTACGCACGACGCAAACAGCCATCCTACTTAATGAGCGGCTGAGCGCGCCCGAAGCAACGCTGCCGATCGTTTTCGAGCGCAGTCTCTACCACGCCGACTGGTCGCATTTGCTCGAGGTGCTGCAGGCGAGTGATGGGGCTATGCCTCACCTGCTGCTCGTCGGCCACAATCCCGGGATCTCGGATCTTGCGCTGCGCTGGTCGCGACACTTCCCGGAATACGCGGATTTTCAGGGGTTCGGCACCGCAGGCTGGTGCTCAGCGACCTTCGCGACAGCCGCCGCGGATCTCTCCGGTCTCAGCGCACCGCTCGGGGTGTTTTTTTCGCGAGCGCCGAGCTAACGAAATCGCGGCGCACCGTGCTGTGTGGCACGCGGCGCACCAAGGGTGCAAACCACTCGCGCACGTCGCGCTCCAACGCTACGCCGTGCATGTAATTGTAGAGCGCGGCGTTTAAAGCCTCACCGAGCGCATCGTGGTCAATACCGCTCGGATCAATGAAAGCGACGTCGTTACGCGCGAATCCGCCAAAGGGTTGCGGCGCAAGAGTCACGCCATAGGCCGTAGGCTCGCGACCCACCGGCGAGTGCACCGTACAGGCAAAGCGATGGAAAAAGCCCGATTGAATGCAGCCCTCTTCGAATAGCTGCCGAACGTATTCGAGCGAGTCGATGGTCTCGCCCACCGTCTGTGTCGGAAATCCGTACATGAGATAGGCATGCACCAGGATGCCGGCATCGCTGAACGCTCGCGTGACCTGCGCCACCTGCGCCACCGACACGCCTTTTTTCATCAGTTGCAGCAGACGATCCGAGGCCACCTCGAGTCCCCCGGTGATCGCGATGCAACCACTCCGCGCGAGCAAGCGACACACCTCGGGCGAGAAGGTTTTCTCGAAGCGGATATTCCCCCACCAAGAGATCACCCGGCCGCGGCGCAACAGCTCTGCCGCCATCGCCTTCAACGCCTTGGGCGGTGCGGCCTCATCAACGAAATGAAAACCGCTCTCCCCCGTCTCGGCGACTACGGCCTCGATACGATCCACGAGCAGCGCCGCATTCGCCGCCTCGTAACGTGAGATGTAATCGAGGGAGATATCGCAGAAGCTGCATTTCTTCCAATAGCAGCCGTGCGCGGTGGTGAGCTTGTTCCAGCGTCCGCCCGACCAAAGACGGTGAACTGGATTGAGCAGATCGAGCACCGAGAGATAGCGCCCTAGCGGCAAACCATCCCAAGTCGGCGTACCGACCTCGGAAAAAGGTACGTCGAGTTCGCGGTGATCGACGTAGCGGACTACGTCCGTCAGCACCTCGTCGCGCAGAAAAGTGCGTACCAAGCGATCGGCGGATCGTCGGCCCTGCCAGTGCTCGATCAACGCCAGCAGCGGTCGCTCACCGTCATCAAGCGTCACCCGATCAAAGTAATCGAAGACTCGTGGCTCGGCGAGATCACGCAACTCGGTATTGACGTAACCTCCGCCTAGCACCAGCACGGTCTTGGGTGCTGCCGCGCGAATCGATTGCGCAATACGAAACGCTCCGAAGACTGCACCCGGAAACGGCACGGACAGTAAAACGATGTCGGGGCGATGCCGCTGCAGCGCAGCAAGCGTGAGTGCATGCAGACGTTGATCGATTAGATTGCGCGGCGCTGCGAGCGCCGTCGCCAGCGGCTCGAACGAGGGCTCGCTCGCGGCCAGTCTCTCGGCATAGCGTACGAACTCGAAGCCGGGATCGATCTCTTCGCGCAGCACATCCGCCAAATCGTTGATGAAGAGCGTGGCGAGATGTCGGGCACGATCATGATTACCGAGTGCACCAAAGGCCCAAGCGAGCGGGTCGGCCTCGTCGGCGTAGGCCTCCAGCGATTGAAAACGCGGCCCCTCGGGCAGAAACTGTCGCGAGACAATCCGATGCGCCAACGTCGGATCACGGCCCTGAAGAAAAGCGACCGTACCGTCGATCGCCGCGTGGTACTCGGCGAACGCCGCCAAAAAGGCTTTCGATCGCGAGCCACGTCTGCGCGCCGGAATCGCCTCGATCGCGCCACGCAACTCGGTAAGGCCTTCGGCCGAGAGCAAGCCGAGTGCAAGCTCGATCGCGAGATCTTCCTGCTCGGCGTCGAAACCTCGGGAGCGCAGAAATCCCGTGAGGTATGCCGTCGAAGGATACGGCGTATTGAGCTGCGTCATGGGCGGTATCAGCGCGAGCAACTTCGGGGCCTGGCGGGTCATCGCCGCATTATCCCCGCCCTCTCCGCAGCCCGCGACTTGAAATCGTCCGCGGCGACATCCATAAAAAACGATATGAGCGCAGCGCAAATCGTCACCACCGCGGACTTTCGCCGCGAAGTTATTGAGACCTCGGCCACGCAGCCCGTATTGGTCGACTTTTGGGCGCCATGGTGCGGCCCCTGTCGCCTGCTCGGGCCCGTGCTCGATCAACTCGCCGCCGAAACGCCCGGGCTGAAGGTGGTCAAGCTCAATACCGACGAGGAGCCCGAAGTCGCTAGCGCCTACGCGATTCGCAGCATCCCCGCGGTCAAGCTGTTCCGCGATGGCCAGGTGGTCGATGAATTCGTCGGTGCGCAACCTTTGGGCGCTGTGCGCGCATTCGTCGAACCGCATCTGCCAAAAGCGAGCGACGGTCCGCTGGCGATCGCCCGCACGGCGCTGGCGGCAGGGCGCCCCCAGGAGGCACAGGCGTTGCTCGAGCCGCTGATGGCGCCGCTCCTCGCGCCACTTACCGCACCCGTGCCTACGCAACCGCTCGCGCTCCGCGGGACTCCGGCCTCTACCGACGAAGCGCTGGTCGTCACCTACGCGTCAGTGCTCGCCTGCATGGGACGCGCCGCCGAAGCCCTCGGCTTGCTGCAAGGCCTGCGTCCGGCGGCGCAGAGCGATGCACCGGTGCGCGCGGCCTACGCTCTCGTGCATTTTTCTAATCTGGCGAGCTCGCCTGACGAGACCGATACAATTCAGACAGCGCGCGTGAGCGCGGCCAAGTATTTCCTGCGTGCTGACAATGCACGCGGTCTCGAAAGGCTGTTCGCAGCCGCCGAGCGCAACCGACGCTATGCGAACGCCGCAGGCAAAGACGATCTGCGCAAGGCACTGGAATTATTTAATGCCCATGATCCGCAACTGCCGGCTGCTCGACGCCGGCTCGCCAGTCTGTTGCACTGATTCAGTGCGCAAGTGAATTCAGGCGCTCGGTCTCGGCGTTACCGAGATAAGACTTGATAATGCGTCTCGCCAGATAGAGCAGCGGGATCATCGCGATCGCGGCCAGCATTTTGTAGCTGTAGTTGACCATGCCGACCGCCAAAAACTGCGGAATCGGCCAGTGTTGCGGACCGAGCACAAAAGCGATGTACAGCACGACAAAACTGTCAATCAACTGCGACACCGCGGTCGAGCCTGTGGCCCGCAACCAGATGAGCTTCTCGCCCGTCACCGCGCGAATACGGCGGAATACGGTGATGTCCACCAACTGACCGATCAAAAAGGCAACGATCGAGCCCATGATCGTCCA
>Ga0194116_10008896_pt1 | contig 10080 bp, 8 predicted proteins | sample TA2MahsurfametaG_4_FD_148617 | JGI IMG/M metagenome (GOLD analysis project Ga0194116, IMG submission 148617) | Freshwater microbial communities from Lake Tanganyika, Tanzania - TA2015008 Mahale S9 surface | ecosystem: Environmental > Aquatic > Freshwater > Lake | place: Tanzania: Lake Tanganyika... | reverse complement strand
CTTGAAATCTTTAAAGTAAATTTAATTACTGAGGATTATTAAATTAATAGTTTTTTAAAAAATTTTTTATGAAATCGCATTTTATTATTTTCTTCTTGAAATGAAATATATTATGTTTCTAATTGTTATTTAAATTGAAAATATTTTTCAAGGAATTAGACTTTTTTTTAATAGAATTTAAAAATATTTTGTTTTATTCTTAATTTTAATTTTTTTTAAAAAATTATAAAGCAAAAGTAAATGGTAAATTTTTCTGGAATGAAAATGTTTGCAGAATTTTTGGGAACATTTATACTCACAGCATCAATTGAATTTATTACTGTATATGATATGGGTTCTCAATCAAATTCTCTATTTGCTATTTTGGCCGGATTTTTTATAGCAATAACATTAACTCGTGAAATATCTGGTGGACATATTAACCCAGGTGTGACTTTAACTGTTTATCTAGCAGAAACTGATGATAAAGAGAGAAATGAAAAAGCCAATTCTTTATGGATGTATTTTGTTGCACAAGCAAGTGGAGCTATTTCTGCTGCTTTACTAGGATTAATGATTTATAATGAAAATATTTTTAATTTAGCTCCTTCTCCTAAAGTAACTCCGGCAGAAGTATTTATTATGGAAATTGTTGGATCAACATTATTTTATTCATTAATATTAGTTCAAGGTGATCCAGATGCTAAATTATCAAATGATAAAACAACATCTACAATAACTATCACTGCGGGATTAGCTGGTGGAATAGCTTTAGCTGGAAATGTTAGTGGCGCTGGTTTAAATCCTGCAATTGGATTCGGTTTTAATTTTTGCAGATTACTCACAACTGGAAAAATTGAAGATTGTAAGTATTTATGGGCATATATATTAGGTCCTTTAGCAGCTGCTTATTTTGCTAGTTATTTTTATTTAAATGTTTTTAAGAAATTTTTCTTCCTTGAAAATTGTGACGAAAAAAAAAAACCTTTGATCGAATTAGAAGATTATTAAATTGAGTTGTTTTTATAAATTAATTTTTAAAAACGAATTTATTTTAAACTTTATAAAAATTGCAGAATTTAAGAAATTCATAAAAATTTATTTAATTAATTTAATTTTAATATAAATTATATTTCACTCAATAACCAAAAAATTATCATTTAACTACTCTTGAAGATTCTTCTTTAATTAGAAAAGAAATAGTTCAATATTCAAAATGAAACAAATATTATTTAAAAATAAGGGAAATTTCAAATTATATTTATTTATATTTCGATAAATATGAGTTAGAGGAACATCTGTTTCCTATTAATAAAATTTTAAAATAAATCTCAGAATGTTTTTGAATTCAATAATATTCAGTATTTAATAGTAAGTAAAAATTTAAACCAATATATATTTTTAAATTAATTTGAATTCATCTATTTTTAAGCGAATGATTATTTGAAAATTTTTATTTTGGTTTTTTTACTTACTTTTTCCTTTTTTTTTATTTATGAATTTTATATTTACAAATTTTGTAAATTAAAAAAATGTATCGATTATCAAAAATCCTTCCTCTTAAAAATTCATTATTATTTAATAAAAAGTATTTCAGCAAAAATATTCAAACTATTGGAGTAGTTGGAGGTGGTCAAATGGGAACAGGAATCGCTTATGTTTTTGGGAGGTAAATGTTAAATAGTAATATTTTTAAGAGTTTCTAATAATCATGTGATAATTTATGATACTCAAGCAAAGCAATTAAAAAAATCCAAAGATTTTATTGATAATCTACTAGATAAAGAAGTTAAAAAAGGATCTTTGAAAATAGAAGATAAAGGAAAAATTCAACATAATTTTTCTTTAACTGAAGATTTAAATACTTTTCAAAAAGCTGATTTTATTGTTGAAGTTAATATTTTTAATTTAAATTTCTATTTCATATATAATTTATTTGGTTATTTAAAAATCAAATAAATTTAGGCAATTACAGAAAATTTGAATATCAAACAAGAGCTGTTTTCTAAATTAGACTTAATAACTAGAGAAGAAGTAATTATTAAAAAATTAAAACTTATTTTAATAATTTTTTTTAAAATTAGACAATTTTAGCTTCCAATACTTCTTCAATTTCAATTACAAAATTAGCTTCCTTTACAAAAAAGCCAAATAAAGTTATTGGAATGCATTTTATGAATCCTGTTCCAATTATGAAATTAGTAGAAGTTATAAGAGGACTTCAAACCGATGATGAAACTTTCAAAACTACTTTAGAGTAATATTTTTAAATCAAAAATAATTTTATTAGATTAGTACATAATTTACAAAAAGAATATTCAGTTTCGAGAGATATTCCAGGGTTTATCGCGAATAGGATTTTAATGCCATATATAAATGAAGTATTATAATTATAATAATTATTAAAGGCTATTTTCACATTGTATGAAGGAATTGGATCTGTTGAAGATATAGATAAAACAATGAAATTAGGAACAAATGTTCCTATGGGCCCTTTAACTTTGGCAGATTTTATTGGTTTAGACACGTATTTTCTTAAATATGAATTTCAAATATTTATTAAATTTATATGACTTAATATTTAGAGTATTATACATCCTTCAGGTGCTTTTTAACGATTTAAAAGATCCGAAATATAGGCCTTGTCCTTTACTGGTTAATTATGTTAATGCAGGATGGTTAGGAAAAAAGACTGGAAAAGGATTCTATAATTATTCTGACAAAAAATAAAAAAGATGAATTATTTTATAAAAAATATATATCAATTGGAAATCGAATAACATTTAATTTAATGATATTAAATAAAATTAAATAAAATTATTCATAAAAATTAGAGATAAATGTTCAATTTTTTAAATGTTAAATAATAATAATAAATTATCTGAACATTTCATCAATTTTAGAGCAAATACTAATTTTATTGTCAATAAATTCATCTATAGAAAATGGTTTGAATGCACTTATATGTTCTACTGGCTCTATTTTTTGTCTGAATATTTTTAAAATTATTTATAAAACAAAATAATAGTAAAACAAAATAATAACAATAAGAATATTTAATATTTTTATATTTTACTTATTTGTTTTTTTTCCCTTATCAATTTGAATACAAGAATTGATCAAATTAATTCTATCATTCATCAAAGCTTGGCTTCCTAATGCCATTTTGGTTGGATCCAGTTCATCATATTTGAATTTCTCTGCATAAAGAACAGAATAAATTCTATTTACAAATTCATTTAAATTTAATTCCCAAAAGCTTTCATCCTTTTTCTCTACATTAGTTGCTCCATCTACAACAATTGTATTCCATAAATCAACCATAGGTTTGAAACTATCATGACAATTTACAATTTTACAAAAGCTATTTATTATCGGACCTACATTAATTTTTAAATTATTAAAAAAAATTTTACATTCTAATTTTAGTTTTTTGTGTGTATAATCGCTATTATTAAGGATTATTTTGCCGATATATTTTCTGTAAGTAGTGCAAAGATTAAGAGCAGCTCTATGAATTATAATTTGAGTTGGAAGATAATCAATTAAAGCCTTTAAATTTAATTAAATATTATTAAGATATTTAAGAAAAAAATTTAATTTTATTACTTTAACTTAAGTTTAGATAATATTTATTTACTTTATCAGGATTAGATAATTCTTTAAAAGGCTTAATTTTTATAGGCAATTCTGATTTTATTTGTCCTGAAAATATTTGGGTAAATTTCGCCCATCCACTTCTCTTTGTTCTAACATCAGTTCTGTTAATCATTTCCTGTTTCAAAGGAGTCCCTCCATATATTTGCAATTTCATTTCAGAGGGTTTGTAAAGATTTTTAATATCACAAGAGCACCATCCACAAGAAGTTTCTGTGGATATCCCTTCTTTTATCATAATTATTACAAATTCAAAGATAACATTAATTTTTTTTTTTTCTTGATCATCATTATATCGAACAATAATATTATTATTAAAAGATTTTCTATCTTCATCAAAATACCATCTATCTTCATACTCTTTTTTCCAAGACGCTTCTATTTGAATAGAATTTCCAAAAAAGCAATTTTTAATTTCATCAAAAAATGAAATTTTTAGAATTCTTCCTACAATATTTTTTTGCCTATCCAGCATTTTTTCATCAGGAATAGAAACACCTGTAGCTTTATCTAATGAAATTTTAGTATTAATTTGAGTCTGGATTGGTCTTAATCTTGCATTACCACTATTTCCCATATTAAAAACAGAATTTTTTGAAGAGGTTGTTTGAAGTCCTGCACTATTTATATTATTATTGTGATTGAAATTGGACCCTGTGTTATGAGCTGTATTATTTGTTGGAGATTTTGAAGGAGATTTCGGTATAGATAATTCTGGAAGAATATCCTTGTATAGTATTCCAGACTCATCTGTAGCTGGTTTTAAAGTTGCAGAAGGGAGTAATTTAAATAGTTTTTGTTCTTCTTTTATAAAGCTTGGAATAAAATTCATAGGTAAGCCTTGAAAAATACTCAAAAATTGCATTGGGTTAATTCTCCTCTTAGAATTTATTTGTCTTAATGTCTTTGACATAAAATTATCATTATTTTCATTTTTTTCCATCAAGGGATTTTCTGGTGTCATCTCCAATAAATTTACAAATTCTTCTATATCTATTAATCCGTCAAAATTACAATCTGCTTTATTAATTAATTCCATAAATTCCTCTTCGCTCAAGTTACATTTCAATTTTTCATTCAATAAATGCTTTAATTGCTGTATTGTTAAAAATCCCACTTTATCAATATCTTCTTCTTTGAACATTTTAATTACATAATCTTTTTCTTCTTGTGCAAGAACCATCTGATGTTGGATTTTTTCCTCCATAATAAATATAAATTCTTTTCTGTCAATTACATTATTTCCATCTGAATCCATTTGTCTCATTAGAACTTCAACATCTTTTAATGTTGTATTATGATTTAAAGATTTTAATGCTTTATAAAAATCTTCTTTTGAAATTTTATCATCTTTGTCAATATCAAACATATCAAATAATTGATGTAATTCATCAAGCATTTTTCCTGAAACAGACATTTTTTTCGATCTTTCTTCTAAAGTTAATTGAGCATTGTTTAAATAAAAAATTAATTCATTTTTTTCTAATTTCTCATCTTTATTTTTGTCCAATAAGTCATATAATAAACCAGCATCACGGATAAGATTGTTTAAATCTTTGAGTTTTTTTCCTACAGTATCTAAGATTGCTTGAACAAACTCCATTCTTTTTATTAACCCTGTTTTGGAAATTTTTAGAGTAAATTCATCTAATGTTAATTTATTTGTTTGAATATAAGCATTCAAAAGATTTATTATTTCTACTAATTTCGGATTTTGATTAATTTTACTAACTAAAGAATAATTTTTTTTTATTTCTGCTTGATTTACTAATTGGAATGGCATTGTAAAATATGTAGGTTCAAATTTATTAATATGACTTTTTATAGTTTCATAACTTATTGTATTTTTATTATAAGGATCAAAGTATTTTGTAAGTAAATTAATATCATCTGGACTTATGGGATATTTGGCTAATCTAAAACAATTTTGAAAATCGTAAATTGTGACAAGTTGAGACTTCTCGTGATTTATTTCATTAATCATAGGAAAAATTGAAGTAAATTTGATTCTATTATTAATTAAATATTTTGCGAATTCCTTCAAAATAAAATTGGGAGGATCTAATTTAGAATCATGAAATTTATTTGAATGAATGTTTTGATTGTAATTATTCTTGTTATGATTATTATTTGTAAATGGAAAATTACTGTTGTGAGTGTGATTTATATTATGATTAGTATGATGAGGATGATTTTTGCTGAATTTTTCAAAAACTTCATTATTATCTGCCATCTCTCTAAACACATAAATAAGCCTATCAATTTTAATTATAGACGGTTTATGTTCATCAACTAGATAAGAATAAATTATTTCCAATATTTCTTTTTCCTCTTCTTCAGTAGCGATTTTAAGATCATTTTGTATAATTTTATTAAATTCTACAAGAGTAAAATAGCCATGATTTTTAATATCTTGAGAATAAAAATAATCCCTAACATTCATTTCTTTTTCATTTATTATAATTTCAATTATATAATTTATTGAATCCTTAACATCTAAATAATCATCATTAGTTATATTTCTATTTGGTTGTATGTCTGCAAGATTTATGAAATTCTTTTGATTGTGTTCATTTATAAATTCTCGATGATCTTTTATATCTTTTTTGTCGTGAGAAGTTTTACTGAGTTTGTCATAATTTTTATAAACTCTATCCAAATCCAAATTGGGGACATTTTTTAAAGGCTTTGCAAATTCTGTTTTAAACATACTTTTTGTTTCATTTTTATTAAAATTATTATCTCTCGGACTCATAAGATCTCGAGTATTATTATATCTATCACTACTGTTTCCGCCATAATTATGATCTTTTTTTATAGCCTCATGATTTGAATTATTTTCTCTTTCATTATAATAAAAAGAATAATATGCATTGAAAAATTTAACAAGATTTATCAATTGATTATTTTTGAAATTCTTGAAAGTATTTAGGATCATTATAAAATTGTTATTCTTAATTGCATATTTTGATATATGGTTTACAAAGTCAGTCTCAGAACATTCTCCATCAGCATTAACTTCAATATCAGAGAAATAAGAAATTAAATCAGAGACTCCTTTTTTTATTGAATTATCATGAATCTCCTTAAAAAAGTTTTGAAGATGCATATAATTTTTGCTATTTAATTTTGCTGTTTGTTCTGTATAATTACTAATTTTAAATTTCCAAGTATTAACTTTTGCTTCATTTCCTCTTATTTGGAAGGATTCTTTAAATTTATCTATAGGTGGTGGATCCATTGTTATCAAGTCTATGAAGTTGTTTTTTTCTAAATACCCTTGTTGTGAAGCCATCATATTAAATAAATATTTGTATTCTTCTTCATGCGAAAAATTAAAATCAAAATTGTCAAGGAAATTAATGAACATTTTAATATCAATAGCCTCTTGTTTTCCTAAAATGTTCTCCCAAATTTCTCTTGGATTTATATTATTATCTCTTAAAAATATTCTTAATTCTACAATATAATCATTGTAATTTTGATGGCAATATCTTGATAATTTTTCGAATTCAATCATATTAAAATTATATACATTTTGAAGGAATTCCATATAACAATAATGCGTCCCAGTTTTATTTTTGATTGATTTAATCATAATTTCTCTCTGTTCTTTTGATAATTCGATCCTCATCTCTGTAAAAGCCACATTAAAGTCAATCTCTGTTAAGAATCCATTTTGTCTCAAATCTCTTATATTAAAAAAATAAAGATGCTGATTTCCCATTTTATAAAAAATCTCCTTAAGATATTTATAAATTTGAAACAACTTAAAAGTTTCTAAACTCTCTACTTCAAATCTTATTCTGTTATCAACTTCTGAAAGCCTTTGATAAATAACTCGCTTTGATTCTTCAGCAGTTAGACTTCTAATTTCTTTGAAATAATGCTCATGTCTTACAGAACTTCTTTTTCGAGCTGCTGAAACGTAAGGATTATTATGACTAAAGTAATCATTATTATATCTTTGAAAATGATCATTATCGTGATTATAATTATGTTTATTGAAATTATTTGTGCTTTTATTTTTCCTAGACTTAAAATTTATATCTGAATCACTATCATAATCATAATCATATTTATTTTTTTTGTTTTTCCAATAATAATCATCATCAGGATTTTCTGTATTATTGAAGTAGATAGTATTTTCCAGCTTAAACTTCTTCTTACTCCCCTTTGAATGTGATTTGTGTTTATAATCATTCTTTTCATCTGAAAAGCTATTATCTTTAGAACTGCTTTTGTTGATGGATTCATCTAGCTTATTATTTAGATTGTCTCTACTTGGAGGGTTCATTTTTATAATGCTGTTTAGCTTCTTAAATGTTAATGTATTTTCTTCCGAAAGTTTATTGAAAAGATATTCACATTCTGGTTCATATAATGGGGGATAATTAAGATTATTTAGAAGAATTTTAAAATCTTCAAAATCGATTTTAGGTTTTTCCCTAAAACTTATTTTCCATTTTTCTGAAAGATCTATAGAATTTATCTTGAAAAAATTTCGAAATTTAACAATATAATCATTATAGAAATGATTAAATGTAATAACTTGATTAATTGTATCTTCAGTTTTAAAATGTTTAATTTTATGTATTAAATCAATATAGGAATATTTTCCATATTGATTCCTTTCTAAATCCATTAAAATTATTTTCTTTTCATTTTCACTTAAAACTAAAATTTCATCAAAAAGTGAATAAAAAACATCATCATCTAAATATCCTATTTTGTCCTTATCATATTTTTTAGCCAATTTTTCAAATTCTTTCGCATTTGTTTTGAAATAAGTATAAAAATTTTCGTAAGTTTTTGTTTTTATAAAATTATGATTTGATCTTAATTCTTCCATAAGTTTTTTATCTAGTTGTTCTAATTTTTCCAAAATTTCTTTATTATTAAAAGAATTCATATTGTTATTGAAGTTCGCATTTGTAATTATTTGCCCTGTGCTGGGAATATTATTAAATTGATTTATATTAAATTCATTTATAGAAGCGTTACTTGGTTTTCCAAAAGTAGGAGGTCTGTTAGTATCATTTTGAAAATTGTTTAAACTTAGAGAATTTTGTGGACTTCCTATTATCTGAATATTTGAAGCTAAAGGATTTTGAGGAATTTGTTGAATTTGATTATTAACGTTAAATTGTAAATTATTATTTAAGTTGTTATTGTTCATTAAATTCATCGTATTATTTGGATTGATGACTGTAATTGGATTTGCCATTTGTGTCATAATTGGATTATTGGGAATATTAGTGTTTAATTGATTTGGAATAGCTAAGATAGGATTATTTAAAATTTGTTGATTGTTATTAAAGGGAGTATTCATATTAACAACATTATTATTATTAAGTTGATTTAATTGGTTAATGTTATTAGAATTCATTGGATTATTAGTATGAATATCATTAGATTTAATTATTATTGGAGGTTGATTTATTAAATTTTGCTGAGGAATAATATGATTATTTATATTATTTGAATTTAGATTATTATTTATAATATTAGAATTCGGGAAATTATTGTTTCCTAAATTTACATTTGAATGATTGTTAGAAAGTAAATTCATTTGCATATTATTATGAGCATTATTATGCGTATTATGATTTTCAATGTGATTATTAGAGATATTATTTTGAATTAAATTGTTACTTGAAATATTATTCTGATTAATATTGTGAATTTGAGTATTGTTTGGAATTAAATGATTATTCAAATTATTATTTGGAACAGGCCCATTATGTCCCATATTTTTATGAGCATTCATTTGTTTTATTTCCAACATTCTTTTTTGCTTTTCATGAATTTCTTTCATATGTTGATGTTTTTCTTCAAAAATTTGATACTCAATATACATATTTTCTATTGAAATAACAGATTTATCAAATAAAGGAGTATATTTTTTAATTATCCTTGCAACCATATCCGATTTTTCATCAAAACCCATAGTCAATAATTTTCCTCTAAAATCAAGGATAGGTATAGTTTTCTCATCCTTATAAACAAATAATTCTTTTATTGTCTTTAATCTTTTTTGGTTTTTTAGATTATTTAAAACTCCGAAAAAATTATTTAATAATATTTCTTCTTCTGTTAGAGGTTCATTCATTAAATTCATTTTATAAATTAAAAATAAAAGTTAAAGAAAAATATTAATCAAAATAATTATAATATTTGAAAATATATATCTTCTTAAAAATTTGTTTCTAACTTATTGATAAATTTTCAAAATTTTTATGAAATTACATTCTTTATTTTTCCCATGATGAAAGTAAATTTTATTTTATTTGACTAAAACGAATTAAATTTTATCTATAAATATATTTGATTAAAATAAATAATCTTTTTAAATGTTACATATAATAAAATAAAATCAAAATAAATTTATAAAAAATTTATAGAAAATAAAGAATTATTTTTTATTTAAGAAAAAAAAATGGG
>Ga0194116_10008893_pt1 | contig 10081 bp, 5 predicted proteins | sample TA2MahsurfametaG_4_FD_148617 | JGI IMG/M metagenome (GOLD analysis project Ga0194116, IMG submission 148617) | Freshwater microbial communities from Lake Tanganyika, Tanzania - TA2015008 Mahale S9 surface | ecosystem: Environmental > Aquatic > Freshwater > Lake | place: Tanzania: Lake Tanganyika... | reverse complement strand
GATTTTACATCTATAAAAAATACATTAAGTGCAAAAAAAGCTTTCATGGTACATTATAATAGGTTTTATATTGTTTTCTAACTTATCTTGAAATTTAATTGTCAAATTTTATTATCAATAATTTTGTAAAACAAATAATATAAGCTTGCGATTAAGAATATTTAAATAAATAAAAAATATTAATGGAAAATAGAGAGTTCAACAATGAAAATTCAAATGAAGAAAATTTTAATAAAAAAAGCAATAGCACTCAAGAACTAGAAGAAATAAAAGAAGAAAAGGAGCAAAATAAAGATAATCATCAATTAAAGATTATAGATAAAAAAGAAGAACATGAAAGTTTTAAAGAAATAAATATATTAAATATGAATATGAATCTCAATTCAGGTAGTAGCAAAATTATTAGCAAAGGAAATAACCAATATATATTTACTCAAGATGTTATAATAGCATTAGAAAATTATTTTAGTGTGGTAAAATTAAATAGAGACATTAGAGAAAAAAATCTTCTTTTTCTAGATTTATATGAAAAAAATTCTAAGAATAAAGATTTTATATTTATGCTTTTTTGGTATCCATTTATTATTTCGGATGAGTTGCTAAGTGTGGAAATATTAAACACAACAAAAGTATATATGGGAGACAAAGTGATTGAAAATATTTTCTCTCTTACAATATCTTCCAAAGAATTAAATAATCACGCTTTCAGTTTAGCTTTGGAAAATAATTTTCATGATTCATTACTTTTAGTAATTATCAATCAAGGAAAAATAAAAATCCCTATAGAGTGGCTTTTTGAAAAAATTAAACAAAGAAAATTAAATTTAATCGAAGAATGCTGGGTAGCGAATAATGAATGTTGTTTTGAGACTCCAAAGTTTTCACAAAATTTTCTTGATTTCTATAAAAAAACTTTAAATCTAAAAGTCGCAGATTCAAGCTCAAATTTTGCTAATTCTTCTGCATTAGATATTTCAAAAATTAATATTTTAACAAAATTGGTTAGTAAATCAATTAAAAAAATTGATTCAAATAGATTTGATAATACATATGCAAGTGGAGACCAGAATTTTTCAATGAATAATTCTAATAGCGGAATTAGCAATGGAATGCAAAAAGAATATACAGATCTCTTTACAAAGAATACTGGAAAGCTAAGTCTTTCAAAACTTATTTTACTTGCAAATTATTATGTTGCTAAATCTACTTTTGCAGATGAGAATGAAAAAGATTCAGCATTAAATATAATTAGAGCAATTTGTATTTTCGATAAAGATAAAAAATCTTCTGATAATATTTTACAAGGACTTTATATTACAAAAAATAAAGAAATAGCAGCAGAGCTGCTTGAGGCAAATTTACTTAATGTATGTATTACTGTTTTTCAAACAGCATTAAAATTTAAAGATTTGCGTTTTTGTTTATTGTTTTATGAAAGATACTCTGATTTTAAGATATTTGATAAAGAGAGTTTACATGATGAGATTATTGAAAAATTAAATGAAGATTTAAATAATTTGGAAGTCTATTTGTTTTTTATTAAAAATTTTTCACCGGATTTCCGCCTGAACACATCAAAAACTCTTGTCAAAATTATTGAAGATTTAATGCAAGTTAGTAATCAAAATAATAAAATTATGAACAATTTTTCAAACCCAATTAAAATCTTTGTTTTAATTGCTGAAGTTCTTAATAGAATTAAAAGCAAATTTCCTTCTTTAGATTCTAATATGCAAAGAATCATTCAAAAATGCTTGGATTATTCTGAAAATATTCAAATGCTTATAGAAGATGATAGCGTTTTCAGAGAATTACACTTAGAAAGGGATTTAACTAAGCGCTCAACACTGGATATTATTTCACAAAATAATTTCCTTATTTTACTAAAAAACAAATTGATTGAAAAAATGGTTGATGATCTATGGGGCGGCCCCTATGACATTCAAGGGAGTTTCTTGGAAGTTTCTAGTCAGTTTCGAAGCTTAAATGTAAATGTTAATAGTAAAGATTATGATATTTATACAAAAGAAAGAACTTCATTTGTCTCAAAGAAAATCAAATTTCTAAAATCTAATTTTACTCATTTTAAAGTTTGGCAGAGAAATATCTATACAAAATATTATGTAGAAATTTTTATAGGCCTTATATTGCTTATTTATGGACAAGTGGTTTCGTTTTATTATATTAATGAATACAAAAATATCTTAGATTTTAATAATACACAATTATCCAACTATACTTCAATGTTAATAAACTTACAAAATGAACAATTTATTAATGGGAAAAATTTTATTGATAATATAAGGAGTTCACAAAATACAACATTCATTAACGGTACATCTGAACAAACAAATTTACAAACTATATATTCTAATTCTTTGGAAAATTACTTACAAAAATTGATAAATGAAAATTCTGCTTTTTTTTTAGGTAAAGAAATTAAAAATATCACTCAAATATTTGAAGAATATAACATAGATTTTAATATAATTCAAAGTTTACTTGGAAGTCAAAGCTTTTTTACACTGTTTTACAAAAATATAAATAATATGCAAATGTGGTTAAATTATCTTGATAATTTATTATGGATTTTCTTACTTTTACCATTTGATTATATAATGAGGTTAATTTATATGATGAAAGCGCGAAAACCAAATCTTGGATTAACTTTGTATCCAGATTTGGGATTAATAATATTTGCAATTATTATGAAAATAGGCTCATTGGATTCCCAAAATATCCTTCAAAAAATTTTAACAAATCTTTCATATGATTCTATTAAAGATTTTAATTATTTACCTTATTTATTGCCCTCCCTGCAATTATATCAGAATGAAACAATATTTAAGCCAATTACATTCATATAATTATTCTTTTTAAAAATTGATTCAAAGAGATTAAATCTTCTTGAAAACTTCATTACTAATGATCCATTTAATATACAGCTAATAGCTTTATCGATAATGTGTACACTTTTATGGTTGAGAATGATTTTACAGATTAGAGGTACAAAGACTTTTGGTCCTCTAATTGTTATTTTTCTTGTATCAATTAAAGGAGTATTGAAATACGTAATTTTGTTTTTGATTATTACTTTTGGATATAGCTGCTGCGCTTATTTAGTTTTCTATAGGATTGATGGTTTTTATTATCAAAATCCTTTTTATTGCTTTATCTATTTTTTTTTACTTAGTTTGGGAGGTGATCCTTCTTATGACTCTTATTCTCAATTATTTAGTGAGAAACCTTACATTCCTTATTTAGGTGGTTTATTCATTGTTTTAGTTATGATTCTTAATGTTATTGTTTTTTTTAATTTGATTATTGCCTTGCTTTCAAACATTTTTGAGACCTATCAGAATTATTCTTTGCAATTGTATATACAAAAAAAAATTGATATTAGAAAAAAATATTATGATGATGAAGAGAGATTTAATTCTCTATTGGTGTCGTATTTTCCATTTAATATTCTTACATTTCCTTTGGGACTAGGTTTACTATTCATGGTTGATAAATCCAGAACCAAAAAAATTAATAAATTAATAATGTACATAAATTATTCTTTTTATGCATTTTTTTATACAATAATTTTTTCTCTGTTAACTCTGATATTAATACCATTTTCATTTATGAAAATTTCTTATTCAAAATTTGTGCAAATATTTGTCGATGAAATTCAACAATATTTCAAGGCCTATAAAATAATGTCTTTTTTATTCTTTTTAATGTTTGGGTTGATATATCAAATTAAATCATTTGTTATAGATATTGTTTTATTTTTTAAAGATCTTTGGAAGAAGAAAATTCCATTAGTAACTGATATGGAGAATCTTGGAAAATATTCTATAAAAAAAGAATTATTAAAATTAATTATGAAAATGATTAAAATGAATGATTCTAATAATTCAAATAATTCAAATAATAACCTTCAGCTAGGATTTGGAAAGAATTCATTTTCATCAAATATTTTTGGAGGTTTAATTAAAGAAAATATAAAGGATATAATTAATAATACTCCCTCAAACAATGAAAAAAATAATAAAAATGAAGAACCTACAAAAATAAGTATGAGCCTAGAAAATTTTTTATTTTTGCTTTCTAAACAATTAGATCCTAATGCCGAAAAAAAGTATAAAGAAAAATTAAATATTTTAGATTATTGTATTGGAAATGAAGATATAAATAAAAAACAAAAAGAAAAATCAGAACAAAATAATGCAAATGATCAAGTAGCAAGTGGTAACAATTTTAATTTTAATATGAATAACTTAAATTATTCACCGATATTCGAAAAGCAGGGATTCGATTATGAGGATTTTGTGGATTATTTATTTAATTTTTGCGATGATAAATACATCATTGATATTACCAATATGATTAATATAGTTTCTACTGGTTTAAAAACTTACGAAATTAGACTATTTTATGCGAATATATCTGATAAAAATTACAAAAATTACACCACTAAAAAGCAACTTTTATTCTTCGAAAAAATTGATTCAATTATGAAAAAAGAACAACCTAATAAGTTAGAAAAAAAAATGACAATAAAAGCAATGGTTATAGAAATGAAAGAATCAGAAAATAAAGAAAGAAATATTTCTTCTCAAAATTTTAACTCTAACATCGGAGATATATCAGAAACAAAAAATTTATATGAAAATAATTTAAATAATAATAATTTATTGATTAAAAATAATAGCAAACAAAATTTTGAAAAAAATAATAGTATTAATAAAAAATACACTTTATTAGAAGATAAAAAACCTGAATTAACTTCTGATGTAAAGGAAAAATTTGGTAAACTTTTGAAGACAAAGGAAATAATGAATAAAATCAAATATGATAAAAAAATACAAAAAAATAAAAATTTGTTTGAGTTGCCAGATACATTATTTATTCCATTAATTACTAGAACCTGTGTTGATTCTTTTTATAACGATTTAAAGGAATTTCAAAATGACTTATCAAAAAAAATTTCAGAAAATATTATAAAAAATCAAAAATATTTAGAAGAAATTTTAAAAGAAAAAAATAGTCATGCTAATAATGAGATCCCCATAAGTAAAGAAAAAATGGAAAATAAACCACCGTTAGGAGATTTAATGAATAGATTAAAAAACAAAAGCAAAAGCAAATATAATATAAATCAAGAATTAAAGACTGGAGAAATGAGTAATAATTATAATTTAAACAATAATGATCTAAAATTAAATAAAGAAAGAAATATTATTGATTATGATAAATTGGAGAATTATGATAAGTTTGTAATACAAAATCTCGATAGAAGAATAAATAATTTGGAAGAAAAAATGGATCAATTGTTATTTATGACTCAGAAGATTTTTCAAAAAATTGATATAAAAGAGAGCTATAATAATTTTAATGAAGAAGTGTCTCATGAAGAAGTATATAGAAGTAGTCAAGCCCAAAATTCATATAGATCTGCTAGTACAATTAAAATTGATAAATACGATGAAATAAATTATGATGGAATTGAACAATAAAAAATTATAGAATTTCAGATAAAAGATATAAGCAATAATGATAATTGATTAAAATTAAAATATTATTATCATGTTTAATTTATTTATTTTTTTCTTAGAAAAGTTGTAATCTCTTTAAAAACAAAAAATTTTTTTTTAGATAATTGAAATTTTATAAAGACAATTAAATTATTAATTACAAGATATTAATAAAAATTGATTAATACATATTCAAAAAATTTTCTTGAAAGTTTAGTTAAATTTTATCACCTTTAGAAATACAGATCATTAAATAATTATAATAATATTTAGTTATATAAAATTTAATATTTTTATATTATAATAATTTTTATCATCATTTAAACTCATATCGCTTAAAACTATTTTCATTTTAATTAATAAAAATTTTATAAATTTATTTGAATCCTTTTTTATTTATATTTTAATTTTTTCATTACAATTTTTTAGTAATACCCTTCAAAAGGATCTGAATCTTTATTATTGTTTTTTTGATTGTTATTTTTATTATATAAAATATCTTCAAAATTTTCAGTTTGATTTTTTATATAAGCCATACTAGATCTCTTTTGTGTGCTATTTCCAGTGTTTCCTGTTCTACCGGAATTAAAATTGTTTAAATTAGGATTACTAATTGATCCTTGGACAGGAATGATATTAATATTGTTATAAGTATTTATACTTGGATTATTTATCTGATTAAAGTTATTTCCATTATTAATATTCAATACATTATCCAAAGTAGGATATGCAGTATTTTCTTTATTATATTGCGTTCCTGTTCCATTTTGATTGCTGAAAATATCTAAATTTTATTTGATTAAAAATTTCAAATTAATTTAATTAATATTGTTCAAATTTTATAAACCATTATGAACATATAAGAATTTTTTTTATAAAGACCGAAATTTTGGCTTTTCGGTCATTTTAGAGTTTATTTTATTAAAAAGTTTATTCAGAATTTAAAATCAAAAACTTATAAAAAAAAATAAATACCAATATTGTTGTTTCCTGGATTTGGAATTGTATTATTAGCATTGTTATTAAATCCTTTATAATTAATTTCATTATTTCCAAAATCAAAATTATTATTAAAATTATTAATATTTATAATATTATTAGCTTGATTTTCATATATGTTAAAAGCATTTTGATTTCCAAAATCATTTTGTGTTTCTAAAACAATATTTGCTTCATTATTATAATTAAATTCAAATCCATTATTTCTATCTTGCATTTTATTACCAAAATCATTGTTTTCATTAAAATTAAAATTATTATTATTAAAAGAATTTTGATTATTATTTTTATTAAAATTCGTATTTCCAAAAATTTCATTTAAATCATCAATTATCTTAAAATCATCATTTCCTGCTTTGTTATTATAAGTAGTATTATCTTTTAATTTGACAGGATTATTACAATTAGATTTAGAGGCTATATTTCCATTTAATAAAGTAAAAGAGTTATTTGCATTATTATTATAATTGTTAGATCCAATATTAAAATTATTATTATTTCTAAAATTGACATTTCCATTATTAAAGCTATTATTAAAAGCATTTTCGCAAGGAAATTGATTTTTGTTTGCTTCGAAGTTTGGTATAGGAAAATTAGGTTTCAAGTTGCTTTTAATATTAATATTATTATCTTTTCTTTTTATATTAATATTAGAAAAATTATTATCTATTTTATTGAAATCTTGGACAGCATTATCATCCTCAAAGAAGAAAGCATCATTTTTAATTTGAGGCTGATTTTGTTTACGACCTGGTGTTTCATCAAGATTGCTAACTTGATTAAATTTTTTATCTTGCTGATATTTGATAGGATGATTGTTTTGACCTCTTGATTGAGATTTGCTTCTTGCATAAACTGATTTACGATACTCAGCCATTGCATATTTTCTATTTTCAAAATTTTCTTCAATTTTTGGATTTTTCATAAATTTTTGAGGATCATAGTCATTAAATCGTTCTTTCTTTTCGAAGTTTGATTTCATATTTGAAAATTTTTCTTCAAGATTTATGTAAGTGTTAAATTTTGAGTTGAAGGATTCATAAATTCTCATTTCGATAAAAAAAAGCTTTTTAGATTTTAGTAATTTCAAGTTTTAGTCTATATTTTTTCATAAAAAATAGGGAGTGATTATAGAATCTTAAATAAATTAATTCATATATATTAATTACTTTTAATAAGACAGGATTTATTATATTAAATCTGTCATTTAGCAAATTATCAATTTTATCGTATAATTCTATGCAATCGTCAATGTATTTAGATTTTGAGGTTACAAATTTTTCTTCATTCTTTATAAAAGATAATATTTTAAATGAATAAATTTTTTTTAAATTTTTAAGAATAAATTTAATAAAAGAAAGGAGGATCAAATTAATTTATATTCACTCTCTCAAGCTTCTTTGCAAAACTTGAATTTTCTTGATATCCTCCTTTTTTAATTTTCTTATCTTTTTCATCATTTAACTTTTCCAATTTCTTTTCATAGTGGTCATAAATTTTTCTCGATTCTTCTCTTTGTGTGTCAAGAATCTAAAAATTTAAATTTCTTGAGCAAATAATTATAAAATTAATTTTAATTATATTCATTTTTATACTTTCAAACCATTAAAATAATTTGGCCATAAATCAGTTTTTTTAGAAATTTCCACTACGTCATTCGTCTATAATAAAAATTAAAATTCATTGATTTAATTACAATTTGAGAAAATAATTTATTATTATCAACATGAACTTGAGTTAAAATTTCGGCTAATTCTTTAAATTCTTGATTATTATCGAACAAAATAAAGATAGATTCTGATATCTCTCTGTTATAGCTTAATATTTCTAATTTATAAAATATTCATTAATTTGAATATTACTTTCAAAATAAGAAGAAAAATTGCAAATGATATTTTTCAAGTTTTTAAGAGATTTATCAATTGTTTCTGCTTTTTCTAACTTTAACTTAATTTCAGAATCGTTTGTTCTTACACCTTGAAATCTTTCATTAAGCTAAATTTTTATTTATCTTAACAAATTTTATTACTGCTTGAATAGCTTTAGACCATGTGTTAGGCATATTTTTAATAAATTTATTAATTATGTTTTTATAAAAAATATAGGAAAAAAATTTTTACCCTAAATTTCATAATTAGGAAATTTAATAATGTTGTTTCTTATAAAAATTTTACTAAGATTATAAATCAATATCCACTCTTAAATTTTAATTATTTTTAATCTGAACATTCAGGCTATTTTTTTAATATAATATAAAAAGTTTAGTTTTAAAATTAATTAAAATAAAAAATATTCATTGAAAATTTTAATCAATAGGCTTCAAAACAGTAATTATATTCAAATCCTGTATTTAAAAAATAATTTTTAAATAAAATAATATATATTATTCTCCTAATCTTTGGCCTGCTCCCCCAAAAGGAACAAAATTTCTATTATTAGCAGGTGGTGCAGCAGAAGAACTGGTTCTTCCTACACCTCCGTATTCAGTGTTTCTATTGTTATCAACTCCTCCATAATTTTGTCCATTAAAATATCCGTTTGAATTTTCAGCATCATCAGACATTTCTCCAAAAGGATACTTGTAAATTTCAAAAGCTTTATAAGAATAATAAGATAAAACTGAGTAGATGACAACAGAAAAAATAGTTAATGATAAAATATAAACATAGCTAAAGCTTCTGCTTTCAGGTTGATTATTTATGTTGCTATTATTATTAAAATCTTGATTTCCTAAAAAATCGAGGTTATAATTATTATTAATGTCGTTGTAATTACCATATTGAAGATTATTATATTTATTTTTATCATCATTTTTGTTGGATGAAAAATCATTTAATCCATATATATTCTTGTTGGGAGTATTACTACTATTCAAACTGTTTATACTATTTGGATTATTTGCATTATTAAGATTACCGAAATTCATGGATTGATTGTAATTGAAATCAGAATAAGGGCTCTTTTGGATCTGTGGTCTATTTAATTTTGAAAGATCCATAGATCCGATTGCAACAGAATAAATTATTCCTAAAAAAGCATTAATAAGACAAAACATCGCCATAATTCTTCCTTTGCTAATATAAGTACAGTAAACTATAAATGCAGCTATTAGATCACTCACAATCCCATAAAATTGTATGCAAAAAATACGGAAAAAAGCTAAAGAGAAAAGTAAATACATACAGATTTTTAATTTATCTGAAATTTTTCTGGAATCATCATAATCACTTGCATTTGAAAAATTCGAGAATCTACCATTATTATACATTATTAAATTTTTCTGAAGAAATTTTTGTAGAGTAATTTTTATTTATTGGATAATCTTGAATTTTCAATTTTTTTTTCTTTTTATACTCTCTATTTTATTCATTTCATTTTTATTGATTTTTAAGTGTTTTTTATAATAAATTATTTTTTCTGGAAAAATAGAATCTTAGAATAACTTAAATTTTATCAATCAAATTATTAAAAATAAATTTTATAAATTATTAGACTTTACATATCAAAATTTATAATTATTAAAAATTTAAAATAAAATTATTTTTTCAAAATGGAAT
>Ga0194116_10008892_pt1 | contig 10082 bp, 9 predicted proteins | sample TA2MahsurfametaG_4_FD_148617 | JGI IMG/M metagenome (GOLD analysis project Ga0194116, IMG submission 148617) | Freshwater microbial communities from Lake Tanganyika, Tanzania - TA2015008 Mahale S9 surface | ecosystem: Environmental > Aquatic > Freshwater > Lake | place: Tanzania: Lake Tanganyika... | reverse complement strand
CAGCGCCTGGCGCACCACCAGCGGCTTCGCCCGCGGCGCCAACTGCCGATCCACAACCGTCGGTGACCACGCTGTCGATTTCGGGAGTGCGGGGAATCGAGACCGAACCGATGCTGGCGGCCAAGACCGACGCGGCGATAGTCAGTCGCGTTGTTCGACCCGGTGAAACTTTGATGTCGATTTCGCGCGAGTGGTCGGCGAGGACGGGCACCACGCTTGCACAAACCATGGTCGGCATTTATCGCGCCAATCCGCAGGCTTTTGGCCCGAGTGGCATGAACGAGCTGCTGGTGAACGCCCGCCTGGCTCTACCGGGGGCGGCCGACCTTGGGGCAACCCCGCCGAGTGCTGCTTCGACCGAAATTTCGCGCGAGCTCGAAATTTGGCGTACCGGCGGCGCAACGGCGCCGATCCCCGCGGCGGCGCTGTCGCCATCTTCGACGCCCAAGTTGCCGGCGACGATGGCCCCGGTGGAGGCTGCGCTACCCGTGGTCGCCGAAACCCCGGAGATCAAAGTTTCCAAGCTCGAGACAGCGCTGAGTGAAAAAAGTGCGGCGCTAGCCGCCGCCGATGCCGAGGCGGCTGCACTCAAGGTGCGGATTACCGCACTCGAGGCTTCGGCATCGACTGTAAAAGAAAAAAAAACGCTCGGCTGGCTGGCCAAGGCTCGCGAGTGGGCGGCGCTCGCCTGGTGGGCCATTCCCGCCTTGTTGCTGGCGGTGCTGATTCTTTTGCTGGTCCTGTTACTGAAAGGACGCCATAAGACGATGGCTCGCGTCGCAGAGACCGCGGAGTCCTCGGCGGTGTCGTCGGTGTCTCGTGATGTTGAGGCGGCGAGCGCCCCGCGCGAGATGAGTTTCGAGCTGCCGCCGATCAAGCCGTATCGAGCCGAACCCGTGGTCACCAAGGCACCCGTGACCGTGGCGGCGGCTGCGGAGGAATCTTCGATGGCCAGCGACCTTGAAGGTGATCCGCCGCCGATCGATGAAGCGGGCAGCAAGATCGATCTGGCGCGCGCCTTCATCGAAATGGGCCATCACGATGCGGCGATCCTAGAGCTGCAGGCGGCGCTGCGCATCGGCGATGAGACGCAACGCGCCGAGGCTATTCGGCTGCTGGATTCGTTGCCGAAGTCATGACTCGTTGGGCGATGGGTGTCGAGTATGACGGCACCCACTTCTGCGGCTGGCAACAACAGTCGGGGCTGCGCACGCTCGAGGCCGCATTTGCAACCGCTATCAGCCAAGTGGCCGACCACACTATTTCTTTGACCTGCGGTGGTCGAACCGATTCTGGTGTGCACGCGGCAGGGCAGGTCTTGCATTTCGATTCAGACGCGCGGCGCAGCGCTCGCGCCTGGGTACTCGGTGCCAACGCCAATCTCGATAGTAAGGCGAGCGTGACTTGGGCAAGGTCGGTACCCGATTTCTTCCACGCGCGCTTCTCAGCGCTGCGTCGTCATTATCGCTACAGCATTCTGAATCGTAGTGCTCGTTCAGCCTTGCACGAGGGACGCAGTCTTTGGGTGCAAGCATCCCTCGATGCGCAGCTGATGCACGAGGGCGGGCAATACCTGCTTGGCGAGCACGACTTCAGCGCATTTCGCGCGGCCGAGTGCCAATCCAAATCGCCGGTCCGTCGCCTTGATCTGCTCTCGGTGCACCGCGAATACGACCTCGTGCACATCGATTTGGCGGCCAACGCCTTTTTGCACCATATGGTGCGAAACATCGCCGGGCTGCTCATCGAGGTCGGGCGGGGGTTGCGCCCTCCCGAAGCGGTGCGTGCGCTGCGTGAGGGGCGGGATCGGCGGCTCAATGCGCCGACCGCCGACCCCAAGGGTCTGTGCCTGCGCCGGATCGAATATTCGGCGGCTTTCCATTTGCCCGATCCGCTATAGTCGCCGCGTGGTCTGGTTCGAGAAAATCGTCCCCTCGCGTATCAAGACCGAACGTCGTTCGCGCTCTGTGCCCGAGGGGCTTTGGATCAAATGCACCGCCTGCGACTCGCCGCTTTATCGCGCCGAGCTGGAGCGCAATCTGTATGTTTGTCCGAAGTGTGCTAACCACATGCGGATCGGCGCCCGTGATCGGCTGCTGCGGTTTCTCGATGCACGCAGCGCCGTCGAAATCGCTGCCAATGTTTCACCTGAAGACCCGCTCAAGTTCCGCGACAGCAAGCGATACAAAGATCGTTTGCTGGCCGCTCAAAAAAATACCGGAGAGAAAGACGCACTAATTGCCATGACCGGCACGCTCGAGGGCATGCCGATCGCCGCTTGCGCGTTCGAGTTCCAGTTTTTGGGCGGCTCGATGGGGTCGGTAGTCGGCGAGCGCTTTCGGCGCGCAGCCGATTACGCTATCGCCCAACGCACGCCGCTCATCTGTTTCTCGGCGAGTGGCGGTGCGCGCATGCAAGAGGCATTGCTTTCGCTGTTGCAGATGGCCAAAACCAGTGCTGCGCTTGCCGAGCTTTCTGCGGCGGGTCTGCCCTTCATCTCCGTGCTGACCGACCCCACGACGGGCGGCGTCTCGGCAAGCCTCGCAATGCTCGGCGATCTGAACGTTGCCGAGCCACGCGCACTCATCGGGTTTGCAGGCCCGCGCGTCATCGAACAAACCGTGCGCGAAAAACTCCCCGAGGGTTTTCAGCGCAGCGAGTTCCTGCTCGAGCATGGCGTCATCGACCTGATCATCGACCGTCGCGATCTGCGGTCGCGCCTCGCGCAGGCGCTGCGCATGCTCATGCGGCAGCCAGCGGCGCCTTCCATTGCCCTCGATGCAGCTGACTGACTGGCTCGCTCACCAAGAGGCGCAGCACCCCAAGGCTATTGAACTCGGACTTGAGCGAGTTCGAGCGGTGGCGCTGAAGCTTGGCTTGCTGCCCTGGAGCATCCCTTCGGTCATCGTCAGCGGTACCAATGGCAAAGGGTCTACCGTCGCCTTTCTCTCGGCACTCGCGCGCGAGGCGGGTCTCAAGGTCGGCACCTATACCTCGCCGCATTTGCAGCGCTATAACGAGCGCGTTGAGATCAACGGTGAGCCCGTGGCCGATGCGCTATTGATTAGCGCTTTCGAACGTATCGAGGTCGCTCGCGGCACGATTTCTTTGACATTCTTCGAGTACGGTACGCTCGCGGCGTTTATCGTGTTCGTCGAGCAGGCGGTTGATGCCGCGGTGATCGAAGTCGGACTTGGCGGCCGGCTCGATGCCACCAATATCATTGATGCTGATGTCGCTGTGCTGTGCTCGGTCGGACTCGATCATCAGGACTGGCTCGGACCTACGATCGAAGATATCGGCCGCGAAAAATCCGGCATTTTCAGGGCTGGGCGACCGGTCATTCTGGGCTCTGCCAACATGCCCAATTCGGTGATCGAGGCGACGCGGCGCTTGGGTGTGATCATGCACGCACTGGATCAGCACTTCGAGGTGGTTGCGTGCGATAGCGGTTCCTGGTGCTGGCAGTCCGCAGAGCGTAGTCATGGCCCTTTGCCGTCGCCGTCTTTGCTCGGGCCGATGCAACAACGCAATGCGGCCGTGGCGATCGCCGCATTGCTGCAGTGGCTGCGCGTACGACCCGAACTCGCGAGTCGCTTTCCGACCCACGACGTCAAAACCAGCTTGATCGCCGCAGCGCTGCAAGGCGCGCGGTTGCGCGGTCGCGTGCAGCGCGTGGCGCCCCGCGAGCCGACCGATCCTGAGTGGATACTCGATGTGGCGCACAACGAAGATGCGTCGCGTGTTTTAGCTGAGGCGCTCGGCAGCTTGCCCCCGGCGCGCCGCACGTTCGGTGTGGTCGGGATTTTGGCGGACAAAGACGCCGACATGATCGGTCGGCATCTGGCGCCCGTTATCGATGCCTGGGTGCTGTGCGCACTCGATGGGTCGCGCGGTTGCAGTGCCGAGGATCTACGCCGTCGACTGCCCAAGCAGTGCCGCAGTGTGGCGCTCGCGCCTGACGTCCCGCATGGCTGTGCGACGGCTCGCGCCTTTGCGGGCGAGGGCGATCGCATCGTGGTGTTCGGTTCCTTCCACGTTGTCGGTCCGGCGCTCGATTGGCTTGGTCTATAATTTGGCCACTTGGACACCGCGCTCAAACACCGACTTACCGGTGCCGTCATTCTCGTGCTGTCGGCGGTACTGCTGCTGCCCGAACTGCTGACGGGTAGCGGCCAGGCCAGCCGCGCTAACGCCGCCGCCGACACCGCGAATGCCTCTGCGGCGAATGGCGAGGAGCGCAGCATCCGCATCGATCTCACCGAGGCCGCTGCCACGCCTGCTGCCGCCGCGGCGCCCGAGGCCAACGAGCCAGCACCCGTCGCGTTGCCGGTGCCTGCGCCGCAGGGTCCGACTGAATCGGCTGCGCTCGTCGCCGTGCCGCCGGCTGCGCCTGCGCCTGCGCCTGTGGCCGCTGCCGCATCTTCGTCAGTTGCCGTCGTGCCCGCCGAGACCTACTACGTCCAAATCGGCGTCTTCGAAAACAAGGCCAGCGCCCGCAATCTCGAGCGCAAGTTGCGCGACAAACAGTTCAAACCTGTGGTCGACGAAATCCAGCGATCGGGCAAAACCCTGTATCGGGTGCGGGTTGGGCCCGAGCCTGACCGTGCGGTGGCAAACGCCTTGCGCGCGCGGCTCGAGACAGCCGGGCACAAGGGATCGGTGGTGAAGTAGAATTCGCGCCGCGCGCGGGATGCGGCGCAAGAGGTCCCGGCATGACGTGGTTGGACATCATCATCACCGTCGTCTTCCTCGTATTTGCGGTGCTCGGTCTGATACGCGGACTCGTCGCCGAAGCCTTTGGTCTGTTGTCGTGGGTGATCGCGCTTTACGTCGGTTCGCACTATGGCGAACTCGTCAAACCCTATGTGGTGTCCTTTATTACGGAGCCGAAGTTTCAGGGTCTCGTGGCCTGCCTGCTGTTGGGTCTCGTTACCTACATTGTTATCGCCATCGCCGGTGTGCTGCTCAGCAAATCGATCAACGCGACGATCTTTGCGCCGATCAACCGCATGCTGGGCTTGCTGTTCGGTGCGGTACGGGGGGCGATCGTCATCGGCGTGTTGACGCTGATCGGTTTGCAGCTCGGACTGCAGGACGCCGACGTCTGGCAGGCTTCTAAGCTGTGTATCGCGGCGACAACCTCTGCAGAGCTCCTCGACAGTCTGGTCGATTTCGAGGCGTTGCTGCGCAATCAAAGTATTCTCGGTCGACCAAGCATTCCTACCTGACCGGTGCGAGGTAATCTACATGTGTGGCATCGCAGGCATCGTTGGCAAAAGTCCAGTCAATCAGCGGCTTTATGACGCACTGACGGTATTGCAGCACCGCGGCCAAGACGCCGCAGGCATCGTCACTGCGGTTGACGGTCTCGTCTGCATGCGTAAGGGGCAGGGTCTAGTGCGCGACGTCTTCAGTCAGCAAGACATGCTCGAACTGCGCGGTAATATTGGTATCGGGCACGTGCGCTATCCAACCGCCGGATACGACAGTGCTTCCGAATCGCAGCCGTTCTATGTCAACGCGCCCTACGGCATCGTGCTCGGGCATAACGGCAATCTCACCAATGCGAGCGAGTTGGCTGATGTGCTCATTCGCGAGGAGCGCCGACATCTCAACACTTCGTCTGACTCCGAAGTGCTGCTCAATGTATTAGCCTCTGAGTTGCAGCGCGTGGGTACACCGCGCGTCACGGCGGCCGACGTGTTTGCTGCCGTAAGCGCGCTGTACCGCCGTTGTCGCGGCGCTTATGCCGTTATCGCCATGGTGATTGGCCACGGCATATTGGGTTTTCGTGATCCGAACGGCATTCGTCCGCTCGTGATCGGTCAGCGCGAGACTGCGAAGGGCATTGAGTGGATGCTGGCCTCGGAGTCCGTCGCGCTCGATATGCTGGGTTTCACGCAGGTACGCGATGTCGCCCCCGGCGAGGCCGTATTCATTGCCGAGGCCGGACGCTTGCATACCCAGCAGTGCATCTCGACCACGCGGCATGCGCCTTGCATTTTCGAGTACGTTTATTTCGCACGGCCCGACAGTATCATCGACAATGTATCGGTGCAGCGTGCACGGATGCGCATGGGTGATCGGCTAGCCGAAAAAATTCGCCGTGAGTGTCCCGATCACGATATCGATGTCGTGATTCCGGTACCCGACACCAGTCGCGTCGCCGCGTTACAGTTGGCGCAGGGTCTCGGTCTGAAGTTCCGCGAGGGCTTCATCAAGAATCGCTACATCGGCCGTACGTTCATCATGCCCGGGCAAGAGGAGCGTCAAAAATTGGTACGTTCGAAGCTCAACGCCATCGATCTCGAGTTCCGCAATAAAACCGTGCTGCTGGTCGACGACTCGATCGTACGCGGCACGACTTCGGCGCAGATCATCGAGCTTGCGCGCGAGGCGGGTGCGCGCAAAGTTTATTTTGCCTCGGCCGCGCCGCCTGTACGCCACCCCAACGTCTATGGCATCGATATGCCGGCAGCGAGCGAACTCGTAGCAGCCGGGCGCAGTAATGAGGAAGTTTGCGAATTCATTGGTGCAGATTGGCTGATTTACCAAGATCTCGTCGATCTCGAGCTCGCTTGCCAGCACGACGACTCCTACATAAAAGAATTCGATACCTCCTGCTTCTCGGGTATGTACGTCACGGGCGATGTCACCACCGAGTTTCTCGGGCGCCTGCAGCAGGAGCGTTCGGATGCGGCTAAGGCGAGGCGGCGCATCGGCGGCAGCACGCTCAAGATCGTCCGCGGCGTCTGATGCTCTCACCTCTGCGCGCAGCGACCCCGGCGGCCTGGGTTGCCGAGGCAGTACGACGTTGGCCGGAATTGCTCGCCGATCATGCCAACTGCGAAAAGAAGGCGGCTTCGACGGCGCTCGCGCTGATGTTTGCTTATCCGAAAGATCGTACGCTGGCTACCCGTCTCTCGAAGCTCGCCCGCGAGGAACTGCGGCATTTCGAGCAGGTGGATAAGCTTATGCAGGAGCGAGGAATCGATTATCTGCGGCGTAAGCCGGGTCGCTATGCCGCGGGCCTTCGTGTGGCGATGCGTACCCACGAACCGTTCCGCAAGCTCGATCTCTTGCTGTGTGGCGCGCTCATCGAGGCGCGATCCTGCGAGCGGTTTCGCTTGCTCGGTGAGTTGCCCGCGAGCCAGGGCCTGCCAACGCCGGTCGCCGAGCTTTACGTTGGGCTGCAGGCCTCGGAGGCGCGGCATTTCGAGCTGTATTTACAGCACGCCGACTCGCATGCCCGCAGTGAACCCGCTGCAGTGCGTCAGCAGCCGTGGCAACAGCGTCTCGAAGAACTTGCTGCGGTCGAAGCCGACCTCGTTACTTCGCCCGATCCGGAGTTTCGTTTTCACTCCGGATTGCCGAGCTGAGCGCAATCTCGACCACACAGCGCCGCCACCCGGGCGTCGATGCGCCCTCGCGCAGCGCGACTTCAAGGTATTCGCCGCGCTCGTCCCAAGCGGCGAGCACCACGCGCTCACCCTCGTATTCTTCGGCCACCGTGCGCAGCACGTGAGTATGGCGATTGGGTCGGTGCGTATGCCCGTGAATCATCTTGCGTGTACCGCTCGCGACAAATGCTGCGACCACCGCCTGCGGTGCCACGTCCATGATGTGGGCTGCGGTGGTGCGCAGATTCGCCTTGCTGCCCGCTCGCGCCGCACTCGCGAGCAGCTGTCGGGCATCGATGGGCAGCGCCAGCACGCGCTCCCGAAACCCCGCGCTGCGCATGGTGCTGCGCAATTCCTGGTACGCATGATCGTTCGTACACAGCAGATCGCCGTGCGTCAGCAAGACCCGTTCGCCGAATAGTTCGAGCACCACGGGATCGGGCAGCAGTGAACAGCCGCTGCGCTGCTCGAATTCACGGCCATAAAGAAAATCCCGGTTGCCCTGCATGACGAAGATCGCCACACCGGATTCGCCGAGTGCGCGCAGGGCGCGACAGACGCGATCACGCACCGGGTCGGGGTCGTCGTCACCGATCCAGGTCTCGAAAAGATCACCGAGGATGTGCAGCGATGTGGCGTCGCGTGCCTCGGCGGATAAAAACCGCAGGAAAGCCTCGACCGTGACGGGCGAACTTCCATCGAGATGCAGATCCGAGACGAAGAGGTGGCGCACGACGACGATTTTAGGCGAAGCGGTGAGTTAGTATTTGATTATGTCGCAACACACGATCGTGACCCGGTTTGCGCCCAGCCCCACGGGGGAGCTGCATCTTGGCAACGCGCGCACGGCGCTCTTCAACTGGTTGCTCGCGCGCCGCCATGGCGGACGTTTTTTGTTGCGCATCGAGGATACGGACGCGGAACGCAGCAAGCCCGCGTTTACTGCCCAGTTGATGGCGGATCTGCGCTGGCTCGGGCTCAGCTGGAATGGCGAGGTGATCGCCCAGAGTGCGCGCGGCGGTGTGTATCGCGAGGCGCTTGCCAAACTCGAGTCGGTGGGGCGCGTTTATCCCTGCTATTGCAGCCCGCTCGAGATCGAGGTCAGTCGCAAATCGCAACTCGCCGCCGGGCGCCCTCCGCGCTACGCCGGTACCTGCCGCGATCTTGATCCCGCTCAGCGAGCGGCACGCCTCGCCGAGGGGCGTAAGCCGGCGCTACGCTTTCGCGTGCCGGACTCCGGTTATGTAGAGTTTCGCGATCTTGTGCACGGTGAGCAGCGATTTGCCTGTGCCGACATCGGCGATTTCATTGTACAGCGGACCGACGGTTCTGCCGCCTTTTTTTTCTCGAACGTGGTCGATGACGCCCTTACCGCTGTCACTACCGTATTGCGTGGCGAGGATCATCTCTCCAATACGCCGCGACAACTTTTGATCGCCAAAGAACTTGGGCTTGTGCCGCCTGTTTATGGTCATTTGTCGCTGATCACGGCAGCCGATGGCTCGCCGCTCTCCAAACGCACCGGCGCGAAATCTTTGCGCGAGCTGCGCGAGACGGGCTATCTGTCGGTGGCGGTAACCAATCATCTCTTCCGGCTCGGGCACTCGACCGGTGTCAATGATTTTCGCGATCTCGATACCCTGGCGCAAGGTTTCGACCCTGCGCATCTCGTAAGATCGCCGGCGCGTTTCGATCCGGTACAACTCGCGATGTGGCAAAAACAGGCGGTTCACGCGCTCGATCCTGCGCCGGCGCTCGCGTGGATGAGCGCGTACCTGCCGACGGGACTCGATCAGCAGAGCGCCCGCGACTTCGTTGCCGCGATTCAGCCCAACGTGGTGTTACCCGGCGAGGTCGCGCACTGGACGAGCGTGGTCTTTGGTGAATTACCACTACCCGACGCCGACACCGCGGCCAAACTCGCCACCGCTGCGCCGGTGTTCGTCGCAGCGGCTGAGGCGCTGCGCCAGCACGGCACTGACTGGAAAGCCCTCACCACCCAAGTGCGTGAACGCACTGGACGCAAGGGCCCCGAACTCTTCAAACCCCTGCGCTTAGCATTGACGGGTCTTGACAAGGGCCCCGAGATTGCACCGCTGCTCGCCCTGATGGGTACGGCGCGCGCGCTGCAGCGTCTCGAGCGACTGTCATGAGCATCCGCATCTATAATTCACTGACGGGCAGCAAACAGCCGCTGACCCCGCTGCGTCCGGGCGAGGTGCGCATGTACCTCTGCGGCGATACCGTCTACGACTTTTGCCATATCGGCCACGCCCGCTCCAAAGTCGCCTTCGATATCGTCCGTCGCTATCTTATGCATCGTGGACTCTCGGTGACTTTTGTCTGCAATATCACGGATATCGACGACAAGATCATCCGCCGCGCTGCAGAACTCGGTGAACCGATCAACACGTTTACCGAGCGCTTCATCGATGCGATGCACGAGGACTACGATCGTCTTAATGTTTTGCGCCCCGATCACGAGCCGCGCGCGACGCAATACGTGCCCGGCATGATCACGCTGACGCAAACGCTTATCGATAAAGGTCATGCCTATGTCGCGAGCGATGGCGATGTCATGTATTCGGTGGCGAGCTTTGCACCCTACGGCCGGCTATCGGGCAAACGGCTGGCAGATCTGCGCGCCGGCTCGCGCATAGAGATCGACACGGCCAAGCG
>Ga0194116_10008883_pt1 | contig 10086 bp, 12 predicted proteins | sample TA2MahsurfametaG_4_FD_148617 | JGI IMG/M metagenome (GOLD analysis project Ga0194116, IMG submission 148617) | Freshwater microbial communities from Lake Tanganyika, Tanzania - TA2015008 Mahale S9 surface | ecosystem: Environmental > Aquatic > Freshwater > Lake | place: Tanzania: Lake... | reverse complement strand
CAATATTGGTTTGTATAATACAAATGCTATTTTTATTTTAAAATCAACTATATTACCAGGTACTACAAAGTTATTAAAAGATAAATTTAATTTTAATATAGTATTTTGTCCTGAGTTTTTAACTGAACGAACAGCTAAGTTAGATATTTTATCTCAGGCTAGAGTTATATTTGGAGGTGAGAGACATTTAACAGATAAAGTAGAACAATTATTCAAACAACGTTTCGCTAATAGACATTATATCCACACTGACTCAACTACAGCTGAATTTATTAAATATATGAATAATACTTTCTTTGCTACTAAAGTAAGTTTAATGAATGAATTTTATAGAATATCTTTAGCATTAAACATTGATTGGGAAACTGCTAAACATGGATTTGCTTCAGATGGTAGAGTAGGTGATTCACATTTACATGTACCAGGACATGATGGTAAGTTAGGTTTTGGTGGTACATGTTTTCCAAAAGATATAAACGCGCTTATAACATTAGGTAAAGAATTAAACACACCTATGAATGTTTTAGAAGCGGCATGGAAAACAAATCTAGAAGTAAGACCAGAACAAGACTGGAAACAAATGAAAGGTAGAGCTGTAAGTAAATAATAAATATAATTTTATGGAATATGTGAAACACACATCATATGAAGAGTATATAGAACATCAAACTGTAACTAATAAAGCTAAAATTAATAATGTTTGGGTTGTTCCAAGTAATATAAAAGATATTAAAAATTACTGTGATAAGCTTAATATTAAAGTAAATAATATATTATGCCATGGAACACGTAATGGAGCTGAATTATTATATTTCCAAAATAACTTCCCCAATGCTGGAATATTAGGTACAGATATTTCAGACACAGCAACTCAATTTCAAAATACTATTCAATGGGACTTTCATAATGTTAATGAGGAGTGGGTAGGTCAGTTTGATATAGTTTATACAAATAGTTGGGACCATGCTTATGATTTTGAAAAAGCATTACAAGCATGGATGGGTCAACTTACAGAAACTGGTAGGTTATTTTTAGATTGGAATGATGATACATCAAAACCATTTAATAAAGCTGATTGTTTTGGTTGTTCAAAAGAAGAACTTATAGATATGGTTAATAAATTATACACTGTTGAGAATAATTTTCCAATTGAAAACAGATATGGAAAAGAAGCTTATATGGTTGTTGTTAAAAAATAAATAATTAATATGGCTAAAAATGTTATATTTTGGATTGGTGTTAGGAGTGATGATCCTTTATTAAAAGAAAAACATGGTGACTTTAAGTATTTAGATATATCTAAAAAATGTTGGAAGTGGTGGTGTAATAAAAATGATATTATATTCTATGAATATACAACACCTAAAGATTCTAACACAGGGGAAAATAAAGTAACATGGCAAAGATGGTTTGATGTTTTTGATCAATTAGAATCTAATAATATTAACTATAATAAAATAGCTCTAGTTGATGGTAGTAGTATGATTCGTTGGGACACACCTAATTTTTTTAATTTAGTTAATGATAAACCTATAGCTTTTAGATCTTTAGAAAATGTGAAGTGGGTTTATCAAGGTGTTCAAGGATATAAAACATTATTTAATAACTTTAATTTTGATATAACAAAATATAATTCATGTGGTTTTCAAATATTTGATAAATCTCATAAACCTTTTCTTGATATATTAAAAGAATTTTATTATAAAAACTATAATGAAATATTGAATCTACAAAAAACAGTTAGTAGAGGAACTGATCAACCTGTTTATAATTATCTAAGCCAGATACATAATATAGAGTTTGATACAATCTCACCAGCTTATATGTTAACTCATTTAAATAGGTTTGATTGGTTAAGTCATAATTGGCAGTTAAAAGAAGATAATACACCGTTTTTTATAAAATATGGTTACATATGGTTTTTTAGTGGATTTGATAGAAGACAGAGACAACCATTAATGCAACAAACTTGGGACTTAATAAAACATAATTATGAGTAAAAATATAGTTTATATGACTGCTGTTAAGGTTCCAGGAATGGAATATAGAAGTGAACCTTATCAATATGGAATTAATAGTTGGAAACATTGGTGTGATAAAAATGGAGCTGAATTAGTTGTTTGTGATGAATTATTACACCCAAATGATGTTATGAAAATAAATTTTCATAGGTATTATGCTCCTCAAATTCTTAAAAATAGTGATATTGACTATGATCAAATATTAATAACAGATGCTGACTGTATTATTCATCCTGATACACCTAACATGTTTGAGATGACTGAAGGGAAATATACAGTGTCTAGAGCTATTGGTAGTTTTGATTGGATTTGTAGGAGTATGGAAAATTACTCTAAATTTTTATTTGATGGATTTACATTTGATATATTTAGATATTTTAACGCTGGTTTTCAAATCATAAGTAGAAAACATGAGTATATATGGGAACAGTTAATTGAATTTTATTTTAATAATCAAGAACAAATTAAACATATACAAAGTAATTATGGTGTAGGTACAGATCAGCCTATAATAAATTTTCTAGTACATCAAAGTAAAGAAGAATTAAAATTTTTACCTTATGAGTATTGTGCTGTTGATTTACATAGATTTGAGATCCTAGATGAAAATCTTACATTTAGTAAATGTTTTCCAGGCATATATCAATTTAATGCTATACCAAATAATAAAGATGCTAATTTAACTCATAAATTTATGGATTTAACTTATAAACAATTATATAATGGGAAAAAATGATTTTTTAGGCGGTTATTCAATATCTGATGTTTGTTTTAATTTCATCAGAGAGATATTACCAGAAGGAAAAACAATATTAGAATTAGGAAGTGGCTTGGGCACTGATATATTAAGTAAGCATTATACAATGTACTCTATTGAGGATAATAATGCTTGGGTAAACAAATATAACTCAACCTATCTTCATGTTCCACTTAAAAAATATGATAATGTTTGGACAGCTCCTAATTTACCAGGAGTAAATAATGCTTGGTTTAATCCAGACATACTAAAGCAAAAATTAAAATTTGCTTTTTGGGAAGTAAAATATGATCTAATATTAGTAGATGGACCAAGTGGATTTTTTGGTAGGGGAGGATTTTTTAAACATTTAGATCTATTTGATACAAATGTACCTATTATTATAGATGATATACATAGAGAAGAAATGGATTTAATGATAGCTATATCTAATAGATTAAATAAACCTTACAAAACATTAGATAAATATACAGGTTATATTTTATGACAAAGTTTGCTATAGGATGTTTAGTACAATGGTATGAAGTAAAAATTATTAAAGAATATATTTCATCAATTAAATCAGCTATTAACAATTATGGCAAGGATAATGTTTTAATTGATTTCACTATTACACAGGGGCAACAGTTAGAAAAGTTTGATGGTGATGAATATGAATGGGAAGATTTAATTAATGAATTAATGAAACCTATAACTGATTTATTTGATGATGGTTATAAAGTAGATTGGAAATGTTACTCAGATAAAATATATTCAATAGCTGATTACAGAAGAGAATTTAATGATCATTATTGTGAACAAGTAGATGTTTTAGTTTGGGGTGAAACAGATATGTTAGCTCCAAAACAAATGTTTATTGTGTTAGATCATTTACATCAACAAGTAAAAAATCAAATACCTAAATATTTAAGTTTCTTTAGTGGTTGTAAGATGTGGGATCCAAGTTGGAAACCACTTGAACATCCTTTATTCACTGATAAGCCATTTATTGAAGGTGATACTACCAACTGGTGGAGTTTAAGATATACTATGAGTGAAAAAGAGATGGATGATATAAATAATAAAACTGAACAACCAGAGGTGATAATATTACCACAACATAAATTTAATGGCTGTGGTTTAGTTATATCATCTGAGGTAATTAAAGCTGGGGCTAATATACCTAAGGGGATGTTTTTTGTTCATGAGGACACTTCATTTATGCAAGTGACTAATAAATTATTAGGTAATATACCTCAATTTGTTATTCAAAATATATTATTAGTTCATAATAGAAAACATCATAGTAAACGTTATAAAGTTAAAGGAGAAAATGGTATTGATCCTACTAACACAGGATTATTAAGACGACAACATGATTGGTATAATAAAGCTTATAGTGCTAGTAGTGAAAATTTAGCTAATTTATTTAATCCAAATTATAAGTTTAAAACTTGGGCTGACATATGGAAATAGCTTTTTTTACTGAAATGGGATTTGAGGGTAAAGTACCTCGTATTCATGATAATATGAGAACTGAGTTTGCTTGGATGGTGGCTTTAAATGCTGACCATTACAATATAAAACAAATCCCATCTAAAAAATATAATTTAGGTATTGTAATTATACCTAAGAAAAATCCTGAGTTTGATATTAATTCATTAAAACCAGTTTGTGATAAGATAGCTGTAATGCAAGAAGGACCTAATTGGTATTGGCAAGATTATGATTTAGCTAAACAAATATGGTACTTTAATACTTTAACATCAGCTGATATTATTTTTACCCATAATGAAGCTGATAGAGTATACTATCAAGGACTAACAGCACACTCAGATGTTAGAGTATTACCTTCACTTATGATTGAAGATGCTATAGGTGAGTTAGAACAAGTTGAAAGACAAGGTGTTATTATAGGAGGTAATTTTGTTTCATGGTATGGTGGGTTTGACTCATTTATTATAGCTCAAGAGTTAGATGGTGGTAAAGTAACAGCACCATCAATGGGTAGAAAACAATCAGGTGAAGAACAATTATTAAATCACTTACCTTATTTAAATTGGAAACAATGGATACATGAGTTAAATAAATTTAAGTATGGAGTTCATTTAATGAGAACTCATGCTGCTGGTACATTTGCTCTTAACTGTGCTTATTTAGGTATACCTTGTATTGGATATAAAGGGTTAGACACTCAAGAAATATGTCATCCTGATTTAACAGTTAATATAGGAGATTTGGTTACAGCAAGAAAATTAGTTACATTATTAAGGAATAATGAAATATTTTATAATAACTGTAGTCAAACAGCTATAAATAATTATAAAAATAATTATACAGAACAAGTTTTTAAAAGTAAATTTAAAATATGAATATAAATTTTATAATTGCAGGTTGGCATTTTAATCAAGATAGTTTGATTAATGGATTACATCAGTTAGAACAAACAAATGACAACATTAATGTATTTTGGGCATGTCATAGAGAACCAACTGATGAGATTAAAAGTAAATTCAAACATGAAGTATTTTTTAATGGAGGTGAAGAATGTGGAGCATATGATCAAGCATTAGAACATTTATCATCAACATTTAAGGATGATGATGTGATGTTTTTCTTACATGATGATATTATAGTTAAAGATTGGGAATTTATTAATATATGTCTTGATAGATTAAACTCAGGGTATAAAGTTATAGGTAATGGAATGGATTATCCAGATAATTTCGATCCGTTCAAAGTACCTAAATTAGGTATAACTGAAGAGTTTGATGGTAAACCTTGTAAAGACTATGTTAAACCAGAAAACCAATATTTGTTTGATAAAATGATGTCAATTCTTAAAGTTAGACCATCATTTATATGTATGAAATATAGTGATGTGAAATTAATAGGTGGTTTTGAACCTAGAAAAGAAGCATATATACCTCCAATTGTAGGAGTAGATGAATGGAGTCCTGAAGGTGGACCACATTATAGAGGTTCTAAAGGATTATCTTCATTTGGAAATATATTTCCAGCTCTTGTTTGTTACAAAATGAATAAAGTATTTAAACATAGTGAGTTTAGTTTTCTAAGTCAAACATATGTTGATTCAGAATACTTATATGAGTGTCAAAGAGGTAATGTAACTGAAGTTCATCCAATGTCATAATATGAAAAATTTAAAATCATCTGTTAATATACAAGGTAAAACTGTTACTCAAATTATCCATTTTATAGGTGGAGTAAAGAGAACATACCATGGTATAATAACTGAGTCTATTAAGCAAGGACAATTCACTAAAATGGTTTGTAAAGATGGAACTATGTTAATGATAAATGATGATAATGTTTTATGTATAGAAATATTTAAAGAAGATAAATAAATTAAAAATGGAAATAAGACAAAAAATGTTGCCTGTATTGCAACCAAAAGGAGATCAGAGTGATATTGATGCTGTTAAAGAAGTCATTGAATCTGGATGGTGGGGTAAAGGACCTAAAGTAGAGCAATTTGAGAAAGAATTTGCTCAATTAGTAGGTTCAAAATATGCTATTGCTGTCACTAGTAATTCACATGGGCAAGACTTAGTAATGAAAGCATTAGGTATTAAAAATAGAGATGTTATTAATCCAACAATATCATTTATGGCTACAGCTATGATTCCAATTTGGAATGACTGTACAACTAATATTGTAGATGTAGATCCATTTAATATGAATATTAATCCGGATGATGTTAAAAAACATTTAACACCTAAATCAGATGTATTAATAGCTGTAAATCAAGCAGGTGTGCCAGCTCCAATTGATGATATTAGAAAGTTTTATGATGGTTATATTATTGAAGATTGTGCTCATAGTTGTTATACTTCAGGTGCTGGATTAAAAGGTGATTGTGCTGTTTGGTCATTCCAAGCTGTTAAAACAATGCCAAGTGGTGATGGGGGTATGATTACTCTCAATGATGAAAAATTATATAATAAATTAAAAGAAATGACTTGGTTTGGAGTTTCATCTACATTTTCTAGAGTAAATAAAAATGATAGTGTGACTGGTAAACCAGGATATACTTGGGATTATGAAGTAGATAAAGTAGGTTATAAATGTTATATGATTGACTTAACAGCTGCTTTATGTTTGTCTCAACTAAAGAAACTTCCAGCTATGTTAGAGTGGAGACGTCATGTTCAAACTCGTTATAATAATGAGTTATGTGAACAAGTTATTAGACCTCCATTTAGTGACACAGTACAGTATTATTGTGCTAAAGTACCTCATCAACATAGAGATAATTTAATTGATTATCTAGCTGATAAAAAGATTCATACATCAGTACATTTCAAACCATTACATAAATTTGAAATCATTCAAAAACATCTTACTCATCCAGGTAGAAGTTATAATGTAGCTGATCATGAGTGGTTAGGTTTAGTTTCATTACCAGTTCATAATGCTATGAATGATGATGATATTAGTTATGTAATATATTGGGTTAACAAATACTTTGAAGAAAAATTATGAGTGAATTAGATATTTTTTGTGATAGAATTAACTCATTGCCTTTACAAGGATCTATTATTTTTGCTACAAGTAAGCAAGAAAATGCTTTTAGAAATGAAGTTTATAACTCTGTTATAACAATTATTAAGAATAATATTAATTGTAGTAAAACATTAAGATGTATAGATTTTTTTTGTGGGCATGGTATTGTTTTAGATCAAATAAAGAAGACATATGATAGTGAGTTGGTAGGAATTGATATTAATAATTTTCATAATGATTGGAATAATTTTGAAAATATACATTTTTTTCAAAAGGATGTATTTGATGTTATAAAACTTAAACCTACATTTAAATTTGATATTATTTTAACATTAAATACTTTAAGAGCTGAATCTAAAATGTGGGGACAAGAAAGATATGATGCTTTTTTATCATGGTGTAACCAACATTCAAATTATTTAATAACAAATAATTGTATTAATAAAAAACTAGATGGTTTTCAATTAGTAGATACAGTTCAAACTCCTGGTCTTTATGATACAAATTTATTTAAAATAGTTAAAAATGGATAAAATAACATTTGTATTACCAAGTAGAAATAATTTAGAATTTCTTCAATTAGCCTATAAATCTATTAGAAAACTAGGTATTGAGCAACATGATGGAGTAGCTATAACTCAAGATTATCATGACATATTAATTCTAGATGATGCTAGTTCAGATGGTACTCAAGAATGGATTAAGTCACTTAATGATCCTAATCTAATTACATACCATAATCCAGGACCAGAACGTATTGGTATTGTAGGTATGTTTGATAAGGGTATTGAAATGGCTAGAACAGAAATCATATTTGCATTTCATGCTGATATGGTAGCTGGACCTAAACTAGATAATAATATACTTAAACACCTAAAACCAGGTGTGGTAGTGAGCGCTACTAGGATTGAACCACCATTACATCCTCCAGGACCAGAAAAAATAACAGTTGATTTTGGAGTTGAAGCTGATCAATTTAAAGAGAAAGATTTTAATGAATATTGTTTAAAAATGTCTATCCATAATGGAGATAAATTTACTGAAGGTATATTTGCTCCTTGGTGTATGTATAAGTCAGATTATTTAGCTGTAGGAGGACATGATGAATTATTTGCTCCTCAATCTAAAGAAGACAGTGATTTATTTAACCGCTTTGTTTTAAATGGATACAAAGTGATTCAATCATGGGATGCATTGGTTTATCATTTTACTAGCCGTGGTAGTAGATTTAATAAACATGCTGGAGGAGGTGCTGGTAAAAATAGTGAGGAGTGGCTTTACACTACAAATAAAAATGCTAGAAATTTTATTCGTAAGTGGGGACATTTTGTTAAGCATGATGTGTTTATGAAGCCAATTATACCTCACAAATATAATATTGGATTTATAGTTCATAATTGTAATCTGGAGACAATATCTATTTTGGAACCATGGTGTGACACTTTATACACTGATGATGAAATGGGAGTATTGGAATCTGCTTATTATGAGTTAGAACAAAAACATACTAAAATTAATCTCTTAAATAAACTTAAAACAATAAAATACTCTACCCCAGAGAATGATATTGTGATTGAATTTGATGCTAAACAATTAAATCAAGAATCATTTAAAACACTAACTCAATTTCCAGAGATAATAGCTCAATCAGGTGATGTAGGTGAGTTTGAGTTAGGTATATTTAAAATATCTATTTACGCTATGACTACTTATGAGCGTAATTTAATTAAAAAAATATAATTATGAAAGTATTAGTCACTGGAGGTGCTGGTTTTATTGGTTCTAATTTAGTTGATGTTTTATTAGATAAAGGATATAATGTTTCTATTATAGATGATTTTTCAACAGGTAAAAGAAGTAATGTTAATCCTAAAGCATCTTTATTTGAGTTTTCTTTACAAACAATAGATAATGATAAATTAATTAGCATACTTGATGGGATTGAAGTTGTTTATCACACAGCTGCTTTAGCTAGAGTTCAACCCAGTATTAAAGATCCAATTCGTTATAATGAAGCCAATGTCACAGCTATTGTTAATTTATTAACAGCATGTGTTAGAGCTAAAGTTAAACGAGTTGTATATAGTGCTTCAAGTTCAGCTTATGGTGATGCTAAAATATTTCCAACTCCAGAAACTCATCCAACTGATTCACTTTCACCTTATGGTTTACAAAAGTATATTGGTGAGTTGTATTGTAAAATGTTTAGTAAAGTTTATAATATTGATACTGTTTGTTTAAGATATTTTAATGTTTATGGTGAACGAATGAATTTTGATGGTGCTTATAAAACAGTTATAGGAGTATTTGCTGAGCAAAAGAAAAATAATAAACCACTTACCATTACAAATGATGGTAATCAGAAACGAGATTTTACTTATGTTAAAGATGTTGTTGCTGCTAATATATTAGCTGGTGAAAGTAAAGAATCATTCATTGGAGAAGTATTTAATATAGGAAATGGAAATAATATTAGTGTGAATGAAGTAGCAGATATGATTGGTGGAGAAAAAATTTATGGTGAGAATAGATTAGAGCCATTTGAAACATTAGCTGATAACACTAAAGCTAAAACAATATTAGGATGGGAAACAACAGGTGATTTAAAAGAATTTATTAATAATAAACTTTGGAATTTAAAAGAATTAAAATGAAAATATTAATAACAGGAGGTGCTGGTTTTATAGGCACAAATTTAATTAAAAAACTAATAAATGAAGGACATGATGTCACATCAGTAGATAATTATATTACTGGTTATAAATCAAATCATATTGAAGGAGCTAAATATATTGAATTTGA
>Ga0194116_10008882_pt1 | contig 10086 bp, 7 predicted proteins | sample TA2MahsurfametaG_4_FD_148617 | JGI IMG/M metagenome (GOLD analysis project Ga0194116, IMG submission 148617) | Freshwater microbial communities from Lake Tanganyika, Tanzania - TA2015008 Mahale S9 surface | ecosystem: Environmental > Aquatic > Freshwater > Lake | place: Tanzania: Lake Tanganyika... | reverse complement strand
AACCCAACCCGGGCCAGTTGGACCGAAGCCATCAAACTTCAGCCCAAATACATCAAAGCCCGCGAGACTCAACCCACCTAAAGCGGGCCCTAAGATAAAACCCAACCCAAAGGCCATCCCGATGAGGCCCATACGCCGCGAGCGGTCTTCAGGCGGCGTGATGTCCGCAATATAAGCTTGGGCCACGGCGATGTTCGCGCCGCAGATGCCGGCCAAAACGCGCGAGGTTAGCAGCAGCCAGAGCGCGGTCTCACCCGTCATCCCAGAGGCGACGGCAAAAATTGCGTAAGACACCGTCGAGCCAAGGTTACTCACTAGCAGCACAGGACGGCGACCGATGCGATCCGACAAGCGGCCCCACGTGGGCGCGAAGAGGAACTGCATGGCTGAGTAGGAAGCCATAATGACGCCAACCAAGAAGCCACTCGCGCCGAACTTCTCACTATAGACCGGTAGCAGGGGCAGCACGATGCCGAACCCGACGAGGTCGAGGAACACCGTGAGGAAAATCACCAGCAGCGACGGCTTCTTCATTTCAATTCAAGACTGCGGACGGTAGCGGGTTCACCGGGGGTGGGTAAGGAGAAAATCGCACCGCAGGATTGCGGCCTCCGCGCCACCTGCTAACGTCGGCCGCGAGCAATGGACACCGCCAAACACCTCACCGTGCGCGCCCGTTTGGCCATTTTCGGCATGCAGGAAGTCAGTCTGGTTTTGGTCGTTCTATTTCTCGGTTCAATCCTCACGTTCTTCGGTGGCACGGTGAAGGTGCCCAAGTTGCAGGTTAACGAACGCGGTGAACGCGAGCGCGTTTTTCAGCTCGTTAACGGCGAACGCGTGCCGGTTCTCGAGGAGAAAAATAAGTTCCTCAACGCCGCCAATCTCACACAGCTCGCCAAGGACACGAGCTTCATCGGCATCATGGCTGTGGGAGCGACGTTCATTATCATCGCCGGGCAGATTGATCTCAGCGTTGGGGCAATCTATGCCCTGGCCTCGGTGTTGGGAGCCATGGTCTTCCGCGCTTTCGGCCCTAGCGGGTCGCTGGCCAACGCTTCGCCCGCGGGAGCGCTCGCCGTGGGCATTCTGATTTGCCTGCTGGTGGGTTTGCTGGCTGGAGTACTCAACGGCACAATGGTCGTGGCGCTGCGGGTGCATCCCTTCATCATCACGCTAGGAACCATGGCAATTTATCGCGGCGCGGCTTTTGTCATCACCAGCGGTCAGTCCATCGGAGAATTCCCCGAGACATTCCGATCTCTAATCCGCTGGGAAACCGGCGACGGCCTGAGCCTTGTGCCGCTGGGCGTGATGCTCGCGGTGGTATTAATCGCAACCTTTTACCTGACGTGTCTCGTGCCGGGACGGCACATTTACGCGGTGGGCGGCAACGAGCAGGCCGCGCAATTTAGCGGCATCCGCACCAAGCGAGTGAAGCTCAAGGTGTTCATCTTCTCGGGCATCACAGCGGGTGTCGCGGCATTACTGGCAATTGGCTACTACGGCAGCGCGACCAGCGGCGACGGGCAAGGCTACGAACTTGATGTTCATCGCGGCGGCGGTCGTGGGCGGCGCAAGCCTCTCCGGTGGCAAAGGCTCCGCGCTCGGGGCGCTGCTCGGCGCGCTCATCATAAAAATGATCGACAATGGCATCGTCATCCTCGGCATCGATCAGAACTATAGCCGCATCATCATCGGCGCGGCCGTAATTCTCGCGGTGGTGTTGGATCAATTTGGCAGTTGGTGGGCACGACGGCGAATGTCGCGAGAGTCATAAAGAGCGCATGGCATTGCTCGGCTTGACCAAAGACCCCCCGCTCCCGCCCGGTTCACATCCGCACAAACGTTTCCGCCAACGCCACGGCTTTCCTCATCGCCTTGGATTTGTTGACCGTTTCCTGAAATTCTGCCTCCGCATCGCTATCGGTCACCCAGCCACCGCCGGCCTGCACAAAGACCCGCCCGTCCTTCACCAAGGCAGTGCGAATGGTGATGGCGGTATCGCAGTTGCCGTTAAAGCTGAAGTACCCCACGCAACCCGCGTAAGGCCCTCGCGTGGTGCCTTCCAGTTCAGAAATGATCTGCATCGCACGAATCTTTGGCGCGCCGCTGACCGTCCCAGCAGGAAAAGTTGCTCGCATTAGATCGTAAGCCGTCCTGCCCACCGCCAGGCGCCCCTCAACCTGTGAGACAATGTGCATCACGTGGCTGTAGCGCTCGATGACCATCAACTCCTTGACTTGCACTGAACCGTAATCGCAGACGCGGCCAATGTCATTACGGGCGAGGTCGACGAGCATGACGTGCTCGGCGCGTTCCTTCGGGTCGGCGAGGAGTTCCTTTTCCATCACGAGGTCTTCGTCGTGCGTCGCGCCGCGCGGGCGCGTGCCGGCAATGGGGCGAATCTCAATCAACCGATCTTCGCAGCGCACGTGAATCTCCGGCGAGACACCCACAAGCGAGAAGCCGTCCAACTCCAGCAGGAACATGTAAGGCGACGGGTTAATGGTGCGCGCGGCGCGGTAAAGATCTAGGGGGGAGGCCTGTAACGGCGCGCTGAACCGTTGCGAACCTACGACCTGAATGATGTCTCCGGCGGTGATGTGTTTTTTAGCCTCCAACACGTTGGCGATAAACTTCTCCTTCGTGGTATTCGACTCGAAAGGCGCGGGTGCGACTTCATCTGGCAAAATCGCGGGCAAATTTTCCAGCGGCTGTTCGAGCAGCGAAACGAGCCGGTCAATTTCCTCGACCGCCTGCTCGTAGGCTTCCGTCGGCGAGGCGGCATCGTCCAAGACCGCGTTCACCAAAATCGTGATGGTCTGTTGTGCGCGGTCAAAGATGAGGAGTTCGTCCGCGATGAGGAAATACAGCGTCGGCGTGCCCAACTCATCCTTCGGCGGGCGCGGGACGATGGGCTCCACGTCGTGGATAAACTCGTAGCCGATGAAGCCCACCGCGCCGCCGGTAAATCGTGGCAGGCCGGGGACGTTCACGGGCCGGTAGCGCGCGAGCACGCGCTGGACGACTTCGAGGCCGTCGCGCACGCACTGGTCGCACGGGTCCTTGCCGGGCGCGGGGATGGCGAACTTCTCGACGACCTTGCCGTCCGCGATGACCTCGATGCGGTTAGCGGTCTGCTTGATGACCGCGCGCGGATTACAGCCGACGAACGAGTAGCGGCCGAGGTGTTCGCCGCCTTCCACGGACTCGAAGAGAAACGATTCGCCCTGCCCGCGGATCTTCTTGTAGGCGGACAACGGCGTCTCGAAGTCTGCGAGAATGCGGCGCGTGACGGGGATGAGATTCCCCTGCGACGCGAGCTTCAAAAAGTCATCAAGCTTCGGCGAGTGCATTTCGTGCAAGCGAGCCTAGCCGAACCGGGCCCCACAGCAAAAGCTTCAAGCGGTGTAAATCGAGCCACCAACTATGCTGGCAATAAGCTAGCTACCAATTGCATCGAGAATAATCGAAGCAGCTTGGATTCACTGATCCACCAGCAGAAGGGTCGCGGCGCGCTGATCTAGAACGTATTTCTTGCCCGGAGGTACGGGAGGTAGGGGGGCAAGCAGGCCAGCGGCCACCAGTTCTTCGGCGGTTGCAGCGGGACGTTTATTACGTTCCATGTATTTTCGAGTCGCTTGGTAGATATCCTCTTGAGTCGGAATCCGCGCTTCCGTGGTGCCGGCGGCGGCTTTAGTCGAAGGGCCGGGCTGTGAGATGACCTCTCCGCCCGATTGCGCGGCGAGCGTGCGTTTACGGCAGCCGGTAGCCAGGACTACGAGGACGGCACAAAAGATAAGCAGCGTTTTGAATGCCATAGGTTAGAAGGTTATCGGCTGTGATCCATCAGCCAGCGGCAATCAGGATTGTTGGGCGAAGGTACGCCCAAGGCTAAACCACCAGAGGTTATAGGCGGCGCGGTGCGGGGATCCTTCCAGCGCCGGACTTCCATGTGACCGTCGTTGAAGGACACAGCACCCGCCCCGCCGTGATGACTAGCAGGGAAATCAGTTATCGTATAGCTGCCCGGCGTGTCGGGTGAATCCCCGGCCAAGTTCACCACGAACCAGCCGTCGTTGATGCTTTGGGGATGCTCCTCGATGAAGATGATCGTGCCGTCACGACCTGTGGCTGTCGCGAAATCAGCCTGTCGTCTGAACTGCTGGTTAAACCCCACGCGGCTGTTCATTGCGATCGTGCGTACTCTCGGATTACCACTGACACCTCCGTTTCCATTGCCCGTTTTGTCCATCGGGCACTTGTAAGTTTTGGCGTTGCGGAGGTAGCCGTATCCAATGTTGCCGAACTGAACGTAGTTCTGCCCGATGAGCATGTCGGTGTTCGTGTTGTCGGTGGCTGAACCCATTTGCAGCCAGCCAGCGACCCAAGAGGGGTTGTTGATATCCTTGCCGGACTGGGAGCTGCCGCTGTTGTAGGCCGTGCGGTCATCGTTGTCGCCAGAGTAAAGTTGCCAAGCTAGGATCAACTGCTTGTTGTTGTTCATACAAACGGTGCCGGCGGCCTTGGCCTTGGCCTTGCTTAAGGCTGGCAACAACATCCCCGCCAGGATTGCGATGATCGCGATGACGACGAGTAGTTCAATTAGCGTGAAGCCACGCGCACAAATTGAGCGTTGAGATGAGGCTTGCGGAGCACAGAGTGCCATAAGGGTTGAGGCATTTTTCGTGATGATCGACGCCTGTCAAGCTTGTAATGCCACGTTGGTCGAATATGGCCCCGGTTTTTCGATGACGATTGCTATGATATGTTGCTGACCGCCGCAGTTCCATCAGGGCGAAGCAAACTCGCGCCCAACCGGTGAGGGGCTGCGAATGAGCTGCGCGCGCCACCACACCGGCCGCGTAAGCGAGGTGAACTATCAACCGCACTCCTGTGTCATCAGTGAGTCTTGCGCCGACAGGTTGATGTCTTCACAATAATCCCCTATGTCGTGGAAAGTACTCATCACTGCCCGGGCTGCCGAAGAAGTGGGTCAGCCCGCGTACCGGCTCCTGCGTGAGTCCGGTTGCGAAGTGATTCTCGCGCCCAAGTTCGGCCCGCTAAGCGCCGATGCTGTGCAGACCTACATGGCCGGTTGCGACGCTACGCTGTGTAGCGCGGACAAATACACCTCCGCCGTGCTCGAGCACGCCAACGCCGCAAATATCAAATGCCTGTCGCGTTGGGGGGTTGGCTATGACTCGATTGACGTTGCGACTGCTACGCGGCTGGGAATTGTAGTTGCCTTCACTCCGGGCATGCTCGATGGCGCGGTAGCGGATTACACATGGGCGCTTCTCTTCGCACTCGCGCGACGCGTGCATGAGGGCCACATCGTCATGCGCGATAACCGCTGGTCCGTCGCGTGGGGCCACGACGTTTCAGGCAAAACACTCGGCATTATTGGCTGTGGACGCATCGGGCAGGCAGTGGCAAAGCGCGCGGCAGGTTTCAACATGACGATTCTTGGTCACGACATCGCGCCTAACCCGCACGCTGAGGCACTGGGGGTGAAATTTGTGTCGCTCGATGAATTGCTTTCTCGCAGTGACTTTGTCTCGCTTAACTGCGCACTCACGCCACAAAACCACGGCCTTATCAGCGAGGCACAGTTGCAACGCATGAAGCCCAGCAGTTACCTGATTAACACCGCGCGCGGCGCGCTGGTGGACGAGGCAGCACTCGTCCGCGCACTCGAGCAAAAGACTATCGCCGGTGCGGCCGTGGACGCTTTCAGCTCTGAACCCTTGCCCAACGACCATCCCCTACGTCGCTGCCCGAACGTCCTGCTCACGCCGCATCAAGCCTTTAACGGACGCGAGACAGGCGAGCGCGTCAGCCTGGCCGCCGCGCAGGCCATAGTAGACTTGATGCATGGCAAGAAGCCGACGCACGTGGTCAACAGCGACGTGTTCCAATCACCGGCGTTGCGGGCGAAGCTCAAGTAATGCGGCGCAAACTCCACTTGCCTTTGCAGGGCTGTCCGCAACACTTGCGCTGCTTATGAGCAAGCCGTCTGGCCACCAAGTTTCCAAGAAGTTCGCCGCCTACCCGCGTCTCAATCCACTTGGGGTCGGGAAGGATATTTCCGCCGCTGACCTGATTGACCAAGTGATGCTCGCCTACAATGGTGGTCGGCTGCGCGAAGCCAGCCAGCTTCTTGCCAAGAAGATGCTCCCCCGCAACGGCTTCATTGGCATGAGCCTCACTGGTGCGCTTACACCTGCCGGTCTGGGCAAATCCTGCCTCATTCCGCTGATGAAGGGCGGCTATGTGGACTGGATTATTTCCACCGGCGCGAACCTTTATCATGACCTCCACTTCGGCCTCGACATGCAACTCCACAGCGGGTCGCCGTTCCTCGACGACGTTGAATTGCGGGAGGAGGGCGTTATTCGCATCTATGATGTGTTGTTCGATTACAACGTGCTGCTCGACACCGACGCCTTCGTACGCGAAGTCATCCAAGGCCCCGAATTTCAGCAGCCCATGGGCACCGATGAATTCCATTACCTCCTTGGCAAATACGTTTCTGCGCGCGGCAAGAAGCTTGGGCTGAAGGATTCCTCCGTCTTGGCCACGGCCTATGAGTGCGGTATCCCCATTTTCACTAGCAGCCCCGGTGACAGCAGCATCGGCATGAACGTCGCCGCAATGGCGTTGCGCGACTCGAAGCTCATCCCGGACGTAAACCGCGATGTCAACCAGACCGCAGGCATCGTCTACCACGCCAAGTCCACCGGCCACACCAGCAGCGTCTTCATCCTCGGCGGCGGCAGCCCGAAGAACTTCATGCTTCAAACCGAACCGCAGATTCAGGAAGTCCTCGGCATTCAAGAGAAGGGTCACGACTATTTCCTCCAAGTAACCGACGCTCGTCCCGACACCGGCGGCCTCAGCGGTGCCACGCCCGCGGAAGCCGTCAGTTGGGGCAAGGTGGACCCGGACAAGCTCCCCGACTCCGTCGTCTGCTACACTGACTCGACCATCGCGCTGCCCTTGCTGACCGCCTACGTCCTCGCGCGGGTTAAGCCGCGAAAACTTAAGCGCCTCTACGATCACCGCGACGAGATTCTGGGCACCATCAAGTCGAAATATCTCAAAATCGGCACCGTGACCAAGGTTCTAACCAGCCGCAAAATTGCCAAGCGCGCCAGCAGCGTGGGGATGAAGTAGGATTTGGTCGTTTAGCTTAGCTTACGCCCGGTGTCCTTGCCAGCGAGCGCCCATAAAAATAGCGTTTCGCGTTCGTCGCGTGACCACTCTCTTCGCCATCACCCTGTTCTGGAGTGCCGCGCTCCTGTTTTGGGTGGAGCCGATGATTGGCAAGCAGGTGCTCCCGCAGCTCGGCGGCGCACCCGCCGTCTGGAATACCTGCATGGTTTTCTTTCAAGGGATGCTGCTCGCGGGTTACGCGGCGGCGCACTGGATGGCGCGGCATTTTTCGCCGCGCACGCAACTGGGGACCTACCTTACGCTCTTGCTTGCGGCGTTAGCTACACTGCCCATCAAACTTAACGAGCGCTCCATTATCCCAAGCCAAGATTGGCCCAACGCTTGGTTGCTCGGGAAATTGCTCGTTAACGTCGGGCCGGCTTTTTTTGTGCTAGCTCTCACCACCCCGCTGTTGCAGCGGTGGTTTGCAGACTCAGGTCATGCACAGGCGCAAGATCCTTACTTTCTCTACGCGGCGAGCAACATCGGCAGCTTCGTAGCGCTGCTAAGCTACCCGATATTTATCGAGCAGAACTGGCCGCTGCGCGAGCAGACATGGTGGTGGACCATGGCGTTCATCGCGACACCGCTGCTAGTGCTGGTGTGTATAGCAAAGTCCGCTTTCCTCTCCCGCGCCCCAGCTGGGGCAAAGGATCGAGGCGAGAAGACTAGACGCGAGGCAATTGCAGCTGCACTCGAACAAAAACCCCTGTCGTCATTGGTGGAGGAGCGAAGAAAACTAATCCGGCGTCGTTTTCACTGGGCCACTTGCGCCGCTGTGCCGTCGAGTTTGCTCCTCGGCGTGACCACGTTCATCACCACGGATGTCGCCTCCATGCCGTTGCTTTGGGTGGTGCCGCTCGCGCTGTATCTGCTCACGTTCGTATTCGTGTTTGCGCGGCGGCCGATTTTCTCCGCCCCACTGCTGTCACGGGTGCTGCCCATCGGTGCGCTGGCACTGGCATATCAGATGTGCGCGGGCCTAAGCGAACCGGCATGGTTCGTGATGAGCAGCCACCTCATCGTCTTCTTTATTGCCGCGATGGTCTGCCATGCACGGCTCGCGGCCGAACGACCAGCGCCGGAACGGTTAACGGAGTTTTATTTATGGATGTCCGTCGGCGGCGTGCTGGGCGGGCTGTTCAACACTCTGCTCGCGCCGCTATTATTCAACTCGGTGGTGGAATACCCACTCGCGCTCGTGGCCGCGTGCTCGCTACGATGGCGGTGGGTGCGGACGCCCACGTCTGCGTCTCCGGAGACGGCTACCAATACGGCAGACGCAAGCGTACGCGCTCCGGGGACTTGGCTTTGGACCGCCTGTCTTGCTGTCTTCACCGCTGCGCTCGCCGCCTTTCTGCCGCCAACAAAATGGCTCTCTACCTCAGTCCAGTCCTTCGTGATCTTCGGGCTGCCGCTGCTGCTATGCTTTCTCCTCGTGGATTCGCCCCGCCGTTTCGCACTCGGGCTGGGCGCGGTGTTTCTTGGGGCTACGTTCTTCACCGGCGGATTTGGCAAAACGCTTCACGTCGAGCGCAACTTCTTCGGTGTCACGCGTGTCACGTTGTCGCCCGACGGTGCAGCGCGCCAAATCGTCCACGGGCGGACCATTCACGGGCGGCAGTTCCTCGACGCGCAGCGTGCGGCGGAACCACTGACGTTTTACCATCGCGAAGGGCCTCTGGGCGATGTGTTCAAGGTGTTCGCGGCAACAACCAATGCTGCGGCCGCCGCACCCGCACCGCAATCTTCTCCCGCAGCAGAGGTGAGGGAGAAGCTGTCGGCTCGGAGCGTTGGCGTCATTGGGTTGGGTGCGGGCTCGATGGCGGCATATGCGAGTCCCGGCGAGCGGTGGACATTTTACGACATTGACCCATCAGTGCTCCGGATCGCGCAGGACACAAATTTCTTCACTTTTCTCAACCGATCGGCGGCGGCGGAGACAAAGTTAATCGCGGGCGACGCGCGGTTGCGGCTACGCGAGGCGGCCGATGGCGCCTTCGACCTGCTGGTGCTCGACGCATTTAGTTCAGATGCGATTCCGGTGCATCTGGTCACGCACGAGGCGCTGAAGTTATATACACGAAAACTTGCGCTGGGCGGGATGCTGGCGTTTCACATTTCAAATCGGTATCTCGAACTCGAACCCGTGCTCGCGAATCTCGCTACCAAGCTGCAGCTCGTGGCGCTGGGCTGTGACGACACGTCGCTGACGGACGCAGAGTTTGCTACGGGCCGGGAGCAAGCGCACTGGGTGGTGATGGCGCGCAATGCGCAGGACTTGGCCGGGTTTCAGCGCCGCACGCGCTGGTCGCCGCTTGAAGGCCGCGCGAGCGTGGGGATTTGGACAGATGATTTCTCCAGCCCATTGAAGGTCTGGCAACGTTGAGCGAGCCAGCTTGGAAGTTTTAGACCATGCTGGTTTAGAATCGCATTTGACTATCAGTGAATTGGAGCGGCCTAAAGACCGCGCTTCGACCGCGTTGGCTGCGACACCTTCGTTTTCTACTTCGGATTGCGCGCTCAATACCCGGTAGGCTTACTCATTTCCTCTGTCGCCACCGCGACGTTCCCAAACGCGCTTCGGACGCTCGGGCGGCGTGGTGTCCACTTTTGCATGATAGGTATCCCCGCCAAACTGGTTATCTACAGCCTGTTGCAAGGCGACTGACGGGGCGACGTGAAAACGTTCGTGCGTCTCAATGAAGATGAGTTCGCCCGCCGGCCGACGGAGGCAGAGAAAGAGCGGGCAGCGACCCGGGTGCGCCTGTGCAATGACCCCGGCGCGTTCGAGGAGTTCCGGCGTAAGGTGCGCCGTGTTGAGGCGGAAATGGATTTGCTTCGTGAACTTCGGCGGCGCGTCCTCCA
>Ga0194116_10008880_pt1 | contig 10087 bp, 9 predicted proteins | sample TA2MahsurfametaG_4_FD_148617 | JGI IMG/M metagenome (GOLD analysis project Ga0194116, IMG submission 148617) | Freshwater microbial communities from Lake Tanganyika, Tanzania - TA2015008 Mahale S9 surface | ecosystem: Environmental > Aquatic > Freshwater > Lake | place: Tanzania: Lake Tanganyika... | reverse complement strand
CTAATGAACTTTCCATTAGTGTATTCCAAAAACTTCTGAAGGTTTTATATGGATGGTCTTTGAACGAATCTCTATAATGTTCGAAAATTCTATCGAATTCTTCGTGTCTTCTTCTAACTTGAGGAGCAACAGATTCTTTTAATACCCTTCTTATGTTTTCTTGTAAATTCATATTAATTAAAAACTATCTCTGTCTTCTTGGTTAATTCTTTCTCGTTCTTTTTTTTGAAGTATCCCCATGTATAACTCTTCGGTCCAACCTGGTTCTTCTTCTTCATTTTCTTCCATTTGTTTATATGAATACAAAGTATTTTTTTTAATCAAATCTTGCATTTCTTGCATTGATATGTTTTCAGGTTTTTGAATTGGTGGAACACATAATTCACCTTTCTTTTTACTTTCAGACACAAAAACATAATCTAAAGACAAGTCATTTCTGTTGAATTCTTTTTGAATTTCATCTAATTTTGTGTCTTCAAACCACTCTTCAATAAGATACATCATATAATTTTTTCTAATTGGTATATCTGTAAGTAATTCATCTATCATAACAGGATAAACGTATAACCACACCTCGTCAACACTTCTTTCGTTTGTTGGTCTTGTATCTTTTGGTCCGAAATTAGGACTTTTATCGTCAAATCTAACATTCAATTCGCCAATTTCTCTACCATTTTTACAAAATTCAAAATAAAAACTATAATTTTTCCATGATTCTTTTTTATACATTTGTGAACCTTCAAAGTAGTTATCTAACCATTCATAAACCACCTTTTCTAACTTCTCAGTTGGTTTTGGGAACTTTTTATTTACCTCTTGAAGAAGTATGTTTCTAATCGATTCTTTCATTGTTTTTTTCTTTTTGATCTTCACACAATTTGGGTATCTTTTACCAAACATGGTTTTCATTCCTTTTTGTGTGTAACCTTTCCAACATCTTTCAGTTAATTCTGATTCATTTATTTTGTCATTACATTTTGTGGTATCGTAAGCAATGTATATTCCGTCAAACTTAGGTAAGTAATCTTCAATCAAACTTTTGAGTTCTTGTTTTGATTTTCCGTATCTTTCGTAATCAAAATCTTGAAAACTTTCTTCAGTGAAATGTAATACAATTCTTATTGACATTCCTTCTCTTGTTTCTAATTTGAAGGTGTCCCAATCAAAACCACAGATACCCTCATCGAATACTTCATAAACTAATTTGTTTATTAGTTTTTCGTATCGCAAGTGATGTTTTTTAAGATCCCATTGGTGTTCTTCCTTTAGTATTTTTTTTATATGTAAGTTCAGATTCATTATACTAAATAAATACTAATAAATGTTGAATTGGTAGTAACCATGATACGTTACTTAATTTTTATTTTTACTGATTTTTGAGTAAAGTTGTTTTGTCTAAAATGATGACATTTTTGGGGTGTCCGTATCCACAAAAAACCCAAATTTATTTGTTTTAGTTCTTTTAGCGGATGGAAAAGTTTTTTTACCTAATGGATCTAAGTATGGTGTTTGTTTACCTATAGCTAAGGTTTTTCCATCGGTTGTTGAAAGAAATAATATATCGACCTGGTCTTGTTTTGGTATATCCATTTTTCCTCGGGTGGAAACCCAATATTTACCGTTACCTAAATCTTTAATACCAGCAACTTTTTTTGTTTGTATTGTTTTGAGCTCACCTTGTTTACCAAATGGAGTGTCTTGTGACAATCTTCTAATACCATCCAAACTTAAAAAAATATCATACGGATTCCCTTCTGATACATCAGCAACGTTTTTAGAAAATTTATCCGCAAATGTATTTGCTATTGTCTCTATTTCTTTTCCATTTTTGGAGTTAATCAAAACGTCACTTAGAAATCCATTTGGATTCATAGGATCGTCAACTAACCAATTGTTAAGATATTTTTTCAAAATTGGGTCTTGATTTGATATTTTTGTCTCCAAATCATTTATTATTTCATCGAAATCTTGATCGGTAAGACCATTTTTCAATATTCTCTGTGATTGTTCAGGATAAAGTGTTTTCATTAATGTCCAAAACTCCTTAGAGTTTGAGTTATAATTAGTATCGATTTTATTCAATGGGGACCATTTATTATCTTTAGTTGTAAATAAAAAATAATTTTCTATCTCCTTTTCAAAATCCTCAATTGTCATTTTTGTAGGTTTACCTGCGGTTGCTTTGCCTGATTTGACTATATTCATCCAATTTTTAGCCGTGACTGTAATTTCTGTTATGCCATTTTTTTGGAATCTTTCAATTAAAGTGTTTTTAAAATTTTCCATGTTGGTTCTTTCAACTTCATCAATAATATCTAAATACCTTTTTTGACCGTCTTTCATGAAAGAAAACATCTTATCGTAAATTTTCATTAATTTATTCTGATAATTTTTGTTTTGTTTTAATAAATCGGTCACTGTAGATTCACTACCCGAACCAATTGGTCCTGTTGTTTTGGGTAAAGTTTCCAATGTTTGTGTAGTATTAGTATTTTTTCCTAATGTTGGGACTTCAGGTGTTTTTACTTTTGGGTCAAGTTTAGGATCCACTTTATATTTTTGAGCTTGTTGTTGGTCAAATAAATCCTGTATTTGTTTTTGTTCTAATTCTTCGGCAAAGTTTGTGCCAGATTTGGATGTACCTGCTTCAGGTAAAACTTTATTAAAATCATCGAGTTGTTTAGACATAGATTCCATTTCAGGAATTAAAGCTTCTTTCATTGCCTTATTGACCACAGTTGTTGGTTGAGAGTTCATGAAAGTTACAATATCATCTACATTTTTCTTAACCGTTGTGATATCCAACGTCCCATCCTCTAATCCAGTTCTAATTCTATTCATTTCTTGTTTTAATGCAATTACCTCTTTTTTAGCATTAGCCTCAAAGGTTCTTGCCGCTCGTTCGATATCTTTACTTTTCATTTTTGTCAAGACTCTTTGATAGTCTTTCATTGCTTCAGAACCAGCTTCCCTGAAGAAGTAAGATAATGCGGCGGCTTCATCTGTGATATCTTCGCCCGCACTTTTTGCATACCTTTTACCTAACTCAACAAAATCATCATAAACCATGTTTTTTCCAAGACTGTTTTTCCCATATTTTGGTGAAAGATCTTCAACCATATTTTTAAATTCTTGTTTCACAATGGCTTCAGTTGTTTCTTGTGTGTATTCCTTACCTGATACCCCAAAAATTTCCCTCCATTCCAACAAAAGTTTGTGAATGTTGGTTTTGATACCCATCATTTCGTGGATTCGAGAAATTTCAAAAATTAATTCTTTGTTCATAGAATATTATACTAAATAAATATTAAAAAAAATTAAATAGATGGTTTATATCTTAATTCCAACTGTAAATCAAACATATCAACACGACTTTCATAAAATCTTGGATTTTGTCTCAAATACTCCATTATTTCATAATAAAAATCATCATATTGCCAATCTCTAAAATGTTCATATTGACGCTCATCTAACTCTTGTATGAAATATCTATCTATTTTTGTTTTTTCTTTTGTTTTGACATTAACTTTGAACCCGTCTACATCACCATAGGTGTAAAATGTAATTGTATCTGAATGTATCTCTATGTCATTTCGTCTATAATTGAAATTCAAATAAAATTCATAATCGTGCACACTAAACTCTATTGATTTTTTATTTTTGAGATTGTTTTCAACAAAGTCGTTATCTTTTTTGTTTAAGTAAAACCGACCGTTTGGCATGTTTGTAAATACATTAATTTTTTTGTGAAACCCGTAAAAATCTAATCCTGTTAAAGAACAAAAATCTCTGAACTCGTTAACCACTACTTCTTTGATCAATTCGCCGTTGAAAGAATAGTCTTTAGGGTTTTCAATCTCCCAAGTAATAACATCATATTCTTCGTTATAAGTTGGCTGTAAAATTATTCCTTTATACTCAATAGGTTCTTCATTTAGAAAGTTCTTATAAAAGAATTTAATTGGTTTTTCTATTTTTTTGTTTTCTTTTGATTCATTAATAACATTACCATATTCATCATATTTCAAAAGTTTGGTGTTAATAAAAACATCTGCATTTTTTAATCTAGGATCCCAATGAAACGCCCAAGAAGGACAAACAACAATATTACCACCTGTAATTTCATTTATTTCATCCGATATGTGTTCGGTAAACCAAGATGTAATGTTTGCAGCTTTGCTGTCAGAGGTGAAGTAAATCGTAATAAGTGGTTTACCGTCGTCGTATGTGGATTGTTCAATAAAAGAAACCTCATCAAACAAATCATAGATCATTTGTTTAACCAAATTAACTTTTTTGTTTTTGTTTTCCTCAACAAGAACATTTTTGATATGTTGTCTAATATCTTTCACAATTACATTACTTGGTTTAGAAATAATTTAACAGCCCTTATCACTTTTTGAGTGTAAGGGTCAAGTTGTCTTTCATAAGGGTCGATTGGTTCAATCACATTATGTATTATTAACATATCTGTAATAACTCTTATTTGTTCTCTTTTGTTTTGAAATGTGGATATTGTGTATGTCTCTCCATCAACATTGAAAAATATTTTTTTTAATAGCATAGGATGATCTTCCCATCCAAAATCTTTTTCCTCAACTTTATATCTTCGTCTAAGAAAGTTTAATATCTTTTGAGTTGGGTCTTCTTCGTTTTCAGTTAATCTTATACTCTCGTTTAATTTGTTGTTTTCCATATACTTACGATATAGATGTTTTATATCTTCATCAAAATATTCAACATCATGATCTAAATTTTCCAAATTTTTTCCATTCAGAAAATCAATTTGCATATAATACCCATCTTTATACATGTCACGAGCTTCAGGTTTAATATCAACATTTCCTATATTCAAATCACCAATTGTATTGTAAACAAATTGCTCGAACAATTCTTTTTCATCTTCATCAAAATTAGAGTCATCATAAATTAAGTTAACTTGTGGCCATGAATTTGAGTTCCATGTATTTTTTTTTACACCAACGATTTCAAATCTAACGGGAAATTCAATAAATTCTTTATTTGAATGGTAGATAAGATTCATCTTACCTTTTAGTGAATCCAACAAATCTACGAAATCAGGGAATTCTTTGAGGATCTTTTTCAAATTATTTATCCCCCCAACCAAATCTATTGCAGCAAAAATGTTTTCATTTTTTATGGTGTCAAGTAACTCTAAAGCTAGTTTAGATTCATTTAATATATTTCTAATCAAATTTCTCATCTAACAAAAATGTAATTATCTACAGCTAACTCTTTTGGATCGTTTTGGTTAAATACACCTCCACTTCCTTTTTTCATTTTAAGTTTGTTTGGTATGTCTTCGTAAATTTCAGACGTATCACTTTGAAGATTGAAGACTTCATGGGTGTCAAAACCTTCATCCTCGTAATTCATCATTGAAAATGGGTAAGGAAATGTTTCTCTATTTTCAATACTGTCTATGATACGTTTACCATATTGAGGATGTGGTTTTAAATTATAAAACTTCATGGCTTTTGAAAAATCTATTTCTAAATTGATGTAAATTTTATAAGTATATTTGTCGGGTGAATCAGAATAGTCCCAACCAACAACAAAAGGATAATCAAGTTTTAAAGCGTTTACAGTAATATCAATTCCTTTTCTAATTTCGTCAGGAGTCGTCTCTTCTTTTAAAAAAGTTCTTATAAGTTTTTTTAAGTCGTATCCTTCGTTAACTTCATTTATATCAACCAGCTCAATATTGTATTTACTACGTCCTTGATTTCTTTTGAATGTGTTTAGAGCATCTTCAAAGTCAACACCCAAATCTTCTACCACATCTTTCAGATTATCATAGGTTTGGTTAGTGTCAATGTTTTTAAAGACTCTTTTTTTTGGAAATACAATGTCAAGTATTTTATTTCTTTTAGCCGACTTAAATGCTCTTGGGTTATTTTGTTCAAACTCTGTCTCAGTATCGTAGTCTTTTATTAAATTGACTAATTCGTTCATACTGTATGGTGCATCCTCAAAAAATCTTTTGTTTAGTTTTTGATTCATCATTTTTTTTCTCTGGCTAGTTTTTGCCCAATATTCAAATTCTCTTGGAAACTTTTGTCTATATTCTTCTGTGTCTCGGAAAGAGTGTGATAAAATTTTATCTGAGTCTTTGAGTAACTTTCCAAAATTTACAGAACATCTACCACCTAATTCACCACCTTTACTTCTGTTTACAACAATTATTTTATCCTTCCATTCCTCATCATTTCTGTAATGATCAATCAAACACATTTCTCCAGCAGCCGCTAAAATTGCGTTTATGTAACCATCAGTGATTGGCATGTATCTATCGAAAGTTCCATGTTCTTTGATGAAATCTCTAACCGCCGAATTGGCACCTTTTTTACAACTTGGTGAAACTTCTATATCATCTAATTCTCCGACGTGTTCTACGTATCTTCTATCTTCATCACAAGTCAAACCAAAATAAACAGCATTTATATTTTTTTCCCAAATGTACATGTAAACCATCCTTTGAATAAGATTTCCAACATATTTGTACTTACATTTACTTCGTATTTTAAGTAAGATGTCTCTATATCTTGCCGCCTGATATTTGTTTCTATCATTTTTAATAAAATCACCCATTGTTTTATATTGGCAAGCAGAATCGATGAGGTCTTCTTCTGTGTATTTTGACTTACCAGCCTCATCAATTTCAATATTTGTATTTTGTTCAAAAAGTTGATTTTTCAACAGATTTTTAATTAAATCTCTAGTCTTCGTCATATTCTTCTTGTCTTAAAAAGTATTTCATTGTCAAAGTGAAATTATTATCAGTACTCCAATTAGATTCAATTAAATAAAACATCAAATTATTATACTTACCTTTGTTTTTCCCAAAAGATCCATTCAACTTGAATGAATATTTCAACAATACTTTATCCAATTCTTTATCAACCCTCTTTAATTGTTCTATAAGTATAAAAAGATCTGGATCTTCATTCCAAGATGTTATAACAAGTTCTGCAGAAATTTCAGTATATTTTTGATCAAATCTTATGTTTTCAATTTCGATATTTGTTATCAAGTTTGTGTCAACCATACTTTCTATAATATAAGGAATTGATTCGGCCGATCTGATAAATCTACTTTCTAATCCACCGTCATTTTCTTTCAATATTTGTCTGATCTTATGTCTCATATAAAAATAAATATCATCAAATGAATATTAGTGTATTTATAATCGGACATAAACAATTAACAAGAATAGAAATGGCTAAAGCAAAAAAAGAAGGTAAAAAGAAAAAAAGTAGAAAAAGTGTTCTCAAAACTTTGAAAATGATTGAACACAATGAAATGATTCTGAAAAAATTGAGATTATCTCAAAAAATGACTAAATAATTTGTTTGTTTTATAATAAGTTCTTAATTTTGTAATTATGAACGAAAAACTTTTATACGAACAAATCAAGGACGTTGTCAATGATCCTCAAAAAACAAATATGGTAATGTCAATTTTTTTTCCTGAAAGTAGGAAATATAAATTTACTAAATGTACCAATGGCCATTTTTTCAAAACCGAAGATATAAATTGTAGATATTGTTGTGAAACAAAATCACTCTCAACCAATTCAAGGGTTTTTTTTTCCAAATTTATTGATCTTTTATCCGAGGATGATTCTGAAGATGTGTCTACACAAGATGTCGTTCCTGATTTCAAACTTGATAAAAAAAAAGAAATTTTAGATTCCTTAGCATATCTCAAATCAAAACAGTCTAAAACTAGAAAGGATCGGGAATCTATTTACACTTTAGAAACAGTGTTAAGAAATTTTTCTTAATTAAACTTTTCAATAAGTTGTCTTTTTGATATTCTTGATTCACCTAACTGTTTCGATTCTTCGATTTTTTCTTTCAGTACACTAACAAATTCTGATTGTATGTCTTTCAGTAAATCAATATAAGAGTTTCGAACTCTTTGTTCTGGTTCTTGAAACTTAACATTTGAGTACAAATAATTTATACCTGTTATATTGGTAATACATTTGTGACCACCTGAGTTTGCAAGTATAACATCATAACCGTTGACTGAAACTTTGTTGAATACTTTTCTGTCTTCAAAGGGTATTGATTTGAACAGATTTTGAGATTTGTAATCTAAATATTTTTTTAATTTTTGAGTTCCATTGATATTAAGTGAAGGTGAATTACCATAAATAGCAATGAAGTCTTTGAATGTAAATCCAATAGATGTTTGATCTGTATCCATTTCTGAAATTCTCTTAAGTGTTCCGAATGTTACTCTTTGTTTTTCTAATTCAGGTTTGAATTTTTCTAAAACCTCATTTTTTATTTGTCCAAGATCAACTCCTTTAAGAGCCCTTTCTTTCTTATATGGATTACAGGACGCCTGAACCATCCCTATTGGAAGACCTGTCACTAAGAACTCGGCATCAGGGTGATTAATAAATGGTGTATACCTGTCATAACCTCCCGACTTCATAGTTGGGCCTAATCCATATTGAGAAATAATTCCATCCTCATAACTAACACCTTTCTCTTTTCTTGATTTAATATAACTTTCTTGATTTTTTATTAAATCTTCAAGACTAGCATACCCTTCTTTTTCCACTTCTTTTCTAATGTTCAATAATATACTTTGGAGACTTGGTTGTGAATTCATAACCAAGTTTCTTAAAAAGTTAGGTTTGTTTTTAAAAGCTAATAAAAGTTTGTTTGCAACTAATCCCATCATTTTTTTATTCTCTTTTACTGACTTACTTTTATTAAACTTAAATAAGTATTGGATTACTTGTTCTGGTTTAATATCGTATTTAGCAAAATCAGCTGAATCTATCATAGATATTGTTTCAATATCATCTTGGGAAAAAATATCTTTTGGAGAAATTGTTTGAGAAATTGTTTCAACATTTGATCTTGAAGGTTTAAAATTGGTCGATGTTCCTTGTTCAACACCAGCTTGGGTATCATGGTGGTCTGTATGAATAACAAACATTGGTTTGCCATGGGCAAAGTCAACCAAAACTGGCATGATATCACCCTCACCTTCAGGTTTATGAATAGCAAATTCTTTTCCACCATATTGAATAATTTCAGCATCAACCACTTTGATACCGTTGTTTTCCAAATAGTTTTTCATTGCTAGTGCAGTGGTCACACCATCTAAATCTTGATGAAAATAAATCTTAGCTTTGGGGTATCTTTTGGCGATTGCTTTAATATCTCTTATACCACTTTCTTTTAATAATATCCTTGATTCTTCTCTGATTATTTTCTTGATTAAATGTTCCATTACCTATAAATACTCTTCTATACAAAAACATAGGGGAGTTCGTCCCAAGATGTAGTATATTTTTGAGTAATATAATCTTGTCTCATTTCCCACTCATGGGTTTCGTTCTGTGGCACTTCAATAACTTTAACCTCATCTTCAAATAAAAATGTTTGAACTATTGTATCAGGAGTAAGTTCGTTAAATACGATTCCACACTTTTTATACTTCTCAGATTTATTACATAGAACTTTGTATTGTTCATATATTTGAGACCAGATAAGATCAGGGTCCCTTGTTGGAGTTTGGAGTTTAATTGTTTTAGAATAGTGGTATTTGTCTCCTTTATGATAATTTCCTGAAACAAAAATGGTTGCTTTGTTTGCAAACAAACTATTTTGTTTTAGTTTCTTTACACCATTTTTAATATATGAAAACATTGCTTCCCCCAACTGATCAAAGTCCTGTACATCTTTTCCAAATGAACGAGTGGAAGCAATATTTTTTTTTGGTTTTAGTTTCTTTTGAATTGGAAAACAATACATCTCTGTTAATTCCAATTGTGTTTTTACACCATTGATATTCATTAACCTTCTAACCGTATACTCGTTTGTGTTTATGAACTGACCTACTGATTCTACACCAATGTTTTTTAGTTTCTTTGCCCATTTACGACCAATACCCCAAACCTCATCAACATCGATTCCATAACACATATTTCTAAAGTTTGGTAAGTCCCAATAAGAACATACACCATTATAGTTTAGCTGTTGTTTAGCTAAATAAGATGTTAGTTTAGCTAAAGTTTTGTTTGGGCCAACACCAATGG
>Ga0194116_10008878_pt1 | contig 10088 bp, 7 predicted proteins | sample TA2MahsurfametaG_4_FD_148617 | JGI IMG/M metagenome (GOLD analysis project Ga0194116, IMG submission 148617) | Freshwater microbial communities from Lake Tanganyika, Tanzania - TA2015008 Mahale S9 surface | ecosystem: Environmental > Aquatic > Freshwater > Lake | place: Tanzania: Lake Tanganyika... | reverse complement strand
CTTTAGGGCTGCAAATCTCACCAAAAATCTTGTTGCTAAATTGTTAAATCAATCACTTCTTGAAGTTCAAAAAAAATCTCTTCAAGAGAATATTTATATGGTTACAGGCGGGGTAGGGAATATCATTAGTGGAATATTAGGGTCGTTAACTGCGATGATAGCAGATTTTGCCTTAGTCATAGTTTTGATAATTGGATTGTTTTACATTGATCCATTGATTTCGATTTCAACTATTTTTATTTTTGGCGGTATCCTAATTCTACTTTATGTTTTCTTACAAAACAAAGCATCTTATTTAGGTAAGAACCAAGCAAGTCTTAGTATAAAAAGTATTGAATTAATTCAAGAAGTTCTAAACTCATATAGAGAAGCTGTGGTTGGAGGCAAACGCCCATATTATGTTAACCAAATAGGTAGCAACCAAGTAAAACTAGCAAGAAATAATGCAAAACTTTCATTTTTACCGAGCATAAGTAAATATGTACTCGAAATTACGGTTGTGTTAGGTACACTGCTTATAAGTGGATTACAGTTTATTAAAACTGACTCAACCCGCGCGGTCACTATACTTTCCGTGTTTTTTGCAGCGAGCGCTAGAATCATACCTGCTTTGTTGAGAATACAACAAAGCACCATTTACATTAAAGCAACAAGTTCTGCATCAATTTCTACTCTTGAAATGGTCGAAGGATTAAGTAGAAACAATGTGGTGTTTTCCGAAAATAGTTTTAGAAATATCCATACTGGTTTTGATAGCACTATAGAGTTGAGTAATGTAAGTTTATTCTATAAGAGTAACCTAAACTTAGCGTTAGATAATATCTCTATCGTTATTAATAACGGGGAATCTGTAGCAATAGTTGGTAAGTCAGGTGCTGGAAAAACATCTTTGATAGATGTACTTCTTGGTGTCATAGAACCTCAACAAGGAACTATAAAAATATCTGGAGTCAGCCCAATAGAAGCAATTAACAATTGGCCTGGTGGAATTTCCTATCTCCCACAGAATCCTCACTTTTTTAACGGAACCATTAGAGAGAATGTTTGCTCTGGTTATGAAACTAATCAAATTTCTGATGAGGAAATTTGGAGAGCATTACGGGTAGCACAGCTAGAGAAACTTGTTTTATCGCTCGAAGATAACCTTGACACTTATATCGGAGATCAAGGAAACAAATTAAGCGGTGGAGAAAAACAAAGATTAGGTATAGCAAGAGCGATTTTAACAAAACCAAAGCTATTGGTCATGGATGAAGCAACAAGCTCGCTTGATAGTCAAACTGAATCAGAAATAACAATAGCACTCACAGAACTTAAAAAAGACACGACAATAATATTAATAGCGCACAGATTGAGTTCCACTCGCTCAATGGACAAAATTGTTTATTTAGAAGCAGGAAAAATCACAGCCATGGGTACATTTGATGAAGTAAGAGAAAAAGTGCCAGATTTTGATAAACAGTCGCAACTAATGGGCTTATGATTTATATATTGATAGCAACGGAGTACAATTCATTATGAAAATTCTCGTCACAGGTGGTGCTGGGTTTTTAGGATCGTATATATGCGAGTCACTTTTAAGCAAGAATCATGAAGTAATTGCGCTAGATAACCTTTATACAGGCAGTAAAGATAATATAAATCATCTTTTTAAGTTTCCAAAATTTGAATTTATAAGACACGATATAACTTTTCCTATTTTTTTAGAAATTGATGGAATCATAAATATGGCATGTCCAGCCTCACCGAAAAATTATCAAAAAGACCCGGTTCAAACAATAAAAACTAATGTACACGGAGCAATTAACTTATTAGGACTAGCGCGACGAACCAATTCAAGAATTTTACAAGCCTCCACCTCTGAGGTTTATGGTGATCCCAAAGTAATACCACAATCTGAAACTTACTGGGGTAATGTGAATCCTATAGGGATACGATCATGTTATGACGAAGGGAAAAGAGCTGCAGAAACTTTGTTTTCCGACTATCACAGACAACATAAAGTAGATATTAGAATTGCAAGAATTTTTAACACTTTCGGACCGCGAATGGCAATTGATGACGGTCGCGTTGTGAGCAATTTTATTGTACAAGCCCTTAGGAATGAAGATATTACAATATATGGAGACGGTAATCAGACGAGAAGCTTTTGTTATGTAGACGATTTAGTGGTTGGGCTTTTAAATCTATTTTTTTGTCCAAGTTATCAAGGTCCAATAAATTTAGGAAATCCGAAACCAATTAGTATGAAAGAATTGGCAGGAGAAATAATTGAATTAACAAAATCGAATAGCAAACTAATTTATTTGCCTTTACCCGAAGATGACCCAATAGAGAGAAAACCTGATATTAAAAAAGCAATTCAGTACTTAAATTGGGAGCCTAAAATTGATAGATTGGAGGGTTTAAGCAAAACAATAGATTATTTCAAGCAAGTAATTTAAGGCACCAGTGTCGTAACCATACTAAATTATATTATTAATCAACCTGGCAGTACGTCTAATAACAATATTTAAAAATCTGAACACTGAAAATACTCTGTATTTTAAGAGGCAACCAATCCCATTTATATAAGAATTATCGTAATTTACGGTAGAAAATTCATATTCGATCTCGGCGGCACAAAGCAGTTTTTCAAATCTAGTTTTAGCTGTTAGAAAATTTACCCTACGTGCATATCCTAAACTCACTCCGTAAATCTCATATTTTTTTGATATTTGACCACTATGCCTTCTGTATAAATATGTAGCAATAGGCACACGCATAATTTTTTGCGATGAACGAACAATTTGCTGCCATAGGAAAATATCTTCAGTACCATTTAGCTTTAGGCCGTCAAAATCACTACTTAAAAAATTCTCCTCTAATTTGGTTGTATTTATAATGGATCCAGGCATTACGCCAGGGTTAAGCCCTGAGACCAAAAGGCGGTTAACTGCTTTAAAATTTGTCCAACTGCTTCTAATTACATTTCCAGTTGCAGTATCTTTAAAACCTTCAATTTCTTCAAGGTCAAAATTAAATGCACAAAAATCAGGATATAAATGAATATAAGAATTTGCAACTTCGACATAATTAGATTTAAGTAAATCATCCCCATGGATAATGCTTAAATGACTAGTGGTAGTTTTCAAAATTAACTGTCTAGTACCTAAGAAAGATCCAACATTTTCAACATTATTAGAAATTTTAATTTCATAATCGTGCTTTGTAGCAATAAAATTAGTGATTATAGATTGAGTTGAATCTGTTGATGAATTATTAATAATTAACAACTCAAAGTTTTTATCTTTTTGATTTTCTATAGACTCTAACAATTTTTGCAAATAATTGTTATCATTGAATGTTAAAATTCCAAGCGTTAATTGACTCACGCATGGAAATATACACTAAAACTTAGATTAAAATTGTTAAAGATACTAGATGTAATCAGAATCGACAAAAGATCGTTATATACTTTATTTATGGAAAGCAAGGTAAAATTCAGTGTTGTCATACCAACTAGAAATCGGGAAAACTCACTTAGAAATCTTGTGAATAAAATCAATAAGCAAACTCTTCTTCCAAATGAGATAATAATTGTTGACTCATCTGAAAAAAGGCAATTTTCATTTGATGATGTTGATAAATCTATAAAATATTTGCACACAGATAAAAAATCAGCGGCGAAGCAGAGAAACATAGGCTTATCTAGCGTAGGAGAAAATACCCAATTTCTATTTTTCCTCGATGATGATACCAACCCAGAATCTACATACTTCGAGGATATGATAAGCACTTTAATGTCTTTGAATGCAGTTGGTGTGTCTGGCATAGCAATAAACCCTGGAAAAATCCCACGTGTTAAACCAGTTGGTTTAAATGGATTTCTAAAAAAGATTTCCTTTTTAGACTCAAAATATGACGGTAAACTTTTAATAAGCGGTATCGGAATTCCAGTTAGAGAAGGCCAAAGTAGCATTATTGAAGTTGAGTGGCTTATTGGTTGCTCATGCTGGGATTTTCAAAAAATAAAGAGTCTAAAGTTCGAAGAGGACTTCATGGGTTATTCTTTAGGTGAAGATGTAATTTTTTCTGTTAATGCAAGGAAAATAGGAAAACTTTTCGTAAACCGTAGTATTGCCTTGAACCATATGGAGTTACCACAAGCAGATCCTAGTGTGATTAAATTCTACTATATGTGGGTTTACTACAGATTTCGACTGTCAAGATATGTTGATAACAAAATTATTTTCTATTTAGCATTCCATTTAAGTGTGTTAGCTAAAGTAATTTACTTACTAATAGAAATGCCAATAAAACCGATCAAAAATTTAAAGCAGTTAACTGGTCTAACCCTTGGCCTTTTAAATATTTTTAGTGATGTTTTTAAGCGATGAGAATACGAGTTGTCGGCCAGGCTGGAGAAGCATTATTTCCCTTCAACAATAGCGGCCCCTGGACAATATTTCGAGATATTTTGATCACCAGGGAAGATGTTTTAGTCACTCAAAAATTTGGTCAAAAAATTGATGCATTAATTTGTCATGGATATTCAAAAAATGCAATTTTCGAAGCAAACAATTCAAAAATACCAAAAAATAAAATGATATTGATTTTATGGGAGCCGCCGATTGTGCATCCAAAACTCCATTCAGATGAGTACCTTTCAAATTTTGGATATATTTATGCACCATCAAAGGAATGGGCTAAGAAATTTAATCCGATTTATTTTAAGTGGCCAATTGGAGATTTTAGATCTAAATTGTCGAACTACAAATATCGAGAAAATGGTGCTGTTATGATTCAAGCCAACAAGATAAATTTCTTTAAAGGCGAAAACTATTCTCTTAGAAGGATTTCATTATACAAGTCGCTAAAATTGAAGTACCCAATTAAATTATATGGAACTGATTGGGACAAATTATCTATTAAAGAAATTCTTAAAGCGTTTGTGTATTTTTTGCCAAATTTCAAGCTTGGTTTTAGTATAAATGCTATTAAGTATATGAACCGTGATTATCCTCATTATGAAGGCATTTCAAAAAACAAATTTTCGACTCTTGAAAAATACAAGTATTCTATAGTTATAGAAAATCATAATTCATATGTCAGTGAAAAGATATTCGATTCATTGAATTCACAGTGCATCACTATATATGTTGGACCAAGCTTAGTAGATTATGAGTTGAATGAAAATATAGCTATTCAATCAGATCCGGATCATAAAAGTATTTTAGAAAACTTAGAAAAAGTTATGAACTTTAGTGATAGTGAAACTAGAAGTTTGCACAATACCCAACAATATCACTTGCAAAAAGTTAAAGCTAAATGGAATAATCAACTAGTATTAAGTAATCTAGCAAAAGATATAAGAAACAAGATCAATAAATGAAGATTTCTGGGCTATTACCGGTTCACAATGGTGAGAAATTTATCGATATGTGCTTTCCATTAATTCTTGAGAATTTAGATCTTGACGACGAATTAATCGTAATTGATAATGGATCAACTGATGGTTCGAATATAAAATTAGAGCGATGGGCGGATGTAGATTCAAGAATTAGATTGATTAGTACAAAAAAACCAGGATTAGTTGAAGCGCTCAATCTTGGGATTAAAGAAAGCAACAATAATTGGATCGCAAGATTTGACGTTGACGATATCTATGAGCCGGATAGACTAAAAAATCAACGGATAGTTATAAACAAAGAAACAGTTTTGATATTTACAGATTATGATTTTTTCTCGAACTCACGTAACTACTTGGGGACAATTCCTAGCGCCATAGAATCCAATGCCGTATCAGTATCATTGGTCTCAAGCCAAAGAACCGCACACCCGTCAGCATTGTTTAGTAAAGATGCGGTAGTTGACGCAGGCTACTATAAAGAAATTGATTTTCCAGCAGAGGATTTGTCTTTATGGCTTCGCATGAGCCGCTTGGGTAAAATTGTATCCATACCAGAAACACTTTTACATTATAGATTGTCTCCCGGATCAACCTCTGGGACGAGAAGAAGTGAAGCCGAAGATGCAACAAAGAGATTACTAGCTAATATAGGAGTTAACCATAAAAATATCCATGACTTAATTAGCACCTATGATTCGGTTGTCGATTTGTATAAAACATATAGTTTTTCTCGTGAAAGAGAAATACTGATGCTTAGAGATTTATATCTTGTTTCAAAAAACTTTAAAATAGATGATAAAACAAAGAAAAAAATAAAGCAAATTTTTATCCGCCGTATTCCAAAACTAGCCTTAAACATCCCAACTTTACAAGCCTTAAATTTATTGTATAAACAAAAAGTTTTACGAAATCAAGTTAGAGACAATATGCTATGAGTAATTTTCATAGTTGGATTGAATTTAAAAAAAATACGCAGAGTATTTAACAATGAAGAATTTTACTAAAGTCAAAGTCATTGGAGGAATAGGCAATCAATTTTTTGTCTTAGTTTTTGGGCTTGCAATATGTGATAAGCTAAAAACAAAACTTATTGTAGATGATTCTATAATTTATCTTGGCAGCAATAAATCTAGAAAAATGGATATTGCTAACTTAATATTTAATGGTTTTAATATAGAATATAGAAAAAGTAAGTTAAAAGGATTACTTGTTTCTCATTTTAAATTTATCACTTTCATAAATAAAATATTTTGGAAACTCGCCCGATTAAATAGAAATCTAATTTTTGAAGAGAATTTATCTAAATTACAATTTAAGTTCACTAAGGGAAAAAGCTTTTCAGGTTATTTCCAGGATTGGTTTTATGCAGATTATATTCATGAGAATAATCCCAATTTCAGTTTTGATTTGGTCGATCCAAGCATCAATTACATAGATTTACTCAACAAAGCGCAACAAATTAAGCCTATATTTGTTCATGTCCGCTTGGGTGATTATTTGAATTTCCCTGATATTTACACAATATTACCTGAGTTTTACTTTCTAGATTCGCTAAAATTTCTAAATTTGAATGGTAATTCTGAAATCTGGTTATTTACCGAAAATTTTAATGAAGCGAGAAGGTATTATCCAGAATTAGTAGAAAAAGTAGATAGAGTTGTTGATAAAGAGGGTGGTTTAAGTGATCCCGAGAGTTTTAAACTTCTCAGTGAAGCTACTAAATTAGTTGCAAGTAATTCTACTTTTTCCATGTGGGCAGCTTGGTTTGTAAACAAAAATGGGTTTAGCGCGGTTGTGCCGATGGGTTTTGGGACTAAAGAATCGAGCTATCAGTTAGCCGATGAAAGATGGGATCGATTTGATTTAGAAACAAGAGTAATAATCCCAGGGTCTAAATTAGGTTCAAGATATTTACAAAAGAAGAGAGAATTTTTAGATAAGTTTGAATGACTTGTTATTCTTTTCAGATAATTTCTGTTATGATTGTATAACTTCCAACCTTTGAATTTTCAGAGGTTTTGCGAGTCTTAATCTTTAATCTCCACTAAGACGCGCATCATGTCTTGATAGGTCGATATGTGTCATTTAAAGATTTAGGCGTCAACTCTGCGCTCGCCAAAGTTTTGCACGCCTCTGGAATTCCAGTAATTACTGCGCAAGGTGGAAAAAGTGATGATGGAGGAAGATCAGGTGGTTAACGTGGATCAAGATCTAGGGGTGGCAGAAGGCGGAAGAAATCTCGGCCACGCCTACATGAGCGTCAAAAGCACCCTAGGTAGATCAGAAGTTTAGTTAAATATCTCTCCTATGGCGTCGATTACAGATCAGATTGAATCAAATGGGATTAATTTTATTGATCAATCAGAAAGACGAGGAACAGCTCGTTCCTTGTTTTGGCCTTGGGCTGCAGCAAATGTTTCATTTTTGGCACTCTCCTACGGATCTTTTTTTCTAGGTTTTGGAATCTCTTTTTGGCAAGCAACTGCAGCAGCAGTCATTGCAACCTTGAGTAGTTTTTCATTAGTAGCAATCTCATCTCTAGCAGGTAAACGTGCCAATGCACCCACCATGACTTTATCTCGAGCAGCATTTGGTGTTAAGGGAAACCGATTACCTGGCTTTTTATCATATTTAATATTTGTCGGTTGGGAGACAGTTTTAGTATCCCTTGCCACATTAGCCTCAGAAACTGTTTTCACAAGAGTAGGAAATATTGATCCTGATCTATCAAAAATCTTTGGATTTTTACTAGCAGGTGGATTAACCATTATTGGTGGTGTTTTAGGTTTTAAAGTGATTATGAAAATTCAATTTTTTCTTACAATAACCACAATTGCGTTGACCGCCGGATACATATCGCTAACGCTTGACTCAGTTGATTGGGCAAAGGTTTCGGCAATTGAAAATGGCACAACAGCTGGATTTATTGGCGCAGTAATCTTTGCGATCACTGGAATTGGATTAGGTTGGGTTGGTTGCGCAGCTGATTACTCCAGGTATTTACCGAGAACAGTTTCAGGTAAAGCTGTTATTGGATGGACGATATTTGGTGCCTCCATTGTTCCAATTGTGTTAGTAATTTATGGCTCCCTCCTTGCCGCAAGTAGTGATGAGTTAAATCAACAAGTAGCAACCGATCCAATTGGCGCTCTGACCACATTGCTACCCACCTGGTACTTAATTCCATTTGCCTTTGTGGCAATTCTTGGACTTATTGGGGGTGCGATTTTAGATCTGTACTCATCTGGGTTGGTATTAGTTTCAATTGGTTTGCCAGTAAAAAGATATGTGGCGGCAAGCATTGATGGAGTAATAATGACAATTGGAACAATTTATTTGGTCTGGTTTGCAAGTGATTTCTTTGTGCCATTTCAAGGCTTTTTAATTACTTTAGGCGTACCAGTTGCTGTCTGGTCTGGATTATTTGTCTCAGATGTATTACTTCGTAAGAGCTATGCTGAAAAAGAGTTATTTGATGTAAATGGTAGATATGGCGCGTATAGCTTTAAATCTATTGCTTTGATTTTATTTGGCACAGTAATTGGTTGGGGGCTGGTCACTAACTCACTTGCCTCATGGCTTTCTTGGCAAGGTTACTTACTAACCTTCTTTGGCGGCAAAGAGGGTCAATGGGCGTATGCAAATCTAGGTGTGATTGCAGCATTACTTATTGGATTTATTGGGCACATCTTGCTATCTAGAAAAGATATTAAAAGGCAGGACGTTTAATTCTTCCAAGAGGTAAATAGCGGCCTACCCTCGGCATACCCGGCAGCTGATTGAATTCCAATTACCGCCTTTTCATTAAACTCAATTAAGTTTTTAGCTCCACTATATGTGCAAGATGAACGAAGGCCGGCAATGATTTCATCAATTAAATCTTCAACCCCTGGTCTATTTGGATTTATATACATCCGAGAGGTAGAAATTCCCTCTTCAAATAAAGATTTACGGGCACGATCAAAAGCATCATCATTTGCAGTTCTTGCTGCTACAGCCCGCGCTGATGCCATACCAAAGGACTCTTTATAAAGCCTGCCATCTGAATCTTTTCTTAAATCACTTGGGGATTCATATGTGCCGGCAAACCAGGAGCCAATCATTACCTGTGAGGCACCAGCAGCAAGTGCTAGCGCAACATCTCTGGGATGGCGAACACCACCATCTGCCCAAATAGTTTTTCCATGTTTTTTAGCCTCAGTTGCGCACTCAAGAACTGCTGAAAATTGTGGACGACCAACACCAGTTTGCATACGGGTTGTGCACATCGCACCTGGTCCAACACCAACCTTAATTATGTCAGCACCAGCTTTTATCAACTCTCTTGTGCCATCTGCTGTTACAACATTGCCCGCCACAATTGGCACATTTGGATTTAAAGCTTTTATAGTTTTAAGGGCTTCAATCATCTTCCTTTGGTGACCATGGGCGGTATCAACCACCAATAGATCAGCACCTGCCGCAAGTAATGCCTTTGCCTTGCCAGCAACATCTCCATTAATACCAACTGCTGCTGCCACCTTTAATTTGCCGGCAGCATCAATTGCCGGCTGGTACATAGTTGCTCGAAGGGCGCCAGTTCTTGTAATAATTCCAATTAACTTGCCAGATTTATCAATTACCGGAGCTAACCTTCGTCGCTTTTCATTTAAGAACTCAAAGGCTGCCTTTGGTGTTACATCATCACTTAAAGTAA
>Ga0194116_10008877_pt1 | contig 10088 bp, 7 predicted proteins | sample TA2MahsurfametaG_4_FD_148617 | JGI IMG/M metagenome (GOLD analysis project Ga0194116, IMG submission 148617) | Freshwater microbial communities from Lake Tanganyika, Tanzania - TA2015008 Mahale S9 surface | ecosystem: Environmental > Aquatic > Freshwater > Lake | place: Tanzania: Lake Tanganyika... | reverse complement strand
TTTAAAGTTTTCATAAACAATTTTATTTTATTAAGCTATTTATTCAATATTATATTTTTTAAATTATGTAAAATGTTCAAATTCGATATTATTTAACATAGAGATAATAAATAATATACAGATATATCCGCAATTTGATGAAAAATTATTCTATTATTATATCTAATTATATTTAAATTTTATATAATGTTAATTATTTAATTATTAACATACATTTTATAAAATTTATTATATTTTAATATTAGGTTATATACCAAATGAATCATAATAACAGCATTAAATTTAATTTATATAAACAGCAACGTAATGTTATTATTTTTATAATAATATAATAAAAAATATTGGTGTTTATTATTATTATTTTTATAAATCATTAATTATATTTTTATATAAATTTTTATCATCTAAATAAACGTTTAAAAAACCATTATATTTTTATAGTATTTCAATTATTTAATAAACATATAAACCACCTTTTTTTATTTGATTTTTTCCATTTGATTACATTTATTATATTTCTTATTTTTATTTAATTTACTCTTCATTTTATTATTGTTATTATTATTATTATTCTTTTTTATTTAAAATGTAAGGTATTCTTTTATTTATTTCATTTTTTTATGTATAATTCGGTGTTAATTAATATTATTAATCTATATTTTATTTTAAATATTAATTTTTTAAATATAATTCATATTATTATTTATTCATTTATTTATTTTTAGTTATTTATTCAAAATATAATTAACCTTATTTTATTTCATTATCTTATTATTATTTTTATTAAAATTCATTTTTATTAAATAAAGAAATATTAGTTTCACTTTATTAATAATTCGGTATTATTTAAGATAATTAAATTTATTATTATTATTATTATTATTATTCATCTTATTTTTATTAATTAATATCTTTTATAATATTTTAATGTAATTTTTAAGATATGTTTAATGATTATGTCATTTTTTTTAAATCTCTAGGTAATATATTTATATTATTATTTATTTCTTCATATAAATTATTTTATACATCATTTAATTATTATTATGTTTAATTTATTTTATTATTTATAAATTTATTTTATAATTATATTTCATTTAATTAATCAATTATTTATTATGTATCATCATTTTTTAAATTCATAATAGTTTAATTTTAATCATTTTTTAATTTATATATCTTTTATTTTTACTCTTCATTTTATATATTTTTTTCTTATATTATACGTTTATTTTCATCTAATTATTATTATTATAATAAATTTTATTATTATTGATTTTTATTTTTATCTTAAATTAATTATATTAATAATTTATTAATTTAAGATAGTTATTTTTTAAAATTAGATTTATTTTAATATAATTTAAATTTTAATTTATGTTATTTAATATATTATAAAGCTTATTATTTAGATTTAAAATATTTTTTTACATTATTTTTAATTATAAAATATTTTTTTTTAAAATTATCATAATATAATTTAAAAACACGTGTTTTTATTTATTCATTATCATCATCGTTTTACATTTTTTTATATGTTTAATAAAAAAAATAATATATTTTTATATTTCATATTGATGAATATGATGATTGTGAATCAAATGATATATCACTTTATATAATAATTTCATTATCAATAAAATTTTATAACATTTATATATCTTCATTAAAATTATCAATTAATCTTTTTTATTTTCTTATTTTATGTCGATATTTTTTACATTTATCACATGTTATATTTTATTATTATTAATTTTAATAATTATAAATTGAATTACATTTATTAAAACAATAATATATTTATTCATTATTATTATTTAATTATTATTATTTATATCTATCAAAGCATGAATAACATGATAAATATAAACATTTACTACAAATATATATATTATTATTTTAAATATTTTATAAACAAATTTAACATTAATATTAATCATTTTATATTATTTCTAATAATCTTTATTTTAATTCCATTTTTTATTATATTTTATTTTTTTATTTTTTTATTTTTAATAATAAAAAATGATTTAATAAAATTAAGATGAATAATAATAATAATAATAAGTTAAAAAATTAAAAACAGAAAACATGATTGAATATTAAAAACAATATTATTAAAAAAATAAAGATAAATATAAAAATAGATAGATGATAGGTGATTTAACCTCAAAATAATATTTTAAAAATTATTATTAAGAAAAAATAAAACCTAATCGAAATTATGTGTCACGTAAAATATTAAAATAATAAAATGAATTAAATAATTTAATTTAATAAACTAATTTAAATTAATAAGAATAATGATTATATTATATTTTTTTTATTTATTATATAAAAAAGATGTAAGATAATTAATAAACAAATATTGTAACATTAATAAATATGATTGTAAATATATTTTTATTTATATATTCTCATTTTATACATAAATAAAATAAATAATAATTAAATGTTCTATAATAATAACATTAATAATTAGATAATTTATAAAAATAAGTATCATAATAAGATAGTTAATAATAAATATTTTAAAAATAATAAATAATAAATAATAATAAAAATGATAATAAAAATGATAATAAAAGTGTATGATTATCACCACAAAATATTATATGAATGAAATATTTTTGAATAAATATTATTTTTATTTTTTTAATATAATTTATCAAATCGTTATTTAAATAATTAACGTCTTTTATTATCATTATGTGTTAAATAATCCTGATATAATATACTACCATATTTAATTTTTTTATTATTTATTGTTACAATATATTTATGAACGTTATCATTAGCATATTAAATATCATCTATTTTAATATTAAGTTATTTGTATTTATCACGTATTATTTATAAATCAACTAATGTTTTTTTTTATTACATTTTTTATTTATAATTAAAAAAAATAATAAATAATTTAATCATTAAATAATTGATATAAAATTATATGATCTTACATTGTGTTATGATTTACTATCAATTTTTATATCAATTATTTTTATAATATTGTTAATTTATTAAACTAATTTATCACCTTCAATATTTATTTTTAAATAATCAAATGATTACTTTTAAATATTTACAATATCAATAATTTATTATTTATTATATTTTTAATTTTTATTTATTAAATATTATTTATTAAATTAATATATTATCAATAATTAATGATATTTAATTAAATCATTTTCATATTCTTTTTTAAAGATATTATTATTTTTCATTTATAATTTTGTTTTTATAATTTAATATTTTTAATCAATTCTTTATTTTAATGATTATATTTTTTATAATTATCTATCATCATTTTAAAAAATTATATTTTAAATATATAATTTTTATTGATCATTAATAATCATTTATTTAAAAATATTATTTTTTTAAAAATATTCTTATTCAGTACAAATTTAATATATTTAACAAAAGTCAATAATTTTTTACATTACATATTATTAATTTCCTTCAATAATTTATTTTTTAAAATTATCACTTTATTTAAATTATTATAATTATTCATATGTTATTTATAATATTAATTATTATTATTATTATAATAATGTATTTTCTTTTTACATTTTAGATTTTTAATCATTGATATCAATAAATGTTAATTGATTAAATTATTATTATAATAATACACATGTATTTAAATATTAATTATTATTAATTATTTTATTTCGTATTTAAGCAAATTATATTATTTATTATGATGTTATTTAACCAAATGAATAATCAATATCTTTATCAATTTCATATTGTTAATGTTAAGCAATTATATAATGAATTTATTAATAATTTCTTACTCTTTATAACATTTAAATACTTTCAATAATGTTAATTGTATTTGATTAATATATATTATAAATACTATGAAATTCATATTAATCAATGTTAATACCACATGTGAATGTTGATGTATATAGAAGAATATCAATCTATTTTTACTATAAAATTTCATTAATATCAGTATTTAATAATTCTTATTTTTATTATAACATTGTTTAATTTTAATCATTTAATAAATAATCTTTTCCATTATATGATAAAATATTTAATTTAATTTATTTTTATTAACAATATTAATTTATTTATTATAAATATTATTATTAATCATTATATGAAGCTGTTGATATACATACTTTTTATTAATTATCTATATTATTTTAAATTAATTATAATATATGTGATTTATTATTATCATTATATTTATAAATATTAATATTTTATTATTATTTATATTAATTATTATATATAATAATATCCATATCTTTATTTAATAATTTTTTAATAAATAAATATGATTATCTCTATAATAAAGCATCACACACTATAATTTTATTACTGTTTTTTAATAAAAACATTAAAATATTAGCATTTTATTCCATATTGATTTTTTAATTATTATGTGTGATTTAATTTAACATTGATTCAAATTCATCAATTAATAATAAATCTATTTAAATATTTTATTCAACAATTCTTGATAAGCTTTCATATTATATTTATAATTTATTATATTATGATATTTTTATTTTTTATTATTATATATTTTAATATGATATAAAACCAAACTATTAACAAAATTAATTATTTAAACTTTACCTACAACCTATTGACACAATAATTTTATTATCTTCATTATTAATTTCAGGTAAAATAATACTTTTAGTTTTACCTGACCCCATTAATGATTTTATTAAATAACAACAATTATTTTAGATATTTATAGGTTATAAATATCTTTAATTTAAAACAATTTCATTTTAATCAATTTAATAATTTAATTAAAATTATTATAATTATTCTTATATTGAGATTTATTAAACATTTTTTAATTTAATTCTTTATACATCTTTATTTTTAATACATGTTTATTAATGATTATTAATTTAAAAACAATTAATTTAAATATATTTATTTGTTAATGTTAGATTATATTAAAATTATTCATGTTTTACATTACATATAAAACATTATTTTACACAATCATTATTAAAATTAACTCTTATATATTAACCATCTTAAATACAATTAGTTATAATATTTTAATTTTAATATAATTCATTAAATTTATTTTATATTAAAATATTATATTCACTTTTAAATTATTAATTCTCAAAATTTTTATCAAATTAATATTTAATAATTTCTTCATTATCAAATAAATCTGTTGATATTAATTAACAATCATTTTGATAATCAACAATTAATAAATCTTCATAAATATATTATTTTTAATCAAATACACGTTATTCTATTTAATTATTGTTTATTTTTATACTATTTGGTAATCTTATTGATTTATATTTGTTATCACAATTTGTATAAACTTAAATATCACATATATTAATATTAAAGTCTTATTATGATTTATCATTAATAAATTATGCTATTTTTTTAATTTATTATTTATACATTTTATATTATTTTGAAATTACATGATATGAATATTTAACACAAATATTATTTTAATCATATTTATGTGATTCAATAATTTATAATTAATAATCATTTATTTCTTAAATTCTGTTTAGTGAATTTTAAAAGAATTATTTTAAAATTGATGATAAATATAAATCAAGATTATATGAATTATTTAATTAATTATGATGTTATGTAAACTCAATATCAAAATATAATTTACAAACATCATTTTATAATATTTCATGTATACTTTTATCTTAATTATCATAAATAAATTAATATATTTCATCAATATGTATTTTATCAAATTATCTCACACATTTATTATTTACTATTTATTCAATTCTTATCTTAACATAATCTTATGATTAACAAACAATATTTTATTATTAATCATTAATTTTAAATGATAAATTATTTTATGAATATGATTAAATTTTATTATATAATCTATTTAATAACCAAATTTTATCTATTTAATTATATCTTTATTCATCATGTATTTATTTAATATTCATATATTTATATTATTTTGTTAATTATTTTACATCCATTTAATAATAATTAACTACTAATTAATCTTTAATATTATATTAATTATCTTATGATAACATTTATGAAACTGATGATTTTTTATATTTTTTTGTTATTTATGATAAATCTTTTAGTAATTATTAATCATTATTATTAATCATATTATCAATTAATTACTTTAACATATTATAAATATAAATTTATGCTGCATTTATATTATTGAAAATGAAACAATATTTAATATATTTGTAAAATAATTAATTTATAAAATCACTGTTTATTGATTTTTGAAAGCCTTTTATAAATATCATTTTATTATCAATTTATTATTCATATTAAATTAATTAATCATTTAATATTTTAGTATATTAATAAAACTACATAAATTAATTATTATCAAATTTAATATGTTTATTTTATTAATATAATTATAATTAATCATCTGTTTATTTAATATATTTTTATAAATTATCATCATTAAATTAAAATTATTAATATTTAATACAACCATGTTATTTATACATTTCAATAACTTAATCAACTGATATTTTATATCCAATATATTTCTTTTTTTTATTTTATATGAATATTGATTATTATAATACCTCTTCAAATTATAATAATAAAACACATTATTATTTATTTTATAATTTATATAAATCATGTTTAATATATTTATTTAATTTATGTAAAAGTTAAAATATATTAACTTATTTTAATTAATTATTTTATGTATATTCATAATTTATATATAAACTATCAGTATCTATATATATAACTTTTAATTAAATATAATTATATTAATCACAAATTGATTTTTCAATATAATTATTTTCAATATAATGTTTACACTGTTAAATTAAATTTCTCCCAATTGATGTTACAGTAGCTTAAATTAATAAATTATAAATTATATTTTATTCATTATTATAACCTAAAACACCATAAAAACTATTCATTAAAATTTTAACTTATAATTATTAACATTCTAATAAATTATATTAAACACTTTATTCATCAAATTATTTTTATTATTATCTTATATTTTTACGTTTATTACCTAAATTTTATAAAAATTAAGATGATAATGATTATTAATTTAAATTATAAAAAACTTTTAAATAATATTTATATTTATCATCATATATTTCAACAATAATCGATTATATATTATTATTATAATCAATTTCATGAATATTATCAAATTATAATTATTATTTTAAATCACATTTATCAATATATTAAAAATTAATATAATTATTATATGATATATTATATGATATTAATATTGATGGGTATAATGATTAAAAATCAAAGCAACATACATTTTACATTTATGTTTTTTCAACAATGTGTACATATGCTCCAGATGATAATAATTATTTATTTTATTATGTTTAATCTTATATTTATTTTAATTATTATTAAACAATTTATTTATTATCAATAATTATTTTATTTTAATATACTTAATATTCATTAATTTAATTTAATTTAAATGAATTACCTTTAAAGAAATTAAATTATGAAATATTAAATGTATTAATCATATATTATTAAGCCTCAATAATTTATAATTTTAAATATAAATTATGTAAAACAATACAGTCTTATAAACAATATTCTAATAATTAATTAGCTTATTTTTAGCCTTTTGATTATTAAAATATATCATTTAAACTAATATCATGTTTATTATCAAGATTTTCAAATTATAAAATTGTTTTTAATTTAGTGTTTTCTAATTAAATATTATTTGATGATTTCATATATAAATATATTGGTAATAAATCATATATCATTATATTATTAAAATGTTAAATTTATGTAATTATAGATTTATTTTATTAACCACATTTCATTATTGATTATTATAATTTTAATTAAATTTATGATCTTTATATTATGAAATTTAAATCATACCCAATTTAATTAGTATCTTAATTTTTTTTTTCATATGTTGATGATGAATTAAAACCAACTAAACTACAAATTTAATTTTTTTATAATTCATATATTATTTATAAAAATTTAATACACATTTAATATTCATGATCAAATTACATTATTTAATATTAATCATTTTAAATATTTTATTATAAATGTGACATATGTAATATAATTTTTTATTATTATTCATTATTATATTATGGTACGTATATACAAATACAAGATATTTTACTGTTTATATTATCATATGTAGGTAAATTTATATTTTCATCAACATTATATGTTTCAATATCATAATAAATTAATTTGTTTTAATATGAATATTTAATATTATTTTATATTATAAATTAATTTAAGTGTGATTTATTTATATTTTAAACAAATTATTTTTTGTATGATTATGTTTATTATAATTTTATTGAAAATAATTATTCATAATTATTTTCATTTTAATCACATTCAATATATTCAAATAAATTATATTATTTAATTTTAAATTTATCAACATTATTGTTTAATAATTAACCATGAATATAAACATTATTATCATAAATATTAACATTATATATTTCTTTAAAATCAGATAATTATATATTTTCATTTTATTTATCATTAATAAAAATGTCATAAAAATTAAATTGTTTTTAATTAATTTAATTATTAATTTATTATTTTAATTCATCAATTTATTAACATTCAGTTTATGTTTATTGATGATTTTATTAAATTTATTATTATTATTATTATTATGGTTCATAATTGAAATTATTAACATTTTAAACTTATAATTATTTATTTTATTATTTTTATTAAACATAAATAGTTTAAATAACAACTTTTTATTATGATTTTTATGATTTTTATTAAAAGTATTAAATAAGTTATTATTTAATTTATTTTTACTATTATACTTAATAATTTCTAATAATATCATTTTAAGTATTATCTTAATCAAATTTAATATAATTTTATTTTTATTTTTTTAATTTTGGTTCTTTAAATAATTTTTTAAGTGATGATAATATATTTAAATCTTATTTACTTTATTTTAATTATTATTATAATAATTTAATTTATTTTTATAATTATAATTATGTGAACATCTTTTTACTATAGGATATATTTTTTAAATAAAAAAAATAAAATAATAAATTCACTTTCAATTATTTTTTATATTAATAAATATCAATAATAATTTAATTCAAATATATAATATTGTTTATAATAATTTATAACAATTAATAAAAATATTTATTAAAAAAATAGTTATCATAAATATAAATTATCATAAAAACAAAATAATCATAAATAAAAAAATAATAAATATAAATTATCATAAATAAAAAAAAATAATAAATATAAATTATCATAAATATAAATTATCATAAATATAAATTATCATAAATATAAATTATCATAAATATAAATTATCATAAAAACAAAATAATCATTATTGACATTATTATTATTAATACTAAATAATTTAATCATACAGTTATTTATTATTAACAAACCATTGTTTTTTTTATTTATCAAATATTAATTATTTAAACATTTATTTATATTATTCACGGTCATTATATTTAATATTCAAATAATATTTATCATCATTTTATTTTTTTTATTGATTATTATTTAATAATTAATTTTATTAATCAATAATTAATTATAACATTTATTTAATTTCATCGATTTATTAATTCATTTTTTTATTACAATAAATAAATTAAAAATAAAATAATATAAAATAAAAATGATGATTGAAAATATTTAAATATATTTATAATAACAAATAAAATATTAAAACACGAAATTAAAAATAATTTGATGTTAAAAATAATTTGATGTTAAAAATAATTTGATGTTAAAAATAATTTGATGTTAAAAATAATGGTGTTTGATGTTAAAAAATATAGTGTTTGATTTTTAATATTAAAAATAATCATTATTTAATTAATAAAATAACATAAAAAATAAAATAACATAAAAATAACATCAAATTTATTAATATATTTGGGTGCAGTGATAAATATTCTTCTTATAGAAAAGAATATAATCACCACGCCATTTTTAAATATGATAAAATATGATAAAAATATTTAACACAATTTTATTTAAAAATTAGGTGATCATATATTTTATATGAATATAAAATATTTAACAATAAATATTATAAA
>Ga0194116_10008874_pt1 | contig 10091 bp, 7 predicted proteins | sample TA2MahsurfametaG_4_FD_148617 | JGI IMG/M metagenome (GOLD analysis project Ga0194116, IMG submission 148617) | Freshwater microbial communities from Lake Tanganyika, Tanzania - TA2015008 Mahale S9 surface | ecosystem: Environmental > Aquatic > Freshwater > Lake | place: Tanzania: Lake Tanganyika... | reverse complement strand
GACGCATATAAAATGGAACAAAATATTCTTCAAATATTATCAAGTAAGAGAACTCAAGGTGAACGTCTAAATTGTTCTAATAAAGAACTTTTTAACGCTTGGTTGAAGGCAATGAAGAGCAACAATTAATGATGTAATTGAATTTAAATTAAAACACGAAGTTCAAAGTGATTTTTAAGTTCTATAAATATCTCGTGTGGTACTTTAAGTCTAATCGCTTCCATGGATGGTAATTAAGGAGGGTTTAGATAGAGGGTAAATAATGTTGAATAAATAATTTCAGGAAGTTGAGGATTATTAATTTTTTGTCGAGCAAGATCAATAACGGATAGAAAAGGTATTTGGTAATAATTAATTTAACTCAAATCTTCCGAGCAATTTCAGCGTTAAAGATAGATCATGATGTATATCTTCATTATGGATCACCTACCAATATTACTGAATATATATTTTCTTTAAAAGCTATGATTTTTGATCAATAGTAATTTTACAATATAGTTCCCAAGAGCTTTGAAATCATGAAGATGAAAGACGACGGCGTAATCCTCAGTGCCTCCGATCTCGTCGGGCATTTGAACTGCGTCTATCTCACAAAGCTCGACCTTGATGTGGCTTTGGGTAATTTGAAGGAGCCTCTGGAGGACTCGGCGCGGCTTGAGGCGATCAGACGGCGCGGTTTCGAGCATGAGGCGCGGTTTGTAGCGCATTTGCGCGAGAAGGGATTATCGGTTGCCGATGTTGGGGGCGATCGCATCACAGCCGAGACAGTCGAGCGGACCGTCGCTCTCATGAAGGAAGGTCATGACATCATCGTGCAGGCCGCGTTCGACGACGGGCTCTTCCGTGGCAAAGCGGATATTCTGAGGAAAGTGGAAGGGAGGTCGAGCCGCCTCGGGTCCTACTCCTATGAAGTCCTTGATACGAAACTTGCGACAGAGACAAAGGGCGGGACGGTTCTGCAACTTTGTCTCTACGCTCTTTTCATCGAAGCGATCCAGGGTGTGCTTCCCGAACATGTCTATGTCGTTCCGCCTTCTAAGGATTTTGCCGAACAGGTTTTTCGAACGACAGATTATCTTGCCTATTTCAGGCGCATCCGGAAAAGTCTTGAGGACACGGTTACAGAAAGACGGTTTGACCAAATCTATCCCGAGCCTGTTTCCCATTGCGATGTATGCCGTTGGCAACTCACCTGTGACCGAAAGCGTCACGCAGATGATCATCTGAGCCTTGTTGCGGGGATTACAAAAATCCAGCGCGTCGAGTTTGAAAAGCAGAAGATTGCCACTCTTGCCGATCTCGCAAAAATGCCGCTGCCTTTGAAGTGGAAGCCGGAGCGCGGTTCGAAAGAGGGAATTATAAAAATCCGCGAACAGGCGCGGATCCAGTTCGACGGACGGAGCGCTTCCCACACGCTTCACGAATTTTTTCTGAAACCCGACAAGACAATTGATGAGGATTTCGGGTTGCTGATGCTACCCGAACCGAGCAGCGGCGACATCTTTCTTGACATAGAAGGCGATCCTTTTGCGGGAACCGAAGGGCTCGAATATCTCTTCGGCTTTGCCTATCAGGATGATCAAGGCGAAGTCAGTTATGAGGGGATCTGGGCGAAAAATACGGAGGAGGAGAAAGCTGCCTTCGACCGCTTCATGGAATTTGTAGATGATCGTCTGGTGAACCACCCCGATCTTCATATCTATCATTATGCGCCTTATGAAGCTACCGCCCTCAAACGGTTGATGGGAAGGCATGCGATCAGAGAGATCGAACTCGACCGCGTTTTGAGAGGCCAGCGCTTCATCGATCTCTACCGTGTTGTGCGGCGGTCACTGAGAGCAAGTGTCGAGAGTTACTCGATCAAAAAGCTTGAATCCCTTTTTGGATATGCCCGCGAGCAGGATTTGCGCGAGGCGTCGATCGCGAAGGCTGCGCTTGAATTGCAAATTGAGACGGGAACACCGGAACTCATCGAACAAGACGATATGAAAAAGGTGTTAGCCTACAACAAGGACGACTGCATATCGGTTCTGGTCCTGAGAACCTGGCTTGAAAAACAAAGGCATGCGCTTCTTGGAGAAGGCTTTGCGATCCCTCGTCCGGTACTTCATTCCGGAGAAGCGGATCCAAAACAGCTGGACGCTCAATTTGAGGCGGCAGAACTCTATAGATTGCTTTTGCAGGATTTGCCTTCCGACAGAGCTTTGCGCTCGCCCGAACAGCATGGGCGTTGGCTGATTGCCAATCTTCTTGACTGGCATAAACGCGAGATGAAGGTTGCGCAGTGGGAGAAGTTCCGCTTGCTTGATCTCGAGCCTGAGGAATTGCGCGATGACAGTTCGGCCATAACGGGGCTGAAATTTGTGACCGCCCACCGCAATGACGAAGGTAACAATGTATTCCGGTATGCATTTCCAATACAGGACGTCGATTTGCGAAGAGGCTCGAAGATTTTTACTCTCGACGGTAGAGACCGCAGCGTTATTGCCGATATCTCAGCTGAAGAAGGTTGGGTCGAGTTTTTGAGAGATGTCCGGATTGAGGCTGTCCATCCCGACGCGGTATTCTCTGTCGATCTTATGCCTTACAATACGATCAAAGGATCAATCGAAACCATCAAACGGATTGCCAGATCGATCCTCGCGGAAGGATTTGAACGCCGCGATGAATTTGGTCCCGCAAAATCTTTGTTGCTCAATGAAAGTCCGCTTCAGAGCAGGGGTGTTTTGCAAAATGAAAACGAGCCGGTTCTTGAGAGCGCTTGCCGTCTCGTCCAATCAATCGGAGGTGGGGTTCTCTCGATCCAGGGACCGCCGGGAACCGGCAAGACCTACACGGCCGCACATATGATCATTGCTCTGATCAAACAGGGAAAGCGTGTCGGCATCACGGGGACAAGTCACAAAGTCATCCGCAATTTGGTCGACAAAGTCCTCGAACTTTCTTCAGAAAAAAAGCTGAATTTTCGCTGTGTGATCCGTAACGAAGACGACAGCAACCCAGGTGTTCAGAATATCCGCATCATAAATGCAAAAAACAACGAGGACATTACAAGGCAGGCCGCAAAAACCGGAGCCCCGCTTATTGGCGGCACATCGTTTTTCTGGGCGCGGGAGGACGCAACCAATCTTGTCGATGTGCTTTTTGTTGACGAGGCTGCACAGATGTCGCTCGCCAATGTGATTGTATCTTCGCAAGGTGCACGGGGGCTTGTTCTGATCGGCGATCCCCAGCAACTCGAGCAACCGCTCAGAGGCAGTCACCCCGAAGGAACAGATGCATCGAGCCTTGACCATGTGCTCGGCTCGTCCGGGACAATTTCAAATGATCGCGGGTTGTTTTTAGGGACCTCCTATCGCTTTCATCCCGATATTTGCAACTTCACATCCGAACTCTTTTACGAGGGACGCCTTCACGCGCGTGAAGGGAATGAAATACAGGCGCTTGAGGGACCAGAGCCCTATGCGGGCTCGGGTCTCCGTTATGTCGCGGTTGAACACGAAGGTAACCAGAACCAGTCGAATGAAGAGGCAGAAGCGATCGCTACGATTTTCGCGATGCTCACAAAAGGCGAACATGCGTTCAGGGACCACAAAGGCGAAACAAGGCTTCTCAAACCCGAGGACGTGCTCATCGTCGCTCCCTATAATCTGCAAGTCTACAAGCTCAGAAAAAGAATTCCGAAAGCGAATGTCGGGACGGTCGACAAATTTCAGGGGCAGGAGGCTCCGGTTGTGATCTATTCTCTGACATCCTCGAGCCAGTCCGATGCGCCGCGCGGCATGGAGTTTCTCTACAGCCTCAACCGTCTTAATGTAGCGACATCAAGGGCAAAGGCGATGTGCATCCTTGTCGGATCACCTAAAATTTTTGAGGCCACCTGTCTGACGCCAAGGCAGATACAGCTTGCAAATGGTTTTTGTAGATATTTGGAATTAAAAAAAGACAGCTAGACAACTAACAACAAATTTAATTTTAAAGTATCTTATAGACCCGATCAATTCTTGGGATTAAGCCAAGTGTATAAGAAGTCTTCAAGACGCAGCGGTGCAAATATTCTAACTGGTTGGTCAACGGGCCATCAGGGGGGCTTTAAAAAATTTAGCCCATCGAAAAAAGTGAAATCTAAAAAACAGGAGAAACCGGAATACATCCCGATTATAGAATGGGCAAAGTCCAAGGATGCAACCCTTGAAATAATTTGCTTGCAATGCATTCATCAATCTACCGTAAAAGTATTGCATATGATCGACACCTATAAACTAAATAAATTTGCTACGATTCGTGATTTAAAACCACACTTAAAATGTACTAGATGTCAGACCAAAGGAATGGTCGCGAGCAAAATATCTAGAAAGTAAATAACACTGTTTAGTCAACATGACATTGAATCGATCAAGTTTTATGTCCAGCTCCCTTATTTTCTACCGTTGATTTTGAGTTTTACTAAGATGGTTGATGGCCCGTTGGGCGCATACCAAGGGTATGATGCGGCTGGATGGTGTTTTACTACTTGAGTAACTGATTGATGACGGTTTGCGCGTGTCTGGTAGTCGCGAAGCATTTGACGTTAAGCACTCCACGGCGAAGAGTTCCGTTAAGGCGCTGATTTTAGCCATTTTTCCAATATAAAAAAATCTGAATCGGCTCGATACCGAAGTCAGTTGATCTTTTGAGTATTTGGATATCCATGCTAAAGAAATTAAATTATTGTATTGATTTGACCTTCTTATTTTTCTTCATTTTTTTTCTTTTTTGGGATTATGCTGTCAGGATATTGATGATGTGGTACAGGCATTCGTAAGCTGAAATCCCACGTATGATCCAGTTCAACCCGTCCACGAAATGGTTCTTCTTTTATTTCAATCTTTCCTTTATGAAGGGGGTTTGGTGGGATTGGAATTGGGATAATTGTTTCGCCATTAATCCCATCAAGGCGAGGCATTTTAAATTTTGAACGACCGTTGATAATTTCAACGTTGTCAGGAGTAGCATTGATTTCTAAGAGATCATTTTTTGAATAGGAATCAATAATTTTTTTAAATCGAACACCTTCAATTTGAACGTCTTCCGGCCAATGACAAGGTATTACAAGTTCGAATTCAGCTATTTTGCAATATGAGTCAAATATTCTAATGGCTTTGTTAATTTCATCGTACGAAATAGTAATCCGAATATGAGGGATATTTTTTGCCTTTTTCCTAATTTTTGGAAGTATTTTATTCAATGACTTCTGCAATTTTTCTGCAATTATTAAAATCGTACCAATTTTTATCGAAAAATTTGGTGTATTTTTATTATTATTTTCCATAATAAAATTTTTCTTTTAAGGTAAGGCCAAGAAATCTTTTCTCTGATGACCTTTGACAAGGTCCTTCAAGGCTTTTGGTTCAATTACTTCTACCTGGTTTCCCCACGTGTATAAATGCCAAGCCATTTCGAGATAGCCCGAAGCCTCGAATGATATTTGAAGCGAGCCATCGGGCAAGATTTCCTCTTTTTGGTCGGGATGGAAAAGGAAATCGCGCGCGCGTTCAGCAGCTTCCGGTTTGAATTTCCAGATCACAGGTCCGTATTCGTCGTCTTTCTGATAAAGACCGAAAGCCCGGTTGGCATAGGTCTGAAGATCAAAATCAGCGGGGCGCTCGAAAAATTCATTTGTCAGAGTTGCGCTCTCGATCAAATCCATACGGAACGTCTTGATCGGGTTTTTCTTTTTTGAATCGGCAGGATCTAGAACCACGAGATAGCGCCTCAATCCCGAAAGAAGACCGTAAGGGGCGACTTTTCTGATCTTCGCTTTCTTTTCGTTTGCCGATCTGTGTGCAATCTCGAGATATCGGCAGGCTTTGATCGCTTCTGCGACGGTTCTTGCGATGTCTTCATTGATCCTGGGCCGTGGGCCAGAGCGTGCCACAAAGCCTTGGGCTTCGAGAAGGGCGTCATGATCGGGTTCCAGTCTCGCAATCCGCTGGTTAGGTATCATCGATATGACTTTTCCACGAAGGCTTTCAAGCGATTGCGCTTCGACTACGGAGCCAGCGCGTTTCAGGTGAGCAATGCCCAGATCAATTGCCGCTAGTTCGTCGGCGGATATGGAGATGAGATCCCTGACAGTTCCTCCTGGCATCCGCCAGCGTTTATGGCCTTCCTCGTCGGTGTAAGTCTCCGTCTCCGGAAAGCGGTCTTCTAACCCGTGCATCATTCGTTGCGCGGTTCTAAGTGAGACTTCGAATTTTTCGATGACATCTTCAAGCGTTACACCCATTCTGCGGGCGGAGACGAGGGAAACCAGATCGAGAAACTGTTCTGCTTTTTTGATCGACACGAATTTGAGGCCCCCCGCTCAGAAAACCAGTTCGAAAATAATTAGAAGCATGGTTCCGGCAAAAAGCCATCGCTTAACGAGCCTGGTCTCCGGACTATTCTCGGAAAGGTTCATTGAGATCCTCTTTTGGTCATTTTTTCTGCTGTCTGGTTTAAGGGCAGGGGGTGACAATTTATGTCACTTGTTGGCGATAAACAGAAAAATGGGGTGGTAACTAACTGATTTAATGAGAGAAATAAAAACTAGACAAATTTTTTGTTTAGTTATTGACACCGGAAATAACTCGACATAATTTATGTCATGATAGTTGGTTGAAGTCGATACCTTGGAACGCAGACGTATGAAATGAAGATGTTGAAATCCGGTTCAAAACAAAACTCGAGACCCGCCTTTAGGCTGATGCGAAGTTTTCTCCACACTTTGCGCTCGCTTGATCGCAGGGCTTTCGGGTCGGGCGTGGTGCTTGTCTTCTCCTACGCGCCCAAGCCCCTCGTGGCTGAAGTCACGAGGGGCAAATTCCAAACTCGTTCAATTGCGATTTGGAGCATCCGATGACGCTGATCGAGTTATCAGAGGCACTGAAGGTTCCGCCCCGGCAGATCCGTTTCATGATTTCAGAAGGGTGTATGCCACCCGCCAATGGAACCGGTCGGGGCGCGGATGCATATGATGAAACGCATCTTATAAAAGGTCGACGATATATCAATTTACATAAGCTTGGAATGAAACCGCAGGCGATTAAAGTTCTTATGGCCTTCGATGAAGCAATTCCGATCTACCAAAATCTTGGAGTTGAACTTCGAATAGATCCTTCCGCCGATATAAGTAAAATTGATCAAGAGTATTTAATCTCTCAAATTTCAGACGCACTCAGGGCATATTTAAAAAGGGATCAATTATGAACACACATGTTTTTGGTCATGCGATTTCAGAGATTTCAGAGGGAATTACCGAAATTCGCAAAAATGGGAAAAAGAAAAATATCCCGTTGAAGAACACGATTTTCAAAATCGATGTAAAAAATGGCTTGGCAATCATAAAAACAATCAGAATTTTTTCGAATAATTCTAAATCGTCAATTGAAGCTTTGATTAGTTTTCCTATTCCGTTTGATGCAACGCTGACCGGTTTGACAGCGGAAATTGATGGTCGGCGACTGGTGGCGGTATCGAAGTCCACAGATGATGCACGTGACGATTATGAAGACGCTGTTGATCAAGGAAAAATGGCCATCCTGCATGAGGAGCCTTTGCGTGGCATCCATATGCTTTCAATCGGTCAGCTAGGTTCGAATAAGACTGTAGTGCTTGAAACTGAAATGGTCATGAACCTCGTTGATCATTCAGGTATTCCATTTCTAAGGATACCATTAACTGTCGGTGAAATTTATGGATTTTCGCCGCTTTTACCGTCAGATAGTATAGTAACTGGCGCAGATGTGAAATTGTCAGGCCAGATTTTTGTAACGGAAAGCTCCGGGCGAGCGAGATTTATTTCAGGATCGACTGTAGAAAGCGGCATGTCCGTTCCAATGAATAAATCAATCGAAGTTTTATTTCCGGATCAGATCTTCGGTGAGGTGACGGGATTTGATGCGTGGGGACGAAAAGTTTCCGTCAATTTAAAACAATCCGGAGGATCCGATAAAAACCTTGACGTTGCTATATTGCTTGATCGCTCTGGGTCCACAAATGAAGCGGTTGGTCAAGCTGGAAAAACCATCAGGGTCGCAATTGAAGAAGCTGTCCGCTCAGCAATACGTCAATTATCCGACAACGACTATTTATCAATCTGGGAATTTGATGATGATGCGAGATTGGTCAAAGCTGGATTTATCAGAGAAATTAGGAACGGATATCTGAGATTTTCTGAAATATCAGGTGGAACCCAAATTGGAAATTCTATTGCTTCTGTAATTAAAAAGCGCCCCAGCGCTGTAATTGTTCTCACTGACGGGCAATCATATTCGAATGAAGTTCAAGAAGCATCAAAATTTGGATATCCGATTTCGGCAGTTCTAGTGGGACCGGGAAGTCTTGATGCAATGATAGGGCATCTTGCGGCTCAGACTGGTGGTCAAGTTTATGCTGCGGCCGGGGATGAGGTGTTGCCGCCGTTAGTGAGAGCTTTGGGAAATTTGCGAAATGGTGTTGTAAAGCTCAACGGAAGTATTGCTTCAAAAAAACCCCAGTCTCTTGCGACCATTCGGGCAGGTACTGAAATAAATATAGGCTGGAGTGATCAGATTCAAAATGGAATTTGTGACGCAGTTGGGCGTTATGCAATGGCACTTGCAATGCCTCTATTCAATGACAATGAGGCGAGTGAATTGGCTGAATTGCATGGGCTGGTAACACATTTAACGAGTTTGATAATCATAGATCACGAGGGATCAAAATCAAATTCAATTCCTCAGTCAGTCAAAATTGCATTACCATTTGTGAGTAATTCGAATTCCGTATTATATGACATGAGTTATCCATCAGCTTCATTTACAAGAAATTCTAAACAATCATTCAAAGAAAATAATATTTCTTTCTCTAGTTATATTGAGGATATTTATACAGATAAACTATATAAATGTACCAATACAAATTGTGGCGCTGGATTCTTTGCCGACGACAAATTCAATAATCCCATTATTTGTAAACGGTGCGGGAAGCCAATAAATACGCAAGTTGATAATTTCAGGGAAATTTTCAATTTAATACACAATTCATTCAATGAATCAGAATTGAAAATAGATTGGGACAATTTTTCTGTATTGTATTACTCCAACTATTCGCAGTGGCCCGTACCGCTTGTCGAATTGATCGATGATCTAGAGAGTTCAATTCAGTTGAGAGGTCTTGCAAATGAAATGGGATTATCAATTCGTGATCTGATAATTTTATGTATCTCAATCGTTGACAGGAAAACTCAACGGAGTGCAGACCGGTTTTTCAGAAAAATCCTGTCTCGAGTTGCTGTTGAAAAGAAAATAATCATTGAAGAAGGTATTCGCCTTTTGGGGGATATTCATGAATGAGGTTGAAGAATTGTTTTTGAATTTTCAGAAAAATGAAAATTTTCGTGTTAGATTTGGTAAAATACACATCATGTTGTTTCGACATCACAGTTTTAGGATCGCTGAGGATTTTGACGAAAAGATCGGCGGATATAATCCAAAGTATAAGCACTTCTATTTTTCAAAGATTTTTGTTCATAATAAAAAGGCCGAGAATATCGTCCGTAACCATGGATTTGTTTATGAAGAAAATGGTAACGGCCATAGTTTTTGGGTTTTATCAGGTGACCATTACTTCAGAGTTTTTCAAAAAGCTGTGGAAGAAATCACTGATTGTAGCATTCAAATGTGATCAGCTTTTTTTCTTATCAGCATGACAAAATTTGACATCCATCTTAGATAATCTCGCTTATAAGGAAAGGTCGAGGATAATATGACAAATATCGATAAAATGTTTCCTTTTACGGGGGACGACGATGAAGCCCGCCTGGCGATCAAGATTGAACGCGAGTTTTATATGGTAGAGAAGTTGCTCATCGCCATGCAGAATCACATTCGTGAATTGAAAGACACGTCCAGCGTCGACCGGGATGAAATCTCGCGTGAACTCGCTGCACTTGATAACGAGTTCGTCATGTTGCGGACGTGGAGTAAGGACTTGAAAAAAGACTTCAAGCGGTTCCGCGCACTCGATGGCATCGTGTCGATCGGGACGACATTTCATTAGATAGTTTGGATAAAATTTAAAGCTTTGAG
>Ga0194116_10008873_pt1 | contig 10091 bp, 5 predicted proteins | sample TA2MahsurfametaG_4_FD_148617 | JGI IMG/M metagenome (GOLD analysis project Ga0194116, IMG submission 148617) | Freshwater microbial communities from Lake Tanganyika, Tanzania - TA2015008 Mahale S9 surface | ecosystem: Environmental > Aquatic > Freshwater > Lake | place: Tanzania: Lake Tanganyika... | reverse complement strand
CCATTAAAAGCTTATTTAGAATTCTTTCATTATAAAATCAAAAATTCTATTAGGTTAAATAAACGTCTTTATCAACATCTTACAATTGTTTTTTAATATTAAAATGTTCTAATTTTTAGAGGAAACTATATATATCTTTTAAAAAAATTTCCATAAATATTCAATAAATTAAAAATAAAAATATTTTAAATTTTTGAAATTAAAAGAAATTATTTCTAATACTATAAATTTAATTTAATAACAAAACAAATATTGAGATGTTCATATCCTAATATTCATTGAGGATTTAATAATTCATCTTCATCGTCATTAATATCAAAAAAATTAATAACTAAAAGCATATCGATTAACTTATCTTGATCTTTTAAAATAAGCTCTGCATGGATATTACTTAGATGATGGCAAACAAAATTATAAGTTTCTTCAAAAATTACCTCAACTTCAAATTCATCATAATATTGAGAGATATATTCATCAACTTTTTCCTGCATATCAATCGGGAATTCTATTTTATCCTGTGATTTTGAACTGTGATCGGTTATATATGAATTTGTTATTCGAGAATATCCGAAAAATTTATAATACATTTTAAGTACCTTTTCTTTTATATCTTTGTTCAATTTAATTAATTATTTTTTTTTATTAAAATCAATATTATAATTAGTAAAATTACTTCTATTAGCATTAATATTGTCACTCGAGAATTCATTATTATTATTCTTTCCTTGAAATGTGATATTATTGTTTTTATCTTTATTTAATTCATTCAAAAGTTCTTCCTTGCAGTAAATTTTCTTAATAAAATATTGAAACTAATCCAAAAATCTAAATACTTAAGAGAACTTTCATGGTAATTTATTAAGTGGTCTTGAAAATATTTAAAAAAAGCAGGAAAGATTATAAAATTATCAAAATCGTTTATCAAATTAATAAATTTTTTCAATCCTATTTTATTTCGTTTAGAATTTAAATACCAAAAAACTACAAATAAACTAAAAACTCTAAAGAAATTAATCATATAATCTATAATACCAAAGAATTTATAGATTTTGAATATATTAAAAATTGGCAAAATATCATTAAAAAATAGCCAAACAATAATTATTAGTAGGTTTTCTTTGAAGTATAAAAAGTAATCTTTTATGTAAGGAAATTTCTTTGAAAGATAATACATATATATATAAAATCCTATTTCTACAGAGTTGATAATTGTTTTTATTATTACAGCTATCTTGAACTTTATGTAAAAAGCCTCACTATTAAATTCAGGATTATTTATTTCATATTTTTCATTAGGATCTCCTATAAATTTTTTAGGAATATCACAAAATTCTATTATATTATCTTTGCGGAAGAGGTTAAATCTATCAATCATATAAATAAAAGAACAGTGTAAATACGGAAATAATAGCAATGTAAACATGAAGACAATATATATAGCAATTGGCAAAATTTTTCTGTAAAATGTATAGGAATTCAATTTTTCTTTTTGCTTTATATTTGTCTCAAAAAACTTTTTATAGTTTTCAAGATATTTTTTTTTACGAGTTTTTTCGTGGCATGATAATAATTAAATTTAATAGAATTATAAAGGTCATCCAATCTAAAATTATAAATTATTAATTATTTCAAAAGTTTAAAAAATTATAAGCATTTTATTTTTATCAATGTTTTAATAAATTTTAAATGATGTTAAAATTCTATAAAATAAATTTACCTTAGAAGTAGAAGGAGCCATATAATTACATGCAAAATAAAAAAATTCAACAAATTTAAATATAAATATATTTCTTCATCATAAAATATATAAGACACCACTGCAATCACATGATATATCATTAAAGCTATTTTAAAAAAAAAATATCTTTTACATATAAAAGTAATAAATAAATTTTTTGGAGATATATTGCTGAATGGAAATTGATTTCTTTTTTTCCATAGATTAATATTATTCATTAAGCCTAAGATCAAAACCAATAATGATGTTGCTACTACAATAAAATTTTCTATGAGTTTATTTTCATCTTTAATAAAAAAAATAGCCATTTTTTTAATCGTAAAATGATTTATTTCTTAAATAAAATAACTCATTAAAAATTTAAAAAAAACCTTCAAATTTATTCTAAAAATAAAAGTATAATTATTTATTTAATCAAACATCAAATTTATTTAATTTAAATTTTTAATTAAACGAAAATTTTAACTTTTTCAAAATAAAAGATGAAAAATAAGAATTTTAATGGGGGTTTGATTATTTTCCAAAAATTATATTTGCAAAAAAACTTAATAAAAAAAATATGTTTGAGGTGATTTGAGCTATAAAATTTTTGTTAACGAAAAGAAACATTATTTAAGATTAATAAAATTATGTTAACGAATTAATTAATTAATGATTATTCGTTGTCTAAATCCTTCCTATGGAACTAAATAATAATAACTCATATACCGATATAAATTGCTGCAATAATGAACTTATAGGAAGAGTTTCTATTTATTCATTAGAATTAGTTTTAGAGTTTATTCTTTCATTCACATTTCATTTTGTCTTATACTAGAAAGAGTTCTCTATAATGAATGAAAAATATATAACCAAAAAGAATAACTGATAAATTACTTGATTATTTATATTCAATTAAACATTTTGAGCCAGATTTTTGCAAAGAATTCCAAAGATGAAATTAAAGAATGAATGAATAATTGGAAGAATAAAAAACTCTTACCTTTATAAATTTGATTTTTTAATCTATCATATTAACAAGTGGACTGCCGAAAATAGGTATTTAAAAATATATTAATAATAAAAAATTAAGATATCTATATATCTTTAAAGATATTTTCGGATCCAACTCATTAATCCTAAATTAATAAGAATAAATTTGAATATGATTCAATTTTAGATTTTAGTCATTCTCATAAAAAAATTACATTTTTTTAGTTTTTTAATTTTTTTACATGCTCTTTAAATTGGCTTTTTTAAAATACCTTGATTATAATTAAAAATCATCGATTTTAAATTTTAAACTCTCTACTAAGAATTGACAGGGTGATTTGGTGATTTACAAATGATATATAATATTTAAAAAATATACTAAAATTTTTTGATTACCACAAAAATGGAGAGTTTATTTCTTTTCCTTATAGATTTATTGTTAAAATTAAATAATAAAATAATATAAGAATTTTATATATAAAACTTTTAGCTTGTGTATTAGATAAAATTTGAATAAAATAAATAGAACCATTTAGAAGCTTTTTATGCCTATGACAAGAGGTATTAAATGAAAATTAAAAATGTAAAAAAATAGCAATAAATTCAGAATTTCAATCCAGATAGATAAAATTTAAATTTCAAAAATTTAAACTAAAATTTGTACTGAAATTGTTCAAAATTTATTATTTTTCAAAGTACTATTTTCATATAATTTAATCCATTCAGAAAATATTTAATTATCATAAAACACTTTCAATTTCTTTGCCCCATTTTCAGAATTACCAAAAAAAAATCACATATATAATTATTATAAATTAGTCTTCACTTATTAATTGATTTAAAATTTCAAGATGTTCAAGATGCAGTGAAGAAGGTTAAAATAAAAAAATTTGATTTAAATTATTTTTTCATTTTATTTTCAAATACTTTTGCTTCAAATTAACAATTGATTTAATTTTAGGAAAATAAATTCATTCAATTGTAATAAATCATTTAAATATTTTTTTAAAGATTTATTTTAAAATATTTGATTCTTATTTTATTTTAAAATAGAATTAAAAACCGATAAGTTTTAATTTAATATTTTAGAGCAATAAAATAACATCGTTATCAACTATATTAAAATCTTCTAAAGGTTTACTTTCATCAGTAATATCAAAAATTTCATCGGGTGAATGATCTTCTTTATCAACTTCTTCCAATGGTTTTTTAAAATTAAAAGCTTTTAATTTTGAGAGTAAAACTCCAGATATGATTCTAAAGGAAAAATTTCCATTTATCTTAAATAACTTAATCAACAAATTTTTTAAATTATAAAAAGTAGTTGTTTTCGGGAATTTCTTCTTTAAAGTTTTCTCCTTGTTCATAAAAGTGTATTCAAGCATGTTACCTTTTATAGTATTGGTATTTACAGCTTTCACTCCTTCAATGAAATCTTCTACAGGATCATAATATTTTTTTTTCAAAACAAAATAATTCGGATGGAATTCTTTCATGTATTCCTCGAATACCTTTAAATTGAATTCTTCTTTTAATTTATTTGTGAAATAATCTTTCACAGAACTCTTTAAATATAAAAGTTCTGAGTCTCTTTTAATCTCCTTTGAAATAGTTGTATGGTTTAGAATAATCAATTTCAATAGTCTTCCTATAATATTTACCTTTGCATTTTCCATTCCAAGCAATTGATTTCTTACAAAACCATTGTTTAATATATTCAATTCTTCTAAGTTTGACAAAAACTTTAGTTGATTAAAAAGCAATTCATAGTCATATATTGCATTGAAGTCTAAATTTAATATTTTTAGATTTCTGAAAAAATTGATAAAATCAAAGCCTAAATTATTGTTATTCTCATCAGAATTGCTTTTTGAGTATAAGTCGAAGGATTCTTTGCTAATTAAATGCTTTATATTATTTTGATTTAGATTTAAAAACATTAAATTCTTATATGGGAGATAGTTTAATAATTTTTCTATGTTTGTAATATTATTTTTTTCAAGAATTAATCCTCTTAATTTTTCCAAATTGTTTTTAAATTCGGAAACAATTCTTTCATCTAAATTTTCTGGAATATTATTTTCGTTTATTTGGTTATCAAAAAGATATAGATTTTCTAAACTGGGGAATAGAAATGAAATTTTCATTAGCTTTTCTAAGCATAAATAATTTTTGTTTAAAATTAAGTTTTTTAGATTTAAATTGCTTTTCATTTCCGCAGATATATTAACATTAGCAATTTTTATAAAAGATTCGGCTTCTTTATATTCTTGAACAGAATTTTCATTTGATTTGTCAAATTGAATTTCGCTTTTTATATCGACTAAGCTGGTGTTTTTACCCGAAATTAAATTTTTAATATTAAAAAATTCATCATCAAATGCCAGTTTATTTTCGGAAAAGTTCAGAGACTCTAAGCGCCTTAAGCTTAAAACAATCAGAGCAAAATCTGTCCATTTGCTAAGCAAGCTTCCAGTTAAATTTAGCTCTTGTAGTCTTGGAAACATAGTATCTAAGTTCTCTTTTACAGATGAAATATTTGATAAATATGAATAGCCTAAATCTATTCTTGGAAAGGCTTTGTAATCTGAAAACTTTTTAATTGCTTTTTCTCTACCAATAAATTCTATTTCGATTCTTTTTTTATTAGCCTGAATGTAACGTTCATTCTCGACAATATTATTCATAAATGCATACATGTCATTCTTTTGATTTTCAAAATTATATTTGAAATTCAAAGCCTCTTCCAATTCCAAACCAAAATTAACTTTTGATATCTTAATTAAAGAACCTGAATTTTTGTTATTTTTTGTTTCAAAGTAATTAAAATTTTCAACAATTCCATTATGCTTTCCTCTTGTTTCCTCATCCCATTCTATCCCTAGCCAAAGTTCAGAATCATTTTCTTTCTTATGCTGTAAGCAACCTAAATACTTAATTGTACCGCAATATCCATTTAATTCTATTCTTTTATTAAGAAAATTATTTGTTTGCGAAATTTCTACTTGTTTTATTGTTTTAGAGGGAAACTTTAGCATATTATTTGCCACTTGAATGATTTCAGTATCTTGGAATTTTTTATTATTTCTAAATTTAGATTTTGAATCAGAAGAAATTTCAGTTTTAATAGAAGAATCAATCAGGCACTCTTGTGTTATGGAATTTGTTTTATTTTCTGGTATCTCCATTAAATTTTGTTTGTATTTCAAAATTTTAAAAAATAAATATAAATTTTCTTTATTATTTATTTAAACTTTAGATTATTATTAATTATATTTAAATAAACATAATAAAAAATGCAAATAATTTTCATATTGATTTTAAAGCTTTGATTTTAAAAACCGAATTATCAATTTAAAAATTTACAATTAATTATTAATTTCTCTAAATTCTATAGAAATTTTTAATAAATATTCAATCGAAAGTTCTTATTACTTCTAATATAAAATTGAAATTAAGCAAATTTAAATGAGGTATTTTCTTCCAAAAAGAATCTGGAAGATATATCGGGATATTGGAAAAAGATTTGAAAATTTGGGAATTTCATATTATATAGAAATACTTTTGAGAAAAAAATGACTCGTATATTTATTAAAATTGATAAAAAAACATTTTACTAAACTTCAATTAAAAAATAGTATAAATTATTTGAAAATTTCATATTATATAGAAATACTTTTGAGAAAAAAATGACTCGTATATTTATTAAAATTGATAAAAAAACATTTTACTAAACTTCAATTAAAAAATAGTATAAATTATTTAAAAATTCCATGTTTTCTAATTTAATAATTATTAACAAATTTAATACAATAATATAAGATGATAATTATTTCCAATTATTAACTATATTAAAAAAATCTAATATTCTTTTTTCAGCTTAAATTAACCTTTCTATATTTGCAATTGATTTCTTTTTCTATGATTGCTTGAAGACTTGTTTGTTCTTAGTAGATTGGCATAGTAAGAAACAATAAATCTGCTTTAACTTGAGGTTAGCCAGAACAGTAATTTGTATTTTATCATTCATTTTATTCGGCATGAAGATATAAATGGATATGATAAAATAATCAACATAATTTTTGAGCCAAAAAATTTAAATTACTTATCTAATAAAAAATTAAAAAGTTCTTTTTATAATATCAAATTATAAATTCATTATATTGAAAATAATTGAAAAAAAAGTTTAATTTTAATAGAAGTAATCAAACTAATATTAATAGATATATAATTAATTATTTATAGAAAATTTGAGATTATCAAAATGTAACTTAGTTAAAAGAGGCTTATTTCCATTTGTAACGATATTTGTTTAGTATAATTGTGTTTAAAATTTAGAATTTTTATTTTAAATTATATTTTAATTTAAAATTTTTAACAGTTTTGATAATTTCTATAAATTAATATAAATAAAATGAGGTAATTAATAATTGAAAAAACGACAAAATAACTTTTAAATTTGGAATTTAACAAAGATCTCTAAAAAGTATCACCCAAATAATTTATCAATAATTAATATGAAATAATCCAAACATTTCCTATATGAAAATTAAAACCAACAAAGTTTTTATCATTGGCCGTTTTTTATTCAAGGTTAATTGTTCAGAAAATTCTTTTATTCATCATTCGAGAGCCAATAAGCGATGAAATAATACAAATTCTGATCTAAAAATTATTTGATATAAAATTATTGTATATACAAAAGACAAATATTTATTAAATATAAGATTTCTTAATTACATTTCTAATTATTAAAAAAGGACTAAATTCCAAGATTAATTTTTTTTCAACTATTAATTTAAATTTGCATATATATATATATATTATCTATATATAATTTAATTAAAAATGAAAGAAAAAATTTTTTCAACATCTCTAACCCATAAATTTTACGATAAGAGCATTGAAAAAGAATATATGATAAAAACGAGCAAAAGTTTATTTAAAGTAACCAAATGGTTTACATTGAGTTTATTTATTGCTTCATTGACGACTTCAATCCTGATTTTCACTGGAAAAAATTCAAAGGCCTATAAACAATCTCATCCAAACCAAGAAGTTGAGCTAGCAAATTGGTTAATTTATTTAATTACAGGACTCTTTTTCGCTTTTACATGCTTATCCTTTATTTTTTCCAAAAACTATTGGATTCAAAAATTCTGTAGTTATTTCAATTTTTACGCTCTTTTTTATACATTTATGTATATTAGTATTTATATGTTTATTGTTTCACCTCAAGAGCCTCTAACTTTAGTTTATCTTATGTTGTTTATCGAATTCCTTTTGAGAATGTTTATTATTTTTCTATTTTGTGTGGACTTTTCAGAATCAGGTTTATTAAGTTTATTTATTATTTTTTCTGTTTGGATAATAAATTATGCTTTTGGAATGATTCCTGTAAGTTTTTCTGTATTGATTTTCCATAACATTCAAATAGTTTTTATATGTTTTTATGCTTATTTTTACACAAAGGAAGCAAGAAAGAGCTTTTATTTTTATTATAAAGAGAGGGAAAAGAAATTATGGTATGAATCTGTAATCGAAAATATGAATTCAGGTTTTATTTTAATAAAGAATGAAAAAATTGAATTTATGAATAAATCAATGATGGATCTTTTCTTTAAAGATTATAGTTTTATTACCAAAATATCACAGGAGAAAGAATTTAGAGAAAATGGAAATCCTAAAGAACCCGTCAATATTAAGAGCGAATTGAATATTAATTTAAAGATTTCAAACGATAATCCTATTTACAATAAAATTAATAAAATCAATGAGGATTTAAAAATTGAGGAAACTATCAAACTTAATAAATATTTGATAAACGAAAAAAATTATTCTATTAGAGATCAGAAAGGTAAAATAGATGGAATTGATATACTTGAAAGTATAGCTCTAGGGTCAAAATTTAATAAAGATGATTCACATAATGATCATTATATGAACTCTTGTTCATTTCGAAATGAAAAAGAATTTATTAGAAATCATTCAATAGAGATACTCAATGAATTTTTTAAAGATATAGAAAATTCAGATTTTATAGATTCAATGATTAAAGAACAAAAAAATAGCAGTTTTTCAAATGTCAATGGGAAATTAATTCATAAACATTTTTTTGAAATAATTAAACATGAAAAGAATTTTCGTAACAGATTTGTATACATTGGGACTAAAGGAGTTAAAAAGCCATTGGAAAATAATAGAGGTTTAAATGAAAATCTAACAGAGAATGAGCATCTATTACATGTTGGAGCGAATGAAAATTATTTTAAGGGTGAAGAAAATGAAAGGAAAAAGACCAATGACAAATTAGACCGAAATCCCGAAAACTTATCCGATAATGATGAAGAAAATTTACTTTTCTTTGAAATAAGCATGAGATATTATAAAACTGATGAAGATGATAACTATGAAATAATTCTAAATGACATTTCAAGAACTAAATTAAAAGAAAAGAAAAATGCTGAGTTCAAATATAAAACAATCTTTCTTTCTAAAGTAGCTCATGAATTCAAAAATCCCTTGATCTGTATCATTGAATTAATTGATCAAATTAACGACTCAAAAGAACTATTTGATTGTAATAAAGAAATAAAAGCCAATATTAATAATCTTCTATCACAAATTAAGGGAATCAGCAATTATCTGCTGATCCTTGTAAAAGATTTAGATTATTTTTCAGTAACACAAAATCAAATAAAATACCAATTGGAATATGAAAAATGTAATTTAGAAGAAATTTTGAATTTCATCAACCAAATAGGCACCATCTTGCTTAAACGAGCTGGAAAATTAGATAAAGTTAATTTTCTAATTGAGAAAGACCCGATCTTAAATAATTTTATTAGCACGGATGAAATAAAATTAAAACAAATCTTAGTTAATTTACTTTCAAACTCAATAAAATTTACTAATTTCGGAGAAATCAAGCTATTTGTTGGGAATAACCTGAACAATGAAAAGGATATTGATTTTATCCTAACTGATACTGGAGTTGGAATGATTAATCAAAAGCAGCAATTCTCTTTGTTCAAAAAAAAAATGGAAAAAAACAATTACTTGGGATCAGGTCTTGGTTTCTTCATTATAAATGAATTGTCTTCGCAAATAGGAACTCAAGTCCATATTTCATCTGAGCTAGGTAAAGGATCTTAATTTAAATTTACAGTGAAAAACAATGAAAGTTTCGAAAAACAAAGTTCCAATTTTAATTATTCAGGAAAGAATATTATAAAAATTTTGAAAACTACAAATGAATTAAATAAAGGAAATATAACCCAAATAGAAAATGATATTTCAATACGATATAAGAAAAGAATACCAAAGAAAATCCATAATTTAATCATAGAATCGACTTTTACAAATTTAAACAAAACCAAAG
>Ga0194116_10008868_pt1 | contig 10096 bp, 10 predicted proteins | sample TA2MahsurfametaG_4_FD_148617 | JGI IMG/M metagenome (GOLD analysis project Ga0194116, IMG submission 148617) | Freshwater microbial communities from Lake Tanganyika, Tanzania - TA2015008 Mahale S9 surface | ecosystem: Environmental > Aquatic > Freshwater > Lake | place: Tanzania: Lake... | reverse complement strand
GGTTAGTTTAGCCGTGCATTTGCAGTGCAAGTTAATTCATTAAACGGAAACACATGAAAAAAGTAATGTTTTGTCTATTGGCTACTTTGGCAATGACTGCTAGCCAAGCCCAAATTTCAGGTTATAAAATTGGAATTAAAGTGAGCCCCAATATTTCTTACATGAAAAGTGAAAATGGTGATATTACCATTGAGAAGGCCCCATTAAAGTTCGGATTTGGATTGGTAGTGGACAAGATGTTTGCTGAGAAATATGCCATCGGAACAGGAGTGAATGTATACCGTGTGGGAGGAAAAACGCGATACATGTATGAGTCTACTGAGAATGATATCTCCTCCATTCATGATTTGACCAGAGACTATAAGTTGACTTATGTTGAGGTTCCCTTGACATTGAAATTGCGCACATCGCCCATTGGTGGCATCACTTATTGGGGTCAGTTTGGCGCTGGAATCAGTTATCTATATAAAGCTTATGGAGATGATCAGATTCAAATGAAATATGATAATCAGGGAGCGGGTGGAGCATATCAATCCAATATTGGTTTAATGGTTACGGACAATGGAAACGAGATTCAAAAAGAATTGATGCCGGTACGTGCCAGTATGATTATTGCCGCAGGAATCGAATATCCCATTTCGGGATCAACCGCCATCATGGCTGGCATCACCTACAATGGTGGATTGATCAGCACCTACAAGACCAAAGATGAGGTAGTGAAATTGACGAGTGACAAGCCTACTTTTTCATCGGATAAGAAATCGGTTGAAACCACGGGTCGCAACATCGCAGCCAATTTGATTGAACTTAACGTAGGGATTGTTTTCTAATGCGATTATTGGAAATAACGGAGCATCTGGTGTCTTGGTTAAAGACCTATGCGCTTGATAACAAGCAAAAGGGTTTTGTGGTTGGCGTCAGTGGAGGAGTCGATTCGGCTTTGACTTCGACTTTGTGCGCCATGACAGGGCTGCCCACGTTCTTGCTGGAAATGCCCATTCATCAACCTGCAAGCCAAGTGACTCGGGCCCAAGAGCATATGGCCCAATTGCAACACAGGTTTGACAATGTATCTTCCGCTCGTGTGGATTTGACCCAAAGTTTTGACGGGATGACTGCGCATTGGGAGAAGTCCAATGATCCACATGCCATGCATTTGACATTGGCCAATACCCGTTCACGATTGCGAATGTTGACCTTGTATTATCACGCAGGACTAAGAGGTGCATTGGTAGCAGGGACTGGAAATAAAATTGAGGATTTTGGTGTGGGTTTTTATACCAAATACGGTGATGGAGGTGTCGATATTTCGCCCATAGCGGACTTGACAAAAACAGAGGTCTTTGCCCTGGCGCAACATGTGGGTGTGCCGACCAGCATTTTAAGTGCACCTCCTACTGATGGTCTTTGGGAGGATGATCGCTCTGATGAGGATCAAATGGGAGCCACCTATCCAGAATTGGAATGGGCCATGGACTGGTTGGAGGCCAATGGAGTCAAAGAAAATGGAAAGTGGATCTGGAGTGATATCTATGCAACTTCTACTTTGCCGCGACAACAAGAGGTATTGCGAATTTACATGCGCATGAATAACGCCAACCAGCACAAGATGCAGCCTATTCCGGTTTGTATCATTCCAACGGAATTAAAAGGTTAAATGCGTATTCCGATGAGGAGTATGTCATCGGTTTGTTCTTCTTCTCCTTTCCACGCCATAAGGGTGTCTTGGATTTTTTCTTTCTGAATATCGCAGTTTTCAAGGGCAACTTTAGTCAGCATTTCTTTCATCCGTTTGCGCATGAATTTTTTGTTGTCGGGCCCTCCAAATTGATCGGCATATCCATCGCTAAATAAGTAAATCATGTCGCCTTCTTGACATTGAAAGGTATGAGAAGAAAATAACCGATGCTCTTTACTTTCAATACCAATGCTTCTCTTCTCTGCTTGCAAAATGATGAGTTCTCCATGGCGAATAATGTATACAGAATTTTGTGCGCCGCTAAATTCTAAAACTTTGGTTTGTTGGTCCAAAGAGCACAACGCAATGTCCATTCCGTCTTTTATTTTGTCATCTTCGTCAGAATGAAATACGGTGCTTGCTATTCGATTGACTTGATTTAAAATTTGCCCGGGCTTGGTGTAAACCTTTGTGACATGGTTCAGTGCATTGTGTGCGACCAAACTCATAAATGCACCGGGAACACCGTGTCCAGTGCAATCGGCTGCCGCAAAAAGGGTCTTGTTTCCTTGGTCTTGAACCCAATAGAAATCGCCACTTACGTCGTCCTTTGGCATGAACAATATGAAGTGGTTGGGGAATAGTTTTTTTATAGTTGATGGTGATGGTAAGATTGAGTCTTGTAATCGCTTGGCATAACTGATACTAGATTTTAGATCAGCGTAGAGTTTCTCAATCTGAGATAGTTGTTGCTCGCTTTTGTTTTTTTCTTTGGTTAACTCTTGGGTCTGCTCTAATACGCGCTCTTCCATCGCATTTCTGTACGAAAATAGATCGCCTTTCATTTGCAATAAGGACTTGCCCATTTCATCCTGATCAGAAAGTGGGGTGAAATCTGTTTCAAAATTTCCTTTTCCCAATTCACTCGCGAAGTTTTTGGTTTTTTCGAAATTGGCAATCAGTTTCATCGCGGCAATGCCCATGTCTCCGATTTCATCGTTGGCCAGCTTTATTTCTTCATTGCTATAAACACCAAAAGACAATTTTTTAAGAACCAGTCTAATTTTTCTGATAGGTCTTGTGATGGCCATACTGGTTAGGTATGCAATTCCAAATCCAAAGAAGACGGTAAGTGCTCCTAAGCTCGCAAGTAAAACGTACAATTGATGAAATGAAGAATTCATCAGTTCACGTTCTTTGGTGATTTGAGTATGAAAATGGTTCAGTTGATCTTTGAGCAAGTATTGGATTCGTAGAATTTTTTTCGGAATCCCTTTACCTTCTAAAAATAAATCTTCAGCTTGAATGACTTTGAAGGGGTCATTATAGCTATCAAAGGAATTGAGACTAAGCCTTAAATCGGAGTAATAATGATTGAGGGTGTCCCATTCCTGCTTGATCCATATCGATTCCATGCGTTGCTCCTCATTCCAATGATTTTTTAAACTGTCAATGATATGCAATTGCGCAGGGATGGTTTTGTCTATCAACTCAATGAACCTTCGTCTTTCAATGTGTTCCTCATTGCGCTGAACAAATGCCCATTGTTTGCTTAATTCCAAAGACTCTTCAATGCTCAGCAAGAGATTTCTGCATGAGGCCAAAGACGGCAAGTGAACATTGTTTAATTGGTCGTTTACTTTTTCAGCTTGGGTCAAAGTGGTTTGAACCAAGTATAGCGCGACCAATAATATCGCAATAAAGGAACCAAAGCCCATGAACAATCGGGCGGGTATAGTAAATCTAAATTTACTCATTGGGGTAGAGTGATTGCGCTTCTGCTTTTAGTCTTTTAAATTCATCTTCATTTCCCAAGGAACGATGAATAAACATCAGGGCTTTGTATTGTGCGGCATTCTTGGGACATTCTTGGAAGGTGTTTTGTGCAAAAGGCAGGGCTTGAGAGAATAGACGCAACGCATCTTCCTGAATTTGTAAGAGTTGATCTATTTCTGTATCGCCATCAATTTTTTTGATTTTAAAGACGCCGATGTTGTAATACAAAATGGCCAGATTATGCAAGGACTCACAATCCGTTGGATCTTCTTTTAATATCTCTTGATACAGCGCGATGCAGTGCCGGGGACATACCAAACTGGTATCGCTTTGTTCCCAAAATTCATAGTAACGCTCGGCTTTTTTCTTTTTGAACTCGATGTACAAAGAGCCCAAGGGTTGTGGTTCCTTTAATTTTTGATTCCAAGATTTGAAATAGTCAAATGCAGCATCGGCTCCCGTTTCGTTGCCCATTTGAAATCCGCGGGCCTGTATCAATGCATCGTTGTAATAGGTACTCACAATATACCTTTGGGCATAACGAATATTCTCCTCCAATTTGGTATCGGGTCGAAGTCCCAACGATTGATCAAATTCAATCATGGCTTGTTCACGCCATTGAAATTGTTTGTCTTTGAGAGGTTTTTGTTTGTATTGTTCTTTGTGCAAGTAGCCCAACGTAAAATGTGACCAAGGATCTTGGCTTTCTTGTGGTAGAACCGTTTTCATCTTTTGTAAAGCCAGCTCGATGTTTTTGTCTTTTTCATACTGTTGTATAACTTGGTCTGTCAATGGGTGTTGGCCCCAAACAGTGTATACCTGGAAAAAGAATCCCAGCCCTAACAAAATGAACTTATTTACTGATTGACTTTCCATTGTATGATTTTTACCCCGGCTTGGATTTGGTCGTCATTCATGGCTATCTCATTCATTTCATAGCGTATGTTTCCGTTGACGAGTTTAAAATTGATATGAGCACCAGTATTCAAAGCACCTTCCCAATTACTGACCAGCAAGGTGGATTTGTTTTTTAGTGCTTTGGTGTACAAACTCCAATCTGATTTTTTTGATTTGTCAATGAAAACAAGCTGGGCCTGATCCAACTTGGTTTGGGCATTGGCTTCTATAATTTCTATGGGTTGTTTCCCAATCGATTGATGACCGTATTTTAGTTGGAGATGTTCATATACAGCGTGATTGCCGATGATGCATATTTTAAAACTACCGTTTTTCATGTTGGAAGGCCAATTGCTGTTATTGGCGAATTGAAAAAGAAAATTGGCTTCCATCATGGCGTGGGTATCGCTCTCATCAATCTTTTGCGCAAAGATGAGTGTGGACAAAAAAGTCCCTAGTAAGAACATGGAAATTTTAAGAACACACTTGGCCATATACGAAAATAAGATTTTGGCTAGTGTAAAAAGCAAACCGTTCGTCTTTGTATGAACCTCACTTTGTTGATGGCGATCAAGAAAAAAATCGCGAAGCAACATACGCTTTTGGGATTTCAGCTCCATTTTCCAAGTGCTCTGCCAATAGCCAAGCCATGTAGGGCGCGTTCAAGACGCCTTTGGTTCCCATTCCATTAAAAATCACATGTTGAGGAGACAATGGATGTCGACCCAATATTGGAGAACGATCATGCACAGTGGGTCTGTGTCCAACGTAGGATTTGGTGACGGTTATCTCTCCTTGGAATTTGTCTTTCAGATTTTGAACCAAGAGATTTACGGTATCTGGAACCACCGCATCGTCATGCACATCCCATTCATAAGTAGAGCCCATCCTCCAATGTTGTTTGCCCAGAGGCAAACAGAAATTGCCGTAGTGATATACCCTGTCGGGATTTAATTCTGCTTGTTTAAACTCCACAACATGTCCTTTATTGGGGATAATTTTTACGGCATCCCAAAGTTCAGGAGCGGCGGATAAACCCGTACACCAGATGACACAATCATTTTCTGATAGGGGATTTTTTTGGAAGTATGATTGACTGTTTTCGGTGTGATAGGCATGCTTTTCTTCAAAATAATGTCGCACGGATTGAAGGAAGGTTTGGACATCCAACCAGCCAGAATCATGGACTTTTCCCCATCCCAAAGGGGCGTCCCATCCCGGAAAATTCAATTCTTCTTTTTCAATGAGCGGTTTCATTTTGTCACTCCCCATTTTTTTCTCCCACAAGAATTCATAGTCAGCTGTGGGAAGGATTCGAGCGATAGGAATGGGGTGATAGAAATGCGCATTTAACACAACTTCCTGTTGGGTGTAAAACCCCTGGAGATGATGCAAATACAAGTGGATATCTTCCAAAGCGGTTACCCGTTTAAAAGAAACTGGATTCCATAATCCCGCTGCCTTTTGAGAAGCAGAGGGAAGGGAGGGGTCGTTGATCATGACCACCTCCCAATTTCTTTGAACCAAGGTAAGTGCGATGATGGACCCCGCAATTCCTTGACCGACTACAATGGCTCGTGGCATTTATTGAATGACGTTAAGACGTCGTCCTATTTTGGTAAAGGCTGAAATGGCACGATCAATATGTTCCAGTTCATGAGCGGCTGAGAGCTGAACACGAATTCTGGCTTGTCCTTTGGCAACTACGGGGTAGAAAAATCCAATGACATATACTCCTTCTTGTAATAATGCGTCTGCAAAGTCCTGTGCCAATTTTGCATCATATAGCATGACTGGAACAATGGCGGAATCTCCATCCTTGATGTCAAATCCTGCAGCTTTAATGCCCATTTTGAAGCGTTGAATATTTTGCTCGAGTTTATCGCGAAGCGAAGTCGTAGATGACAACAAATCGAATACCGCAATTGAAGCTCCAACGATGGATGGAGCCAAACTATTGGAGAATAGATAAGGTCTACTTCTTTGGCGCAACAATTCAATGATTTCTTTCTTTCCAGTGGTGAAGCCACCCATGGCACCGCCCAAGGCTTTGCCCAAAGTTCCGGTAATGATATCCACACGACCCAAGACATTTTTTAATTCGATGGTTCCCCTGCCTGTTTCTCCGATGAAGCCAGTGGCATGACATTCATCCACCATCACCATGGCTCCGTATTGTTTGGCGAGATCACAGATTTTATCCAATTGCGCTACGTATCCGTCCATTGAAAAAACACCGTCCGTGACGATCAACTTGAAACGTGCACCTTCAGCTGCTTTCAACTGCGTTTCTAGATCTGCCATGTCATTGTTCTTGTAACGGAATCGTTGTGCTTTGCATAAACGGACGCCATCAATGATGGAAGCGTGGTTTAATTCATCACTGATAATGGCATCTTGGTCGCTCAATAGGGGTTCAAAAACACCGCCATTGGCGTCAAAGGCAGCGGCATAAAGAATGGTATCTTCAGTATGTAAAAACGATGCAATTTTTTGTTCTAACGTTTTGTGTATGTCTTGCGTTCCGCAGATAAAACGGACGCTAGACATTCCAAAACCATGGGTGTCAATGGCTTCTTTGGCCGCTTGTAAAACCATGGGGTGGCTGGATAATCCCAAGTAGTTATTGGCACAAAAGTTCAATACCTCATTGCCTTCTGTGGTTTTAATCACCGCATCTTGTGGAGTGGTAATGATTCTTTCTTTTTTAAATAATCCTGCCTCTTGAATGGATTTTAATTCCGCTTGCAGGTATGCTTGCATAGGATAGCTCATGACAATTGCTTTTGGACAAAAGTATGAACGAAAAGGAAGGAATGAAACGGAAAGAAAATTTAAATCATTAGCTTTTCACAAGCTTGTTTGGCAGCCATTTGCTCGGCACTTTTTTTCGAAGGGCCAGATCCAATTCCTGCGACATCCCCGTCAATCAGGGCATGGATGGTATACAAACTTCCCCCTTGGTCTTGACGGTGATGGATTACTGGAAAAGTAAGGGTTAATTTACTTTTTTGTGCCCATTCATGGAGCTTGCTTTTGTTGTCAATCTCATCATGCAGGGTTTCTGTGAGATGATGACGGATAAAAAAGTTGAGAACAGTTAGACGAGTGGCGTTGTATCCTTTGTCCAAATAAATGGCGCCAATTAGGGCTTCCAAGGCGTTACCAAGCATACTTTCATGCAGCTCTTGCTTACCTAGTTCCACTTGAAGCAATTGACGAACCCCAATCTTATCTCCAATGCGATTTAGATTTTCTCTGCGTACGACTTTGCTTTTCATCTTGGTCATTTCTCCTTCGGTTTTATCAGGATAATGATCAAATAGGTAATGAGCAAGAATAGAATCGATGATGGCGTCTCCGAGGAATTCTAAACGTTCGTTGCTGTTTTTGATCCCGGGGGCCAATTCTTCAGCGGCGCTCGCGTGACGTAGGGCTTGATGATAAATAGAAAACTTTCTTGTAGAAATGCGAAAGGCACTTTTCAGAAAACTGAGAAGTGCCTTGTCATTAGAATCTATTTTTTTAAAAAAGGAGATCATTCCACTTTTCGGAAAACGGCTGAGGTGTTGTGCCCGCCAAATCCAAAAGTGTTGCTCATCGCAATACGAACTTTTCTCTCTTGGGCCTTATTGAATGTAAAATTCAACTTGGGGTCCAATTCTGGATCAGGATTCGCAAAATTGATGGTAGGAGGAACGATATCATTTTTTACAGCCAATATCGTAGCAATTGCCTCAATGGCACCAGCAGCACCCAATAGGTGCCCCGTCATTGATTTGGTGCTGGAGATATTGAGATTATAGGCGTGTTCACCAAAAACCGATTGTATCGCTTTGGCTTCTTGAACATCACCTAGTGGAGTGGAGGTTCCATGCACATTGATGTAATCAATCTCTGATGGGTTGATGTTGGCGTCCAATAGAGCAGCACGCATCACATTCAAGGCGCCCAATCCTTCAGGGTGTGGAGCTGTGATGTGGTATGCGTCAGCGCTCATTCCGCCGCCAATGACCTCAGCATAAATTTTAGCACCTCTTGCGATTGCGTGATCGTAAGATTCTAAAATCAAGCATCCACCACCTTCACCCAAAACAAAGCCATCTCTGGTTTGGTCAAATGGACGAGAAGCGGTAGCAAAATTGTCATTGTTTTCAGATAAGGCCTTCAAGGCATTGAATCCACCTACACCTGCTTCAGTAATTGCAGCTTCAGATCCTCCAGTTACAAAGATGTCGGCTTTACCCAAACGGATATAATTGCAGGCATCAATGATGGCGTTGTTGGAAGAAGCACATGCGGAAACAGTGGTATAGTTTGGACCACGAAAACCATATTGAATACTAATGTATCCAGAGGCAATGTCTGCAATCATCTTGGGGATGAAGAAAGGATTGAAACGGGGCGTTCCATCTCCTTTGGCATAATTGAAACACTCTTCTTGGAAAGTGTACAATCCGCCGATACCTGAACCCCAGATAACACCAACACGATCGCGATTGATTTTTTCTAAATCCATTCCCGAATCTTGAATCGCTTCTTTAACCACCACCATGGCATAATGTGTGTAGGGATCCATTTTGCGCGCTTCTTTGCGCTCAATGTGGTCCTCAACATTGAAACCTTTTAATTCGCAAGCGAATTTGGTCTTGAATTTAGATGCGTCGAAACGGGTAATGAGATTAGCCCCGCTAGTTCCAGCTAGCAGGGCATTCCAATACTCGGGTACCGTATTGCCAAGTGGCGTAAGAGCGCCAAGGCCGGTAACAACGACCCTTTTTAATTCCATAAGGAAAGGGTATAAGTTATTCTTTAATTACTTGTTGCTTTCGATGTAATCGATGGCTTGACCAACAGTAACGATTTTCTCTGCTTGGTCATCTGGAATAGCAATTCCGAACTCTTTTTCAAATTCCATAATCAATTCCACGGTGTCCAAAGAGTCTGCACCCAAATCATTAGTGAAGCTTGCTTCACGCTTTACATCTGCTTCATCCACACCTAGTTTGTCTACGATGATGGCAGTTACTTTCTTTGCAATTTCTGACATAATGTCGAGGTTTTAAAAGGTTAAACGCGGTCAAAAGTAATATTTTTTGCAATACGCGGAAAATTTTTTTTTTCTTGGTCACTTTTTCTTCAAATCTTTGGGCCATGAACAATGATGATCGATACGCTAGGCAGCGCGTCATGCCTGACTTGGGAGTGGAGGCGCAAGTGGCCTGGACCAACGCCCATGTGGCCATTATTGGTATGGGGGGATTGGGATGCGGGGTTGCCATGGCTTTGGTATCTTCCGGCATTGGTCGGTTGACCATATGCGATGGTGATTGCGTAACGATCTCAAATCTTCATCGTCAGTGGCTATATGACGAGCGACATTTGGGCCAATCCAAGGTGTTGGCTGCTGAAAATACGCTCAAGCAAATGCGCCCAGATATTCAAATTTATGGTGTGAATCAATGGTTGGATACTCAGGTGTTGAAGGATATTGTGGATTCAGGAATAGATTTTATCGTTGATGCTACGGATCAAATAGAAACAAAATATACCCTTGATGCTGGATTGAAATCAACCCCAATTCCATGGGTATTTGGTGCAGCGGAGCAATGGGAAGGACGGGTGACTACTTTGAATTTCCCCGATGCCGATGGTAAACGTTGGTATTTGAGTGATTTTTATGGGGAGAACAATCGGGGTTTTATGCTGGGCTCTTGTTTGCAAAGGGGAATCTTATCTCCTGTA
>Ga0194116_10008867_pt1 | contig 10096 bp, 5 predicted proteins | sample TA2MahsurfametaG_4_FD_148617 | JGI IMG/M metagenome (GOLD analysis project Ga0194116, IMG submission 148617) | Freshwater microbial communities from Lake Tanganyika, Tanzania - TA2015008 Mahale S9 surface | ecosystem: Environmental > Aquatic > Freshwater > Lake | place: Tanzania: Lake Tanganyika... | reverse complement strand
CAATCCCCATTTCAACTGATCATTTCCTACACTTTTTAAAGAATTAAAAAATTGTTTTATAATTTTAAAAAAATAAAAATTAAAAAATTTTTATCAAAATTTAATAAATTCAAAAATCAATAAAATTATTTAATTAAAAGAATAAATGAGTGACAAACTTTCAATGGTAACGAAAAGTATTCAGAGCTTTTTAAAAATGTACTCCGAAGAAACCTGTGAATTAATTAAAATCAATTACTGGAATTCTTTAGAAAACGCAATAAACAAAAGCAGTATAGAACCAAATGAAATAAACAAATTAATATTCCAAGAAGTTTTCAATAAAAATTTAAATATAATAAATGATAAAAACTTAACATTTTTGATATTTAATTTTTGTTTGACAAAATCAATTGAACAAAATAATCTTGATAATGCAGATAACTTTTTCTTCCATATCTACGAATTTTTGGATTTAATTTTACAAAATTTTGAAAATATTTTTGGCTACGTTAAAGAATACATTTTAGAGTATTCAATAAATTTGCTATTAGAGACCAAAGCTGAAAAATTTGATTTTTCCGAAACCAGAAATAGCTCCAAATTTATTACTAAATATTTTTCAGATTTTTTAGAAATCGATTTTACTTTTTTCTCTACATATTTACTTTCTATATCTAATCAAATTTCTGTTTTATTAAAAAACAATGTCTTCAAACAAATATTTAAAAAATATATAAAATTTTTACTAAATTCCAGTTGTTTTCCGGATTTAATCTACATTCTAAATTGCATAGCAAAAAATATTGAATATAAAAAAGAAGAAAAAATTGAGTTGATGTCTTATTTTATTGAATTATCCATTAAGCAGACTAATTTTAATCAGCCAAACAACTCATTAGTTATCGATGAAATGGGTAAAATATATTTTTTTGAGATTCTGAAAAATTCTGTTGATTTAATTTTTGGAAGAAAACAAGAAAATATTGTTGAGTTTTCAATAGATATCGAAATATTTTTAAATCTCTTTGAAAATTATATACTTTTTATTATTGATAATTCAAAGACTTTCTCGGCATTGATTTTAGAAAATAATAATATTTTTAAATTAATATTAACTATAATTAATTCTGATGAAAATAATAATCAAAATCTATTCTCAAAACAATTTTCAAGATTTGAAAAAGTTTTTCCTTTAGCTCTTCTTAATTTAGTTGGCAACATCAACTCATTCTCGTCTTTGGAAAAATTAGGAAATATCACAAATACTTTGAAATCCAACTCTGTAAATATCAAAAGTAAATTTGTGATTAAAATTCTCCAAAAAATTTTTTCGTTGAATGGCAAAATAAAAAACTTTCCAAAGTCAGAATATTTTCAAATAGAAAATTTGAAAATTTTCCCTCTTAAAAAAAACGGTGTAAACATGAAATCAGAAAATTTAGAGCACTTTGAAATCAATTATAAAAATGATGTCTCTAATCTCTATACAGTTTCCAATTTAAATTTATTTGCTTATATCATTGAAAATTCTTTGTATGAAAATGAAAACAAAATTTATTTTAATCAAGAATTATTTTTAAATTTTTTACAAATAATTTTTAGCTTGAAGTTTGAAGGATTTGACATTAATATGCAAAATGAATTTGCCAAAAATATGCTTTTACTGATATTCATAATTTATGAAAATTTAGAAAATGGTTTAGATTTCTCCGATAAACACTCACAACAAATTTTCGAATTTTTGTTTTCTTATTTAAAAACAAATATAAATCCTGAATTTGCAGTCAATGAACTTTATCCTATTTTAATCATCTTTTTTCAAACAATATTGTTTCCGAAAATAACTAAATTATGCGCAGAAGCTGTGTCATTCAAAGAAAATCAATTAATTTTAAGTCATTATTTTGACTTCTTGAATTCTTTTGGAAGAATAGAATCCATAGCAAATATAATCTCGAAATTCTTAATAACGATATTAAACACAAAAGGAAATAATATGGAGCTGAAAATATTTGCATTGGAAAAATTCGTAAATTTAGTCATTTTTTCAAATACAGCCAAATTTTATTTAGTCTACTTTAACCATGCAGTTGAATCCATAAAAAAAACAAACTTAAATATTCAAGGAGATAATGCCAATAATCAAATTTTAATAAAGGAAAATATGGATCTACAAAATATTTACTTTTATTCTTTATGGGATTTATCAGCAAGATATGAAGGTAGCCTTCCATTTGAAATTTTGAATTTCTTCACTAATAAATTTGAAGAATGTGTAAATAAGCTGCCTGAAGAACCAATTAAATTCGAACATTTAATCTCAATAGAAGCAATAAAGTTTATAATTTTAAAAGATCAAGACGAAAATTTATTTGATTTAATTCTACAAAATGTGTTGAATATGAAATTTATGAAAATTTTCGATAAGCTATTCCAAAGATCGAAGAACTTAGAACCGAATATTTTACAATTTATTAATTTATTCAACGTTGATGAAAATAAAATTAATAATTTCGAATTGAGTTTAAAGGTTTTATTTCACAGAAATTTCAATAATGAAATTTTAAAGAATTTAAGCAATCAGACATTTATATATTTACTGCTAATTGTTTTTTTGTCAAGGCTATTTTCTGGTTTTTTATCTAATCTCATTTTACATAACAAAGATAAATTTAATATAAGAAACTTTTCTGAACAATCAAACTCAGCCATTAATTCAATTATCAAAACCTTTGATTATATTTCAGCAAGCTTAATTTTTTTAAATGATGAAGAAAAAACCTTTCCTCATCTTTTGTTCTTAAATGAAATATTTTCAAATGGGGAAAATCTTAACTTCTTTTATAATACACATTCTTATATAACAGCAATAGAGAAGATAGAAAAAAATAATCTTGACTATTCAATGCTAAATGAAACTAATATGAAAATAATATCCGAGAAGAATAGAAATTTATTTTTTTATTCAAAATACAAAGACACAGGGATATTCTTTTTAAAAAAATCAATAATAAATTTATTTATTCTTGAGATAAATTCTTTTTCAATTATTGAAAATAAGAACTCTCTAAATAATAACTTGGGAAATAATAATATTTTAAATAGCATATATTTGGACAATGTTAAAAATTATGTTATAACAAATCACAGTACCAATAAGAACATTGCATCAAGTTATTTAAAATTTTTTTTGGATTCTTTGTTCAATGTTTCTGAAATTAATACCGCTTTTAATAAAAACCTTTATTATTTCTGTTTAACCGAAAAGGTTTTTGAAAATAACATGAAAAATTGCATCAACTTGTTAAATGTAGATTTGATTAATGTATGTATTTATAGTCAATTATATAACTATGAAAAAGAGATGTGTGTTTTCAAAGAAAATCTTATTAATATGAATAATCCAGTAGAAGATTATACTGTCCAGAATGATAAAATAAACTACTTAAATGGCTTAAATAAAAAATTAATTTACATGCGAAATTGCTTTTTAGATTATTTAATAAAATTTTCTAAGATTTCGAGAAGTGCTTTACAATTTAGTTTGAGAATTTTAGGTAATTTTACGACATTTTCCAAACTATTATATTTGAATTGCGAAAATAAACTGGAAATCCCAGAACAGTTATTTTCATTGATAGATCTTGTTATTTCTACTGTTTTGATATTTAATTCTTATAATTTAGAAAGCTATGATAATATTGTGAATATAATTGAAAATATAATGAAAACAGCTGATTTCGAATTCTCTTATTTATCGAATTTAATTTGCTTAGGAAAAATAATTTCTAACATATTCATTTCTCTTTCTATGAAAATAAAACAAGATGGAATTCAAAACGAAATTAATAAAAAATTAAAAGATCAAATTATGCAAACATTACAAAATAATTTCCTATATTCTTATTTAGAAAAGTTATTGAATGTGAAAAATGACAATTTTATGGAATTAGTAAAAAAAGACTTCGAGAAATATTTCGAAAATATTCTAATCTTCAAAAACTTTAAAAAAACAAAGCTTATTAAAGAAATTAATAATGAACCATGTATCAAAAAATTTGAAGAAATGGATGTTTTTAAAATGATTTACATGATAACCGATTTAAACATTCCAAATTACTTACATAATACTGTTCTTAGATTAATAAATTCTTACAAATACAAAAATTTTGAAACCAAATTTATTATTGAAAATTTTCTTAACTATAATCTCTCTTTGTATCCATCAAATAAAAAAATCGCAGTAGATCTTCTAAAAAATCTCATTTTAGGTAATCAAGATGAAAATAGTGAAAATATGGAAAATACTAGAAATTCTAACTTTACTTGGGATGATAAGTTTAAGATAATTAATTTGGTGATGTTTAATTATATGCTCAATGATAATATTTTTAAAATAGAGAAAAAAAAGAATTTATTAACTTTTCATAAAATGGATGCTATTAAAAACATTATTGGAAATATTCACTTTAATATTTTATTGAGGTAATATTCAATTATTGATATTGTATTTAAATATTTGTAATATTTTAAATTTATCAAATATTAATTTGGTTGAATTTTTATTAAAAATTTATTTTTCTTTTTAAATGTTTAATCATAATTAAATCATTATATCTTTTTTTAGATCGGAATTAAAATCGACCATTTTCGAAAGATTCAATGAAGATATAGTTAACAAAATTGATGAAAATAGAAAGGAATACTTGAAAAAATTATACGTTATTTAATGCTTCGACTCTAGCAACTTAGATGAAACTTCATTTTATGCTAAATAAAACATAAATTCGATTTCTTGTAGTCCCTCAAAAGAGACTTGATGAATAAAAGATATTAATAATAAATAATATAAATTAATTTAATCAAATTCAATTAATAATATGAAGAGAATAAAATAAATGTAATTAATAAAAAATGAACTATAACATCAATTTTTAAAAGAATTTTTAATAAAAGAAGGTTCCCTCTTATAGGATTAATCAAATTAAAACAATTTATAATTTAAATTTTGTATATTTTCAAAAAAAGGAACAAATAAATTTTTAATTTGATTAAAAAATGTTTATAAATAAATCTAAAATTTTAATTTTTACACTAAATTTGATTTTATTTTAAGAGACTTGTTTAAAAAAACAAAATTTCCTCCAGACTAAATATGTGTAAAAGTTGAAAAATAAATATGCATACAAAAATTAAAACATTTCCGTAATTGATTAATTTTCATGGATTAAAAATCTTCCTGTTTATTTTAGTTCATTGTTTTTAATGAGTAATATTAATCAGAATGTAAGTATAATTTAAATGTTTTTAAATTAAGGAATTTTCTTTAAGAAAAAATTTACTTTAATTTTATTGTGATGAATAGGACTTTTCGTAATTGATACAATTAAAATTTAACTATAGAAATTTATTATTTTCTCTAAAAAAAATTTATTTATTTTATTCTTTGATCATCAAATAATTGATCGACAAGTCTTTTTAATCTTTGAATCTTGTATGGAAATTTTATTTTAAATTATACTTTCATAGGATTCCTATAATCAATCAAAACTTTACAATTATTTACTAATAAAGATTTATTTAAAATTAAAAAATCCATATTAACATTTATCATTTAATTTACAATTAATTTCCAATCAAATATCAAATATTAAAAAAAATTTAAAGATTAAATTTTTTCATAAATATATAATTGTATTAATTTAATATACAGAATAAGAAAATTAACAAATAATAAGCTTAAAAAATAATTCCAGCCAGTCAATTATACTATAAAAATTAAAATTAGTTAAATCTTTTAAATATAAATGAAAATGAAAATTTCAGCAATAAGAAAATCAATAAATTTTGCAATGATAAGAAATTTCAAAAAAGATTTTTTTAGCCCTTCATTAAAAAGCTTTTCTACCACTTCCTCTTCAAAAGATAAAAGCAATGTAATATTAACTTTCTATATTAAAAAGCATTTTGGCTTGAAATAATTTATTTAAAATATTAGTATAAATTTCTTATAAGTGGATCTGGAGGACAGATTGGAAAAGCATTAATCCCAAAATTGCTCGAAAAATATGGAAGGGAGAATGTTATATATTCAGATATTTCATGGAAACAAAATCCTATTGAAGGAGGAATTTTTGAAAGACTTGATGTTAATGATTTCAAAACTTATCAATATTTAATAGAAAAATATAAAATCAATTATATTATCCATCTTTCTGGAATCTTATCTGCAACTGGAGAAAAAGACCCAAATTTAGCTATAAAAGTTAATGTAAATGGAGTTGTAAATGCTCTAAATCTTGCGAAGGATTATAATGCAAAGTAATCAAATTTCATTGTTAAAAATTATATTCTTTTATTTAATAAAATAACAATTTTATATTTTATTATTTTTTAACTTTTATGCATATAAAAGTTATTGAATTTAATTTTGAAGTTTACCATTCCTTCAATTATATTTTAAAATTATTCTTAATATATTAAATTTAAAATTTAACCCATTTTTTTCTTTATTATCCAAGAATAAAATACATCATTTAAAAACTATTAAAAATAATATTTGATAAAATTTCTTAAAAATTATAAACTATGTTTATTTCAAATTAATCAAATAGAATATTTGTTCCATCTACAATCGCCGTATTCGGTCCTGATGTGCAAAAGAGGAATGTGCCTAATAAAGTTACTTTACAACCAACAACAGTTTATGGAGTGACTAAGGTTTTCTTAGAAAATATAGGACACTATTATAATCAAAAATTCAATTTAGATTTTAGATCAATAAGATATCCAGGCGTGATTGCGCCTTATGAATATGAATCACATGGTACAACTGACTTTGCCTCTGAAATATATTTCGCTGCTGCGAAAGGTAAGGATTATAGCATTTGTCTGTCAAAAGATGTTGTTTTACCATTTGTGTTTTTGGATGATTGTATAAATGGCACAGTAAAATTTTTTATTTTTTCAAAAATTATTTGAAATTTTTTTTCTCAATATCCTTCTATTTTTCTGAATGAAATTTTTTTAATATTAATTATTTTCATTTTTTTAGATGAAATTGTTAGAAGCAGATAATTCTAATTTAACAACTAGAACTTATAATATGCAGGGATTGAGCTTTTCTTGTGAAGAATGCGTCAAAGAAATAAAAAGAATCTTTCCAGATTTTAAATGTTCATATAAACCAGATTTCAGAGATTTGATTGCTAAAAACTGGCCAGAGCATTTGGATGATTCCCTAGCAAGAAATGATTGGGGATGGGACCCGAAATGTAAAGATTTGAAATCTCTCTCAGAAGAGATGTTGATAAATATGAAGAAACATTAAAGTTTTAAACATTAGAAAATCTGCATTTTAGTTAATTAGTGTGATTTAACTATAATAACAATTTTTTATTATAATAGATAAATAAATTTTTATATTTAAATTTATTCTTATTTTATCTAAAGTGATCTGTACTAATTATAATTAAAAATAATTTAATATTTATTCAAAATAATTTAAGAATTTTTTGGATGTTATTGTTTAATTATTTTGGAAAACAATTTTATATATTCTTATTTGTTTCTGTTATAAAAAAGTTCTAATGTAATGAAAATTAAATTTTAATTATTCCAAAGAGAATTAAAAAAATTTAGATATATCTGAAAAATTAAAAAAAATCATTTATTTTCATTATTTTTTCTATAAATTAATTCCTGAATTCTATTACTATCATACTGTATGAATTCCTCACTATTAGCGCTATGGTATAAATTTTTTGTTTCTATCAACTTTTCATTTTTATCCTCTGTTATAATGCTTAAATCACTCTTACTTTTTAAACAATTAGTATTTCTATTATTTTTATCCGTATATGAATCGGCATTATTATTCTGATTATATTTTAGATTATGTGTGGATGAACTTTCTTTTTCAATAGAAGAATTTTTACTTTTAAAACTTACAAACGAGCCTTTTTTATACTTTCCTTCTGAACCTTCGTCACTGTAATTTTCCGAGTAATTTTTCTTTAAAAATAAAGGAATCTCAATAATTGCGTTTTTCTTTTTTTCCTTGTTGTACACATAGAACATACAAAAAGAAACAAGTAAAATCACAAATAAATAATTAAAAAAATTATAAAAACAGAAAGTCTCTTTTGTATCTGAAATAAATTTGCTAAGATCAAATTTGAGACCTTCATAAAAAATTATGGAATTTTTAGTTTTATTAAATTCGACTAAATTATTTTTTAAAAAAATATAGCCAAAAATCCACTTATTTTCTTGCCTTTCGGTAAAGCTTATTCTCAATCGATAATAAAGGTTATCTGAATCTCCATAAATTTGCTCAAATAAATCTTTTGCTAATATTTTATACGAAAATCCGTTAAAAATGAAATTAATTGAAGGAATACTTGAATAATCCAAATAATTTTTCTCGCAATTTATATAAGAAATTTTGTTTTCGGATTTTATTATACAGTAAGGTGTTAATTTTTTAGCATATTTCTCATAAAATAGATTTAAATAGCTAATATCAATTATAATATTTTTAATGCTTGTTGAGAATTCAACAATGACTAATTTATTTGGAATTTTTATTGAAATTTCCTTATTTTCACCTTGATATGATTCAAAAGAAATTGCATTATAAAAGTTGTTTTCCTCACCAAATAATAAATGACTTGTTTTGCAATTCCAAGAAAACATAGGATTGATTATGTTTTTGTTTGATATCAAATTCTGCTTGGAATTTGCAAGAAAATGAGACAGAGACTGGCTAGTTTTTATTGCGTTAATTTTGCAAATCGAAATTAAATAATTATAATTGTTTTTTATATTTGAAAGAAAATAATTATTGGTAATATCAGGAGTATCTTTGTTTGGATTAATTGGAAGTTTATTTGATTTTGTTATGTCATTGTTTTTTGAATTTAAATTATTATATTTATTTAAAGTATCATCATTTATTTCGGTATTATCATTGCTATTATTAAAATTTATTGAATTTAGGATATTTTGTGTTCGCTTTTCAAAGTTATTTTTACCCAAATATAATTTTGCATGATATTTATCAATATAATTTATAGCAAAGGTTTTATCGCTTATATAACCTTTCGCCTTTGCATGTTCAATAAATGAAAATTCATTATAATTTCCAGAGGCAATAAAAGGATTTAAGCCTAAGACTCCATCTGCATCTAGATTGATGTTTTCATCAACTAAAAAAAATTTGAAATCATCTAAGATTAGAAAATTTTCAAGCGAATTTTTATTATATTCCTCTTTGATATTTTTACTTGCATCAATATATTGTTTTTTATCTGAATCATAATATTTGTTTTCTTCCAGTTTGACATCAGGAGAAATTGGGAATGAAAAAATATCTTTTAAAATGTCAGCTTCATACTTAATATTGTTATATATAAATATTAAATCTTTTTGAATCAAATTTTTTGAATTTGAATAATTCGGATCATAATGAAAAAAATTTTCATTTTTCTCAAAATTTTCATCGCATGAAGTGTCTATGCATTTAGGCACTTTAATAAATGAAAATTCTGAAGAAATGTCTACAATTAAGTTCAGTGTTTGAGATGGAGATCCGACTTTAACTTTTATTGCAAATAAATTATCATGAATATTTAATAAATCAAAAATCATTTCGCTGTTTAATTCTGCATCATATGAATCTTCTAAAAATCTGAGATGGTTTATATTTGAGTCTATGTTTTTTGATTTATTATCATATATAAAAGAAAATATAGTTATTATTTTAATAGTTAATAAATATAGAATTATTCCACAATCAAATTTCATTTTTGTGTATTTATTATTAAACAATTATATTTGTTTTTTCTATTTATAATTAAAAGAATGAATTTTTGAATTTTTTTATAAGCTCTTTTTTTATTTATATAAGTTTATAAGACATTAGTAATGATAATTTAATAATTCAAATAAAATTACAAATCGCTAAACAAATTTTATTATAACAGCATTAATATTCTTATTCGCCTTTTCCCATGTTAATAAAATGGACGTTAATTTATATTTTAAAAATTTTTTCATAAAGCATTTTCATTTTAGTTTCTAGGCCTTTTGAGCTTAATAGGCAATGGGGATT
>Ga0194116_10008864_pt1 | contig 10097 bp, 6 predicted proteins | sample TA2MahsurfametaG_4_FD_148617 | JGI IMG/M metagenome (GOLD analysis project Ga0194116, IMG submission 148617) | Freshwater microbial communities from Lake Tanganyika, Tanzania - TA2015008 Mahale S9 surface | ecosystem: Environmental > Aquatic > Freshwater > Lake | place: Tanzania: Lake Tanganyika... | reverse complement strand
TTCTATGTACGGAAATAGTCGAAGCTGGTGGTGCATAATGTTCTTTTAATGAACCCGCAACAATATTGTAGGTCAATATTAATTGATTTGGGTCATCTACATTTTCTAAAACATATATATTGTTGAACGCTAATGTATAGGAATTCTTCACTAAATTTACACTTTCGTCCAATTTATCAGCCGCTATAAAAGTACATAACAGTTGGGTTTCGTTCATATGATACTCGTAAGACTGTTAACCGACTCCCTATAAGTATCAAATTTTATTCGATAACACTATATTTTATATACGCTTAATTCATTATAATTGTGACCACGATATTGACGCACAGGGAATCCACCTTCACTTAATATTTCCGCAACTTTTTCCATCAAGTATAATTCATCGTTCGGAACATCCAATAAGATTGCATCATAGGTATAAAGAACAACCCGATTCAAGAATTGACAAACCTTTTCTACCCGTTGAATGGCTTCTTCGGTTTCGGTCAATTGCATCATATAATTGAATACTTTGTTTTTGGACGGTTCAAAGAGGGTCACTTTGCGACCCGTTCCTGACAATACAAATCCATTCTGACGGTATTCGTCCCACAATTTGGAGGAATACTCCTTAATCTTTTGGAAGAACTCTACACCACCTGTATCATCCGTTTGACCATACATCAAGGCGAAGGTTCTTGCTTTTGATTCTTCGTATTGTTCTTCGGTCACCTCATCCACCCCATAATACTGCTGAGCGAGATAGGTATGGAGTGAAGTAGACGGGAGTTGGTAACCCATCAACTTTCCAGCCAATCGTAAGTGAAACGCCTCATAATCAAACTGAACAAGGGTTCCGTTCTCCCCAAATCTACTGACAAACTTTTCACGACTCCCATCATTCTTGTTCAGTGCGGCAAAGTTAATCCCACCGAACGCATTACTCGGACGACCTGTGGATGTATAGAGGTTATAGTCAGAATATACAAACGTGTTATCAGTAGTATACAAACCAGACTTTTCAATATTGGCTAATGTAGGAATCGTGATTTGATTGATAAACTGGAACGATGGGTCAAGTTCCATAGATTCATATCGCTTATGGAGATGTTCACAATGTTGAAGAAATGCTTCTGCTGTTTCTACCCACGAAGTAAGTGGGATACTATAATGCAAATTCTTGAACTTGAACTGATTTTTAATCTGATGCATCACCATCGTATAAAATTCACGATATAACGGAATCACATCATTACTGAGATGGACTATCGTTGCCAAATCAATCACATTGACCGCGTTGGTCAGGTGTCGAAGTTCCTTTTGGTGTAGAGTGACCAATTTATATGCACGGGATAGGTCAATCTCAAAGTGTGGGGCATCGGGATGATTCACCGATATAGTATAAAATGTCCCATCTTCAAATCGAAAATGGAGTGAGGACAGTTTGTTTTGAACAAGATGTAGAAACGCATCAACCGTAACAGGATAGACATACGCAATCTCTTCCTGTAAACGGTTGGTAAGTTTATTGACATCATTCAAATTTGTAATAACCATTTATTCCTCAATAATATATTATAAATAAAATATAATATTTTACATTTGGTTTGTCAAGTCTTAATATCCTGACATTACAGTGCCTCCATAACTAGGCTCTGTAGAAATATTAGGTGATGGTCCACTAACATTACTTGGCTTTTTAGTAATTTCAACTCTACTTCCAGTGGTAATAGATGAAGTTTCTTCTTTGTTGTTAGTGCCTTGAAAATATTCTAATGGATTTCGTAAAATTCGTTGTAGTCCAGGTAATCGTTTCTCGTAAAACTGCGTGGTGACCGTATTTGCATGCTTAGTACCATAAATGATATTATTATCTGTAGCTAGTTTATTGTTTGCAAACCCAGAGATGCGCCATTGTAGGTCTAACTTTTCATACGACACATTAGTTTTGAACTCTTCATATTGTTTTTTATCAATCTCAGTAACTTCTTTAGTTGAAAGATTGCGCACAAAATACCGCATGACATACCCATTGGTTAGGTCATTTTGTGTGAGTTTGGGTTTATTGGTATATGGAATGGTCATAACTTAGTAACCTCTATTTCGTAATTCTTGTAACCTTGCTAGCCCACCACGAGAATAAGCATCTCTTTCTGCCGAGGTCAGATTGGTTAAATCTATTTGCGTACCAGTACTAGATGTTATACGTGTACTAGTACCCGCAGTCCTCGCCGTACCAGACCCACCAGTACCAGAGGTTCCGCTAGTACCAGCTCCAGTAGTACCCGAGCTTTCTGAAGTGCCATCTGGTCTAAATCTAAATCGTCCTTGTATTTTAGTAATCCATCCATTTTGTGTAGTAAATTCGTGAGTAACTTTTGTAACTACATAAAATCCTCTGGTTATAATAGATGGAATTCTGTCCACCAAGAAGCTTTGAAACAACCCAATACCACCGATACCGGGTAATGTGATATCAATGACGGTCTTTGTTAAGTTAGAACTATTAAATGCGTGGGTAGTACTGCGTGGAACCGGCGTACCTGATACCGAATCTATATTTAACTCTTTCATCATACGAGATGGATTGATTTCTATCAATTCTAAAACAGTACCTAAACTTGCATACTCTCGTATGGTTCCTACTAAATTTGGATTAAACTGACCAGCCTTTGTTGCATCTAATTTATCTTGAAGAGATTTAAGATCTGTTGCTGTTATATTACGATTTACTGCTAACGCAAGTTGAGTACTAATATCTGCGCGCAGAGCAAGTGGGGCTCGAAGCCCCTGTGCGGTTTGGTTAGCAAGTTCAGCTTCGCTTATTTGTGCACGGAGCTTTCTTATTTCGTCACTTTCACAGCTAGCATCGTCTGCCGAATCACCACACGATGCATATAATCCTTTGATAAGACTAATTTCTTGTAATTCTTTTACATTGATAGATGACAATAATGGTTTTTGAGCAGGACCACCGATATTAGCGATGGCTTGTACTGCAATTACTTGTGGTAAATTAAATTCCACATTCAAGTCAATTAATTCACTACCAAGTTCTCCATCGTCAAACAGTTTCGTGCCTCGATTGAACATATAGATATACTTAGGTTCATCTTCATTGGCATCACGATAACGAGCAGGAGTTATACCCGTGATACTATTCAAAATATTATTTGTTTCTGCTTCTTCTCTATCAATACCAAATGAAGGCTTGGAAAGTAATTTTGGTTCTTTCGATAGTCCCATATCAATCACATGAAGGCCTGGGTTCTTCACATCAGTAGAGTATAATTGAAGATTCCAGTAACCTTCTGTTGCCGAATTCATCATACTTAACAATGAACTTATTGCGGATGAAATTGTATCGGTGGATGTAAATGCTTGCTTAATTGCTTGGGTATTTAACCACACACCATTTGTTAATGAACTTGCACCCGCTACAGTATTTACTTTATTTAGTGTGTTGGTAAATGGGACGGATGACCCACTGATTTGCTGTGATAAGGTATTAACTTTTAACGCATCGCTTACTTCTCTTGAGCCGGATGCGGCCGCATTTTTAACACTTTCAAATAGGATTTTATCTTTTGAATTTTCATATCTTGCTTGTGCTTCTGGATTGTAAATAATCATTACACCTGGGCTCACCGACCTTAAATTCGGATGGTATCCGCATTGATTTGAAATTAATCCAGATTCAAACGATCCAGTTGGATTTGCTACAGGTCGTAATAATGCTAAGTCTGATAGTGCTCCCACAGATGTACTATCTCCTAACATAGCAGCAATACCGTATTCTCTATCGTTTAATATTTTTTCTATAAAAAATGTCCATGATACATAATACTCATTTTCTCTGGTTCCCGCCTGAGTACTTTGCGCACCCACTTCATTAGTCTCTTTATTTTTTATTGGTACAATTTGAGCACCCCAATCTATATCATTTTGATATCGTGACATCAGTTTACTGAACGAATTGTTTTTCCAATCATATGCACCATTAAAATACTCTTGAATGTCCATTACATCGCATGCCTTAGTTGGACTTGGGCAACTAGATTGTACCGCGGTGTGTTTTGTTGTTACTTCAAATTGTTGAACCGAGTGTAGTGTTAAGTCTATTTCAAAAGTATTATTTTTATTATACTTAAGATTAAATTTCACTACATAAGTAATAAAGGCTTCATAATTACCATTATTGTTGTAAATATATTCTTTGATAAAAGCGTTTTGTAAGCGTGGACTTTTAATAAGCCGACTAAAATAATCACTGATAAATGCTTTTGGTAATTTCCAATCAAACGGTTTGATTGGTTTTTCTTTTTGATTAGCAGAGATTCTTCCTAATTCAAGAACCAATCTAGTAGCCGGTCGTAAGTAATATCTAAGTAATGTATCTACTTGTCCAATAGAATATGCAACTATTTTCAAATCTGCTTTTACTAACCCACCGCGTACACCCATTGGACCAGCAGTGCTACGCTCAACAGTGAATTGAGTAATCCCAGGTATAGGAATATTTGCGGCATCTCTTGTTGAATTAGAAACAACTACAGGTACGGTAGTTGCTCCATCATTGGCTATCGCGTATCCTATAATACTCTTGTTGTCTTTTGGCAAGTAGATGTCATCAAATGATACACTGTCCTGGCCATGTATACCAAGCGAAGGGCAGTATGCAGAGGTTTGTCCATCTGGTAGATTATCTGGTTTTACTTCCGATAACGATGTTAGTTTAACGAACGGAGTGTACACATTTGCTGTTTCTGCCGATACTCTACGCCGTGTTAGTTCATATTGAATATTTGGATGAAATGATTCAAGTGATTCAATAAATGGTGAGATAGCGGCTGGTGACACCGGCGCTTGTCGTGAGATTACTCCAGTAACTGCAGAAGATGGGATATACGGTAAACCGCAAGTGTTCCAGTATAATGCTACACGTTCACGAGCGCCTGCTTGGTTTTCACTTATCCATTTGTTATTTTCCCAAAATTCTAATTCTGCTTTCGCAACATCTCGTATAATATTACCGTGTGCTATATTATTTGGCCGCAGTACAACAAATGCTTTTCCTAGTCCGTATTTAGTGTCAGACCGCACTCTATTGCTTAAGTTACCACCAATTATTGTAAAACCTGGACCGCCCTCATCTTCTATTACAACATCTCCATGACTAAACCCGCCCCATCCAGTAGTTCTATCCCATCTATCAAATGTTAAATTGTTGTTTGCACGATTGATTACTACGATGTCGCCAGGTTGTAATTTAATAGGTATACCAAAGTTTGTTGGTTTGAAAGCTTTCCATGGAAATCCTCCACGACGAATTGCATTAGCATATTCGGTGTGAGCTACAAAACTTGGTCCAGTTGGAAATGTAAGTCCCGTTGTTTTCTTCGCTGCTTCATTTACCACCCAAACGATAAACGCAGCGCTCCACGGTGCATCATTAACTTGTGGCATATTATATGTTTGGAATGAAGAGTCTGGTACCGATAGGTACTGCCATACTGCCGTTTGCTAAGTTATTTGCTTTTGCAAGCATCCACCAGTTCTCTGTGGTATTATAAAACTTATAAGATAAAGTATCCAATCTATCTCCATCTTGCACCACATAGTAGAATGGGATATCTTCTGACGGAATTGAAGTTGTCAATGCCGTAGTATAATACGGTATTTTTTTGGTTCGGTCTATCGTTAATGGTGTGGTATATTTTTCCATGTATAATCTCTAAATTATAGTCTTACAATACCTAATATATCTTCAACTTCTCGTTGACGATCTCGTATAGTTTGTTCTGCTTGTTCTGTAATCTTGTAGAACGGACTATCGTAGAACTTACTTCGTTTTTCAAGTATTGACAGCTGCATATTTACATTCACCGCAAATGGTACTTGCCTATTATTAAATGTTATAGTTTCGTCCAAGAAATCGTAATCTAAAGATTCTATATAACATGGTTGGTCATCATATAATCCTCCAATACTTAGTTTAAATAAAGGAGGAATCATGAATCCATTTTTTACATCTATGGGGAATGCAAGTCCCGATAGATAATTAACTCTAGACCACATACCATCGACTTCCTTATTTGAAAACGCAGCAATGTTAAACACTAAATTTAATCCGCGTTTTGCTCCACCATATGTTACGAATCGTTCAGTACGACCAACATATCGCTGTTCATTGAATTCTGGTTTAATAGATTCTTTAATACTAGATATCAACGCTCTAAAATGCACTGGATTTGCATTTGCATCCATTCGTTTAAAATAAAAATAAATTAAATCATTATTTTGTTGTGCCTTTTCAATATTTGCATAATTTAATCTATCAGATGTACGAACATTGCCAGATGAACCAGCTGAGTCAGTTGTGTCGTTCGATACGAAATAAGCAAAGTTATATGGGTCTATTATTCCTGTTTTCCCACTTGTAGCGGTCGAAGATGCTACTACTGGGTTTGTTGTATTAATATCATCAACTCCGTTTGCAAATTCTGTAAAATATTTACTTCTTAGTCTGGAACTGCCTCTACCGTTCTTTTCATAAAAAGATTTACGAAATTCGTTTGCAGCAAGAACAAAGGAAGATGGTTTTTCTGGAGTTGTTGGGGTGAACAGGTCCTCTCTTTTAGTTTGTAACTCTTTATATTGTTCTGTGGTAAGTAAGGAGGTATCTCTGGGGTCACGTAATAAATCTAGAGGAATATCTAATCTTCTGTTACCAAATCGTTTTGCTAAAAACGCAGGCCCAATAGACTCTGCTCGTACTAAAGATAATAACTTACTCTTTATATTTGCAACGACACCCAACTTAGGAATACCTCGTTGACTAATTGGTTGTGGGTCATACAAAACTGGTCCTGGGGAAAATGCTGGTAATAGTTCTCCCTTAGAGTAACCGAATGCCTTATATTCTGGGCGGCCAGTATAATAATTTTGTTCAGATGGAAGTATCTTTATTGCGTTCTTTAATTGCATACCAATATAACTCTTTGCAATTCCTCCAATATCACGCAAGAATCCTTTCTTACTAAAATCCAATGCTTGTATTCTACCAACAATTTCAAATTTTCCTGATATCGTATTAACTGTACTTGGTTGTAGTGTACCTGGTAAGTACGGATTTAAAAATATACTAGTAATGACTTGTGTTGGAATGTGTCTTCGAGCGTGTACAAATGGAACTACATTTTGTAATGGAGATAATGGGTTGTATATTCTCGTATTTTCAAATGTGTTGCCTGTCTGGAGTAATAGTTGTTTTGTAATAAACAGTCTACCATCTGCCGTATTTAGAAAACTACTAACACGCTTGGTGTCGCGTAACACGGATACCGTTGGTACAGACCGTGTATCATTTTTAATACGACTGCGACTACCAAATACGCCGTCTGTGTCAGGCTTGACCACAACTGGTTGGAAACCATTTGCAGAAAATCTGTTATATATTTCTTTTGATTTTTCTTCGAAGCGGTCAGCTAATGTGGTGAATGCCATAGATTATCTCACTTCATTACGGGAGTATACACCAACCAATTGCATACGAGGAACCGTTTGGGTACCACCACCGACATTAATTGTAGTATTTGCATTTGATAATGCGGTAATTAAATCATCTACCTTACGAACCAAATCAGAATTATCGGAGCCAGCTTTCAACGAACCCTCTGGGAAGAGATTAGTACCAGCGATAATGTCATCGGCGTTGTTAAGTGAAAATACACCATTCGGGGTAACCAACATTCTACTACCATATCCTGCGGAAGTCATATCGTTTGCTTTTCCTGAATAGGCGTAAAGACCGCCTGCCCCTGCTCCCAGTGCCGCCAATCCAGCAAGAGATAGCCCTCCGGTTGCCGGAGCTAATGCTAAGGCTAACATAGCAGCACCTATTCCACCACCTAATGCACCAATTCCAACTCCTGCTGCGGTATTACCCTGTTCTACTAAAGAACGGCCGGCCATAGCCCCGCCAACGCCAATTGCTAATCCAGCACCACCCAATCCAAATCTAGCAGCGCCTCCCATCTTAGACAATGCACCACCTGCTCCAAATATATTTCCACCAGACGCTGCGACAGCAAACAGTGCTTTAGCTGCTGCAAATCCCGCAATAGCAACACCTCCAAATGTGGTTGTCAATAAACTAAATGCTCTAGTACCAATCGCCAATAATGTTGCACCAAAACTATTAGTTTTCTTTGCCGCCTGAGTCATTTGTTCTTCAATAGATTCCGCTGCACTTTTTTGTTGACCACCAGCTTTCAAGAAATCTTCAGCAGAAATACCCAGTTGCTTGAACAGCGCACGAGTACTAGTACTTTGTAAAAGATTGGCTGGAATCGTTGCTCGAGCGTATGCCATCAACGCATCTGGTCCTTCTTGTTCAGCAACGCGTACTAATGTACCAAAGTCAACTTGTGCTCCAAGTTGGTTCAATTGAGCTACAGTATCAATCGTTCCATCAAGATTAGTGACCAAACCTTCTTGCGCAGCTTGAACACTTGCTAAATTAATACCGAGTTTTTCTGCATCGACTGCTGCTTTGGCAAATTTAGGTCCAAATAATAAGAAGGATAATGAATTTTTATTAACGATACTCGCAAACTGCCCAGAAGATAAACTTGCTCGACCACTTGCCTTACGGAAATTTTCAAATTGTGCTTCCGTAGCCATTCCCGTGGTGACTAATGCGCGGAGAGATTCGTTCGTCAGTTGAAATTCTGATTTAAACCCACCTTTAAGATTTGCAGCAAATGCTTGGGTTCCCTTTGCACTAAGTTCAAATCCTTCACGGGTACTGATAAATGAATCGGTTAACGCTTGTTGTGCGGCTTGCTGTTGTGCAAGAGATACTGCACGGTCTGCATCTAACTTTAATATTTGACCGACAACTGCTGCTCTGTTTCGGAGTTCTAATTCTATACCACGGGTTGCGCTCGTACCGATAGTAGATGCGAACTTAATACCGGCTTCACCTATTTTTAAAAATTCTGATCCTAATTTTTTGGTTGTGTCAATTAAATCTTTTTTACTGGCTTTAGACTTATCGTCTATTTCCTTTTCTTTCTTTTTTCTTTCAGCAGCGTCTTTATCTTCTTTGGCACGGTCTAATGCAGCTTGCTCAGCCTCTTTGTTTGCATTCATTAGTGCAAGAATACTGTCTGTTAATTTTTGTATAGCTGAACTACCTTGTTCAAAATCTTCTTCCATACATTATCTCTTTTTAGGTCTATTACTTTTTTGTGCCGACTTAACAGCTTCTGCTTCTTTGGTTTTTGCCTCTTCCAGTTGCCTCATATGGAAGGTTCGTAAATAGACCGGCATATTATATACTTGTTGGAAATCAAACGCCCCGTTACTATAATACGCCATTGTGAACAACGTTTTGTGAATTTCGACCTTATGTTCCGAGGTCAGGCCAAAAAAAGTTTGCCCCAAAGGGCATCCTCGCTTTAATTGTACTTCCACAATGAGAACATTGAACATCTAAATCAAAATTGACATCTGGTGAAACCTTTTTATAATATTCACGGAACGCTCGTACGTCACGAATAATCATTGCATCAACAAACTCCCGAACCATTTTTCGGTCAGTATTACCATTTACCGAAGTAATCATATTCTTTAATCTAGTGGTTGAGTCACCTTCAATTGATTTATTGAACTTTTTCATTCCATCTACTTCTACTTGAATATTTTTTTCGTCAGCACGGGTTAGTAATTTAAATGTAATAATAACGCCTGTAGGTAATGTAATTTGATACTCTGTATTGTCCGCTGGTATATCAGGTGTGATAGTTTGTAATGCTGAAAGATCAACCGTATGTTCAACCTTTGTTGCGCACGTACCGCATACTAATTGAATAGGATAATCTTTACCATAGGCTAGGATACGGGCTGCTACCATTACTGCATTCAAGTCCCCAATCAATAGGTCATCGGGTTTAACTCCAGGCGTCACGATCAGACTTTCCATCAACTTATCAATCACTATACCTTTTTGAATCAAATTCGTTGAAGTCAAGATATCTTCTTCCTTTGCAGTCATATACTTGACATCAATTTTCCCACTTCGTAACGGACTTCCCTCAGGATAGAATTTC
>Ga0194116_10008854_pt1 | contig 10103 bp, 14 predicted proteins | sample TA2MahsurfametaG_4_FD_148617 | JGI IMG/M metagenome (GOLD analysis project Ga0194116, IMG submission 148617) | Freshwater microbial communities from Lake Tanganyika, Tanzania - TA2015008 Mahale S9 surface | ecosystem: Environmental > Aquatic > Freshwater > Lake | place: Tanzania: Lake... | reverse complement strand
CTATGAAATATAAAAAAATCATTGCAAATTCCAATATTTGAAGAAAAAGAGAAGATATATCATTAATAAGAGAAAATTAAAAATAAGATATTTTTATTCCTATGTACAAATACATTAAATGACAATATAAAATATTATTTTATGTTTCTTTAGTTTTCTAAAAAGAAACTTGCCTGACTCAAGATATATATTTTTTAGAGCTTTTTAAGACAAATAAAATAAAGAAATTTTTTACATTTTAAATTTTTCTTTACTTTAAATGATTACCTCAAAAAATCAAAGCTTTTTATTTTAATTATGAAATATCTGATATTATTTTTAAAATTTTATTACGTAATTAAAATATTAAAAATACTTATTAAAATAAAAAATAGTATTTTTATTCCAGATTTTTTTTCTAAGTTTATTAATGAAATTTAAAATATAATTAAGCTTTTTTCCATAGTAAAAAATTAAGTGCTTGAAAAAACAGGATCTACAGCCATAAAATCAGGTCTCTAGACAGCCCGAAAAAATCGTTTTATACTTAAGCCACTTTTAAAAAAGCGGTTTAAATATGCCGTCCAAACCGTCACTAAATAAATCTCAATTTTTTCAGCCTTAAAATTTTACCATTTTCAAAAACTTTATAAATTAATAAAACAATCTTAGTTTATATAATAATTTGCTTGTTTTCCTTTTAAAATTTTTAAAATTAATCTACCCAAAAGGAAAATCTTCTAGATCCTTCTTTAGAAAGCAATTTCTTCAACTTCTTGTTGTACGTTGGAAACAGTCATTTTAAGGACTTTGTAATCAAGATCGCAAATTTTAACTGAGGTCAAATTCTTGTCAGTAGAAAATCCAACTGTCATCATGCTTTGTAAAATTTTCACATAGTCTTTGTTTTTTCTGTCCAAAAGCATAATTAAATTTTTAACATTCATTTTTTGGGCGAAATCTATGAAATTCATTACAATATCTTTGGAAAGATCAATGTATTTGAGATCTTTTTCTACTACAATGCATAAAGCTTCTAAAGAGGGGTTATAGAAGCAATTGTATTTGTTGAGGACTTCTTCTTGATTATTTTCGAGATTGAAGAATACGGAATTAATGTTGAATAATGTGTTTTCTTTGATTTGGTTTTTGGAAAGAGTGGTTTCTCTTTTTAATTCTCGGCCTTTTTCAAGACCATTTTCACAAGCAGTGCTAAAAACACTGCGTTTTTCTATTCTCGATCATGATAGAAAAGGAGCTATAGAGAATAGTTAAAGAGATAAAAATTAATATAAATTAAAATATTAAAATGTTTAGATTAAGCTTCCAATTTCAATTTTTGAATAAATTATAGTTACAAAGATCAAGATTTGATTGTCATATTTAATTTCAAAAGAATTTTCTTATTTTAATTTTTATAAATTTAATCTTAAAAAGTATGAATTCTACTATAAGTAAAAAAGAAGAGATAATCTTTTTTATTCTTCAAAATTAATTTCAGCTTGAAGATTGATATTTTTAAATTAAAATAAAAATAGAAATGGAAGAAGAAAGTGAACTTAAAAATAAGGATTATTTTAGATCTTTGATTAAAATAATCAAATGAAAAAATCGCGAAAAATAGTTGCTAATCATTATAATAAAAGTTTACTTACAGATTGTTGTTGGTTGTATTAAGATTCAATTCAATATTTTTAGACATTTTCTTTTTTCCTTTGTTAGCTTGTTTAGCAATTATTAAATTATTTGAAGACTCCTTAAATATCTGTCAATTATTAAAAATAATAAAAATAAAATAATTATTATTAATTTTTTATATTTATATAAAATAATATTTAATTGTAATTATTAATTTATAGTAGTAAAAGTAACCTAGCAGCTTTTTAAATTTAAAAATTTTGGTCTTAATCTAATAATATTTTAATCTTCTTCTAAATTATTTTAATTGCTAGTTTCTACTCGTAGATTAAGGATTGTTTTTTATACATGCTTTTTGTTATTTAAAAAAATTGCTATTTTTTAATATAATTTATGGAAAATTAAGAAATTTTTATTTATTACTGCTAATAGATTCTATTATTTATAGGAGATCGGTCAATTTTTAAAGAATTATTAACAATTTAATATTTTTTATTCTGGTTAAATATTGTTATTAAAACATATAACTTTTTAAAGACTAAATTTGTATCAATTAACATTTTAAATTCATAAATTTTGAAACAAGCTATTTTCTTTACGTAAATTTGACTTTTTTTTATTAGGAATAGAAATGAAAATTAAAAATCATTAAATAAATGAATTTATTAATTTAAAAAATTTACAAAATTAATCCGATAATTAACCAATTAGTGGCCTAGCTATTTACTTCAATAGGAAAAATTCGAGAATTTATTAAATTGGCCAGGAAATGGCTAAGTATTTTTTAAATGATATATTTTATTCTTTTAGATAAGAATTCATCCTCATCAATATATTAATTAAAATTTTAAATCACCAGATTTTGAAGAATGTTGGTTTTCTGTTTATTTTAATTTAACTTTTTTACAAATATTAAGAATCATAGGATCAGCATTTAATGAATGAAGATTAAAAATTTAACTTATGAAATTAAATTAGAATTTAGAACTCTAACCTTACTTATTTAAACTTTTAAAATAATTCAAAAAACAAAATATTTTATTTATACAATCATTTTATTAATGTAATGAGAAAAATTTAAATTTTAATATTATGAAAATTGAAATTTATTATTCTTTTTTTTAACTTTTTTCTCATCCAATCCGTATTTTAATTCTATCAATTTTTCCAATTTATTAGCCAGAGTAAAATTTTCTTTTTCTTTGATTGAAATTTTTTCCTTTAAAGTTTGAATATCTCTAGTAGCCTCAGAAACTTTTTTCCCAAAGCTTATATCATTAATTATTTCATTATCTTTTAAAGTATATTCTATTGCTTGATTCAACTATTAATTAAAATTTCAAAAAATTATTAATTAATTTACTCGAATACTTTCTATCTTTCCTTGTTCAAATTCATATCTTATTTTTGCCAAATTTAAATCTGCTATTTCTGATTCTTGTTTTAATTTATTTATTTCATCGGACACTTTAGCATTTTCTTCTTTCATTTTCTTATTTTCTTTCATAAGATTCCTTATTTGCAAAATGTAATTATATTTTTGTTTTAATCTAAGAATCCTTTTCTCCTCTTCATTTTGTTCTGATTCTTCTAAAGATTTAACCATGCTTAATAAATTGTCTTTATCATTTTCAATCAGATTATGAAGGTAAAAATCTAAATTGTCTCCATTATAATCTAAAATTTTATCCAAACATAGATTAATTCTTTCTTCTTTATCTTTGAGAGAATTTTTTGATTCTATGTTTCCTAATTCTTTTAATTAAATAATATTATTCGAATTTTTATACGATTAAATAAATTCAAAATTTTTATGTTGTAATTTTTTGAATAATGACCAATTTTTCTATAAAAATTTATATTTATCTTACGATTCAATTCAAATAAGAATTTTACCTTCTGTATTTTGATATAAACTACTTATATTTTCTAATTCGACTTTAGACTTCAAAATTTCAAATCTTTGTCTTAGAGATGCATTTTCTTCTTTTAATCTCTCCAATTCAGGAAAATTATTATTGAATTTTTCGGTCACCTCTTTTTTAAAATCTTCACATTTTTTTTCAATATCCATTTTTTTCTGCTTTTCTTCCCTTTCCATTTTTATATTTTCATCATTTAAATCTTTTACTTTGGCTAATAAAGTTTGATTATGATTAGTAATATCTAATAATTTCTTTTTTTCTCTTTCATTGGAATCTAAGAAAATATTATTTGTTTTGTTCAAATCTTCAATAGAATCAGTTAGTTTAATTAATGTGATTTCATAATCTGTAATATTTTTAATCTAAAAACAGAAAAATAAATTTTCTTTAAAAATTAAATATTTAATTTAATTTTGAATACTTTTTTCAAAATAAAGCTAAACAAATTGTCATAATTTTTATCAGATATTATTTCCCTCAATAATATTTCTCTAGCTTTTTGCTTTTCTTTTAATTTTGTATCAAGTTGAGGTTCTAATCCATTATTTTTCATTGCTTCTTGAGCTCCTATTATAAACTTTTCTACTTCTATTCTTAAATTCTCATTTTCGTCTATATTCAAGTTATTATTTTCACTTGCATCATTTTTATTTTTATTTTTTTCTGATTTCATTTTTCAAAAATGATATTGATTCTTAGTAAAAATTAATTAAATAAAATAATCCTTAATAAGATAAAAATTAACAAATTATTCAAATTTATCTTTTTTTATAAAATTTTTCTAGTTTTTATTTAAATATTTAACATTAATAAATAAAAAGATCTTTAATTATTAAAAAATATTAAGCAACAATTGGTTTATAAATTCACTTTTGTTATTTTTTTAAATTATTTATAAACCTTTTTATCAGTTCCTTGTGGTTTTGAAAATTTTATTTTAATTTTATTAATTTTATACCAAATATTTTCTAAACAAAAATGTCAAAGAAATTTATGAGAAATGATAATAATCTCTTAATCGCAATAATAGGTGATGAAGAAACAGTTACAGGATTTCTTTTAGCAGGAGTAGGGGAGAGATCAGAAACATCACGAAATTTCTTTGTTATAACAAAAGAAGAAAGAAGTCAAATTGAAGACATTTTCAACTCTTTAATTATAAGGAAAGACATTGGAATTATTTTAATTAGTCAGCATATAGCTGAAATGATTAGAGAAACATTAGATAACTACACTGAAATAATTCCCACAGTATTGGAGATTCCATCTAAAAACTTCCCTTATTCTATAGAAAAAGATTCTTTGATGATGAGAGCAATAAAGCAAACTTATGGAGATAATTATTCAGAAGATATATTGAAATAATTTTGATAAGGAATAAACTATATTTATATTTATCTTCAATATATGAATTTAAAATGGCTCTATTTTAATAAAGTATTGATAAAAATTTTTTTAAAAATATTGTTTTTATAATATGATAATTTAAAATACCATTACCTACTCCTCAAAGAAAACAAAAATTTGAAATAATTATAAAAGTTTTTTAGGAAAGGGAATGTTAATAAATAATTAATTTATATTTTTGATAAAATGATTTTTGCCTTCAATTTTGCAATAAATTTTAAATATTTGTAATTTAAATTCAGTTTTTTAGGAGTAATTATAAGTTATATTTTTGAAATTAAATTATAATTTTTTTAGTTTATTCACAGATTTTAAAATAAATTTTACAAATTAAATAAAAAAATAAAAAATGGAAAATAAAATAAAAAACAATTTAGATGATAATTCGATAGAAGAAGAACAGGATGAAATTGACGATATGATCGATAAGTAAAAACGATATATTAATAAAATGTAGCATTAAGAAAATGCCTAACCTTAGTAAATTCAGCAATATCCCTAGTGGGAGCCAAAATATTAATTTTTCACTGCCAAAAGCAAAAGTAAAAGATTATTCTGCTATAGACTGGAAACAATATTTTCCAAATCAAGAATATTTAGGAGATGTAAAATTAAATTTTATTCCTTAATTACAAAAATATTTAAAAACTATCTTCTGATTTAAAACAAAATATCAAATTAGATTCCAATTTACTGGAAAGGAGATAATGGCCCTATTTTACTATGTTTGCATGGGGCTGGTCATTCAGGAATGTCTTTTTGTGCTTTATCAAAATCAATAAAAGATAAATATAGAATCGTTACATTTGATTTTAGAGGCCATGGTAATTTTTTAATTAAATTGATTTAAAAAAATATTAGGCTTTAATAAAAACCAATCTTCAATTGATTTATCACAAACTAGTTTGATATCAGATTCTTTAGAGGTTATAACATATTTACATGAGAAATTCCCTGATGATACAATGATAATTATGGGTCATAGCATGGGAGGATCAATTGCTACAAAAACCACAGCAGAAATATTAAAAAATGAAGATAATCCAGATACTGAACTTTATAAACACCTTACTAAAAAAATATGTGGTTTGATTGTAATAGATGTAGTAGAAGGATCAGCTATTGAAGCTCTTCCTTTTATGGAAAATATAGTAAAGCAAAGACCTAAAGCTTTTAAAACAGTGGAAGCTGCAATTGAATACATGTAATAAAATTATTATTTTAATGATCTAAAAAATTTTGATTATTAATTTAGGTATAAGAGTGGTACCATTAAAAATATGGAATCTGCAAGGATGTCTGTTCCTTCACTAGTAATGGAAGTCCCTGACGAAAAAAATATAAATAATTCGATATACAAATGGAGAACTGATTTATTGGCTTCTCAAAAATATTGGACAGGTAAATCAAATTATTTAAAATAAAAAAAATATTTTCGCTCTTTATATTTAATTTGTGTTAATTCAAATTAGAATGGTTTTCTGGTTTAACAAAATGTTTTCTATCTATTAGAATTCCAAAAATATTGCTTTTAGCATCATGTGATAGAATGGACAAAGAACTAACAATCGCTCAAATGCAAGGAAAATTCAAATTAGCTATAATTAACGATGTTGGACATATTATTCATGAAGATGACTCGAAAGAAGTATCAAAAATGATCGCTGAATTTATTGCAACTTTCAAAATAACATCAAAATTAAGCGAAATTAAACCTATAGTAGGAAAATTGGGTGGAGCCAGTTGTACTTTCAAAAAATACGATGAATATAAGTAATCCAATATATGAAGCATATTATAAGGCAAAGCAAGATTTTTAATTAAAAATTTAATTGAATATTATAAATAAACAGAGATAAATTAAATAAAAAAAAGAAATATAAATAAATCAAAATTTCTTATAATAATCCTAAAAGTATATTATTCCAACTTTTTTATTAGTCTTAAATAAAATATTTTTATAAATAATCAAAAATTGAATTTTTTGATAGCCCATAATTATATAATAATAAGTCTTATTTAGTTTCTATAATTAAGAAAATTGTAAAAAATTTTTACAAATTAAAAATATTTCTTCAAAATCTAAAAAAAATATTATTTTTTTTTTAAAAGTCTTTAAATATTGTCATATAGATTATTCTTATATATAAACTAAAATGTAAATATTAATTTTAAATAAATATCCAAGTATAAAATATCTATTAGAACTAAAATAAAAAATACAAATAACTAATTGAAATTATCAATAAAATTTTACAAATATTTATTCTATTGATTGAGATTTATTATTTTTATTATAATTTACACCAATAATAATTAAATTTTAATTAAATTTTATTTGCATAAATCAATATAATATCATCACATATAAAATCTTCATGTATATAATCTTGAGAAAGTTTCTTAAATTCCCAATATTTAGAATTATTTTTGAAATAATCGAAGAATTCTAAGCCTGTTTCTATTCTGTAATTAAAAGCCAAAATTATCGTAGTTTTTTTTTCAACTGTTAATTCATTGAAAATCATTTGCAAATTTTCAAATTGGTTTTTATCATAAATACAATCAGAGCAAATAATATAATCGAATTCATAATTATCCTTAAAAAATTTTAATTTTTCTTTATCATCCCAATAGAATTCCTCAACCAGTACCTTTGTATTTTTACCAATTAAACTTTGGTTTAATTCAACATTTTTATTTATCAAATCTAATGTTTCTTTTTTATCGGTTAAAATTATTTGGTTTGGTTCAAATGCTGAAATAAAAATTCCACATATTCCTGTCCCTGAACCAAGTTCCAATATTTGTTTGTTTTTGAAATTAAATTTTTCTTGAAAATTTACTTTTTTCGCTGAATTACATAGAACCAACGCAGAGTCCCATACTTCCCCTGCATATCCGTATTTTAGATCTTGAATTATCTCTAATATTTTATTATTATCAAGTTCTATTTTTCGTGATTCCATTAATTTATTTGAGGAAAAAATTTGAAAATTTATATATAACTTTAAAATACATATATTCAATCAAGTAAAAAATGTATTAAATTCTTCATTTTATTTTTTTGAAGATTTTCAATCTAAAAAATAAAAATTTAAATTTATCAATGAAATAGGAATTTTAAAGCTTATTAATTAAATAAAATATTTTTTATTGAATATAATTATTATTTTTATTATTTTTACTTATTTATATCATTAAATATTAATAAAATTAACGGAAAATCAATGCTCAATTCTTCCCATTCTAAGCGGTTCATCAATTGTTTTAGTATTTACGAAAATTGCCATCATCACTTGAACTCCAATCAATACAGCAATAAGGAATATGAAACCAACAGCAATACCGGCAACTCCATTTCCGTTAATATGATAATAGACAACATCATCATCTTTAGCTTTAACTTGGGTATTATTTGCGGTTTGATTTGTGCTTGAATTTTCTGCCGCTCCAGTTGAAGTAGTTGATTGAATTAAATTTGTGTTTGCTGAGTTAAGATTATTTTTGACTTCAGCAAGCATTCTCATTAAAGAAATTTCTAAATTTTTATATTGTAAAAATTTTATTTCAAATATAGCGATTCGTATAAATTAATAGCCAAATTACCTTTTTTGTCTTTCAATTGTAGATTTTGAACCTCATACATTTCTTCATTTTTCAAAAGATCTAATTTAATTTAAATAAATTCTCTCAATTTATTTTAAATTAATATTAAATAATAGTAAGTTGAATAAATTCTTTACTTAAAAGCAATTTTTTATATTCTTTAACATGCTCAAGGTTAGAAGCCAAATATGCTTGCATTGTATATAATGCACTCTTTTCATTTTTGTCTGCATTAAAGAGACATATTTTCCAAACTCCATCATTTTTATTGTTTCTTAATGAAGAATTTAAAATAATTTTTTCTTTTAATTTTTCTGAGACTTCTCCATTTAATTTTGGAATATTATCATTTCCCATAATTTGATAATTCATTTTTCCTTTAATTGATTTGACCTCAAATATTAAATCTTGATCTGCATTTTCTTTATTAATGTTAAATGAATAGCAGTTTTTATTATCATCTCTCAAAGAATCAAATTTCAAAATTTTATCATCTAATTTTACTATAGAATTTGCTGCTTTAGCTTCGACATTAATTATTCCATCTTTTTCAGCAATGAAAATGATTCTGTAAAAATGATTTTGGAAATCTAATTGAGAATCAGGCTTGATATTTGCTTGTTGTCCTCCAATCCAATTTTTGTTAATTGGAGCATTAATTATTTTATCTGGTTGATTTTTATCAATGATTTCTACAAACATTTTATAAGGAGTCATTCTCATATTGAAAGATTTAATTGTAATTAAATCTTTAATGGCATTAAAGCTATTGTCTAATTTGAAAATAATTTTATCATTTTCTTTTAAATGGAATATTTGGCTTTCACCTTCTTTCAATATTGATTCGTTTATAAAATATGATTTTAATGTAAATTTGCAAGAATTACAAACAACACCGAAAAAGACTTTGGAAGAATTTTTCAAATTAGTGCTAGGGATTAAGCAAGTCTCAATTCCTAATTGGCCACAAACCCATTGCTTGGATTTGTTTATATTGGGTAAAGGTTCCTAGTGGAATTATTATATTATAAAATTTATTATACTTAATATTATAAGATAGACTTAGTTAATATAAAAAAAATTTGAATTTTGTATATCTATAAAAAATTGGATATTATTTCATAATTTATTTCAAATTTAAAAATCCAAAAATTGATTACAGTTGAAACTAAAACAATCGGAGATTCATAAATAGAATCTGAATTTATAATTTTCGAATCAACTAACAAATCCATATCTGATGATTTGTTTTCTAAATCCATAGAGTAAAATTTCATATTATTGTTTGAGATTAAATCTGTTAAATCGTTATTATACTTAATTTCAACAGTTTCATAGGTCAAGCTGTTAATTAATGAAGAAACAAATAAAGGAATTATTATTCTGGCAAATCCTTTCATATTTTTTTATAATAATTTTTTTCATTAAAAATTTAATAAATTTATTTTAAATAAAAAAATAAGTTAAATCAATAATTTGTTTAGAGGAGAGTTTTTTTGTCAAAACATTAAAATAGACATTATTTGGGGATTGGGGATTGGGGAT
>Ga0194116_10008852_pt1 | contig 10104 bp, 7 predicted proteins | sample TA2MahsurfametaG_4_FD_148617 | JGI IMG/M metagenome (GOLD analysis project Ga0194116, IMG submission 148617) | Freshwater microbial communities from Lake Tanganyika, Tanzania - TA2015008 Mahale S9 surface | ecosystem: Environmental > Aquatic > Freshwater > Lake | place: Tanzania: Lake Tanganyika... | reverse complement strand
CCCCATAAAAATAGAAAGAATTAATAATCAATGTGTTAATGGAATCATGGGCTACTTTTAAACTATTAAAATTATGATAATTATAATTTTAATTGGGAATATCGGAAAAATAAAGAATAAGAATTATTACAAATAAAATTATAATTAAATAAGAAAAAATTTAAATTAAATAATGGAAAATAATGATAATGATATTTTGAAGTCAAAATTATCCAATTTCTTTGATCAAAGGTCCAATAAACTGGAGGATAATTCTTATAAACATCTCAAAGAATTAGAATTACTAAAATATGAATCATTTATTTTATTGAATTCAGGTATAAATAAATAATTAAACATGTTGATAATCTTTACATTTTTAGATATTGAATTACATGTAGAAGATGAAGAAAAAATAAATATTGAAGAATATGAAAATGCAGATTTATTTTTAAGCTATATAGATAAGAATTTAAATAAAAAACATTTATTTTATATTATTAATAATGTCGAACAATTTTCCATTTGCAAAAAAGAAGACCTTATAATAGATCCACTAACGATTAATAGTTCAGCGTCAAATAATAAAAAAAATATCACAAATAAAATTAAGCCTAATTCTTTTCAAAATAAATTTTACAATTTTAAAAGCTTTCCGAATAATAAAGAATCTATTTACAATAGTAATTAATTGATTTTATCAAAAATTTAAAATAATTTTTTTATTTAATTCTATATAAAATAATTCTCCCAAGGATCTCCTCCTCAGTGTAATTATAATACTTTTAAATTGAATTCCTATGAAAATCATAAATTTCAAAAAGATAAATTGAATTTAACTTCTAGAGATAATAGAAGTCCTTATCAAATCAACGGAAATACATTAAACTTAAAAAAATTTGATTATAATAAATCAAAGCCAGTATTATCTATAAATCAACATAATTGTCTTTATTCTGAATCAAATAATGAATACAAGCATATTCAAGAATATGGAGCTTTTAAAAATATTCAGTCTAATGAGATGTTAAATTCAAAAATTAAATTAGAGGTAAAAAGACATAATCCTTCTCTTGAAGATAATTTCATATTTAATGATAAAGACAGTAATGATTGTTTTAAAAAAATAAATAATATTTCTGAGAAAATCTTTAATAAAAGTTGTGTGAATGATTCTTTTTATAAAAATGAAAATTATTGCCAAAATACTTTGGAAACTGAAATCAATGATGTTAATTATATTCTTACAGAAGTAGATTGCAAAGAAAAGAAAGCGGTTGAAAAATTTACAAAATCAAAAAAGGATAAAAAATCAGCTGATAATTTCATTAACAAAGTCAGAGATGCTTTGAATTTTTCCAATTTAATAAGAAATAACCATTTATTATTTAATAAAGATAGTAGTAATATTAACAAAAAAATCAATGCATCGAATAAAAATAATTACAAAAACAATATAAATAATGAAAAAAAATATCTTGAATCCTCTATTCATAATACAAGTCAAGTAAATAACATCTCTATTTATAGCAAAAAAGAAAATAACTCAAGTGGGAACAACACTAAGAGACTTTCTCAATTACCTTTTCTGGATTCGAATATTATCGTAAAAGATAATTCCCCGATTGCGAACATGATAAAAGGATACTTTAATGAACTCGAAAACAAGGAAAATACAAATTATGAAAATAACAAAAACAATACTGAACCTAGCAATATGAATAATATAATTAATATAGGATGTGCTAATTTCATTTCTAATAACATAAATAATAATTTCACAGAAAATAAAAATTTAGAAAACAAAAAATATGGTAGTAAGAATAAAGAGAAACAAAAAGAATTTCAAAAAATTAATATAGAAAATAATTTCAATAATTCTAACAAACATAATATAAATTTAAGTGTTGATAAGATAAAAGAGTATTTTGAGAGTAAAGATAGTTATTCTGAAAAAGAAAATTTTAAAAGCCCTGAATTTGGAAATAGTAAAACAAGATCGATAATTAAAGTTAAAAAGCCAGAGGAGGATTCTAATTCAAAAGAAATTCAGGAACATTCATTCAATGTAAAAGATTTGAATAAAGCTTTGGAAGAAATATGCATTGAAAAAACTTTAGAAAATGAACTCAAAAAAGAAAATAAAAATTTGAATATAAAATCGAATTCAAATAAATTTGGTAAAGTGAATATGGTGGAGCCTCTTTTATTACTAAATACTCACAAAAGTTTATCTTCCGAAAAAGGAAATAATGATTTTTATATAAGTCAAAAAAATTTTAAGAAAAAAAATATCGAGAGGGATAACATCAATAATAACAACAAAAAAGAATATTTTTCTATATATTTGAATAAATTTATAAAAACAGAAAATGATTTAACAAACTCTTATCTTAAAAAGCAAATTGAGATAAATAGGAATATATCCGATCAGAAAGATTCAGAAAATAAGGATTTTAGAAGCAAAACATCCAAAAATATTAAAAAAATTATAAATGTTAAGAATAAAAGAAATAATGGAAGCAATTATATAGATGAAGCTTCCAAAGTTTTTACTAAAAGGAATTCTATTATTGAGAAAACTCAAAACAATAACAAACTAGAAGAAATTCTCCAAAACAGCCAAGAAGAAGTTTATGATGATCACAAAAAATTTAATGAAAAAAAATTGTTAAATAACGATAAGATAATTAACTTAGAAATGAAATTAAACTATGATATTTTAAATAATAATGGTGAAATAAACCAATCAATTGAAAATCCTCAAATAAATGAAAATATTTCAAATGAAGATAAGATCTCTTTAAATGAATTAGAAAATAAAAATGAAATTAACATTTTTTATAATAATTCAGTTCCTGAAATAAATGATAATAATTCTAAAGATGATAAATCTCAATTAAAACAGGGAGAGCATAAAAAAAATTTTAGTTTTGGAGTAAGCAAAATCGATAAAAATAATGGGAATCATTTTGCAAAAATAATAAATGGAAATTATAATACGGAAAATAAAGAAAGCAAAAATTTTAAAAAAATTGATATAAATGAAAATCCTAATTTAAGTAAAAATAATACATTCTCAAATAAAAAAATTAAAGTTATTTCTTTAAATAAAAAAAATAATAATTCTGAATTAAGTAACAAAGATTCGATAAATGGTAACAATAATAACAACCACAGAAAAAAATTATCTCTTGAAATTAAAACTGATTTTATTGAGTCATTAAATGAAAAAAAAAATGAAATGAAAAAAGTTATTCTTCAAACTACCAGGAATTCTATTAATGTAAGGGATCATAAAATAGATTTCAATGCTTTTGAGAAGGTAAATACAACCAAAAGTTCAAATAATAAGAAAATAGAGTTTACGAAAAGTAACAATAATAAATTAAATGAAAATTTTGAATTGAACAATACTGAAAAATCTCAAGATGCGAAAAAAAACCAAAAATTCAATTCAAGAAATTCCTTTTCAAAAGCATTAAATATAAATAACTTAAAAACAGAAAACAAGGAAAATAATTCCTCAAAATTGAATAAAAATCTCATTAATAATGATATAAAAGAAAATTTGATTTGCACAGATAATAATAAAATAGACGAAAATAAATGTGTAAATTCAAATCAAAATGATATTTATCAAGAAGTTGAAATCACAAAAAAATTAACTAAAAATTTAAGTATTATTAATGAAAAAGAAAACTCAGATAAAAAGCCAGAAGCTACTTTAAAAGCTTATTTAACTAACAAAAATTTAAATAAAAATGCTAAAAAATATGAAAAAAACAATAGAAAAAATTTCTCTATGGATTTGGGTAATTTCAATACCAGTTTTCAAAAAGAATCTAGTATTATTCAAAACAATCAAAATCAAATAATATTAGAACGAAATAATAAATCAAAAAAAATTGAAGATACTAGAATGAACAAAGAAATTCCGGTAATTAACAAAAAAGCATCAAAAGAGAAGGGAGTTGAAATTACTGAAAAATCAAATATTAAAAAAGACCGAAATAAATTGACGAAAAATAAAGAAAATAATAATAGTAATACTAATAATTTAAATAAAGAAACTATTTCTAACAAAAATCAAAATAAAAGATTAAATACTAAGGTAAATGTTGATGATAATAGTGAAGATAATTATAATAGCTCAAAATGCAAAAATGAAGAGTCGTTAATTTCAGAAGAAAAAGAAATATTAAAAGAAAATAATATAAATTCTTCTGATGAAAAGAGATGTAAAGAAAATAAAACTAGTCAGAGATTGAGTTTTGAAAAGAATAGATCAAACTCTATAAATAATAATATTGTTCTTTTAAACAATTTAAATGAAAATAAGGTTAATAATTGTAAAAATAATAAAACCTCAGCTAATGTTAAATTTGCAGATCCAATTAAGAGAAGATCAATTTCTCAAGATAGGCTAATCGAAAATAAAAAAAATATTGAATCTCAGAATCTAATTACTGATAAATCCCAAAAATCTTATGAAAATTTAAACGTATTGGACAATAAAAATAAAAGGAAAAATGCATTCAAAAACACTTCACTTATAAATGATGAAAAAGAAAAGATAAAAGAAAAAAAAATTGATTCACACAAGGAAATACTCGAAAATAATATAGAAATAAATCCTAAAAAAGATCTTTCTAGAAAAAGCATAATAATAAATAATAAAATTAAAGATACTTCCAATCATGAGATTGAAAAGGAAAATAATCAAAAGAACATAGGGAACAATAATATTAAACTTAAAAATCAAAAATTAAAAGATATTTCTAAACCTGAAAAAGAAGGTAATAAAAGCAAAAAAAATCTCAAGATAGAACTTGTCGAAAAAGTTTCTTCTTCAAAGGTTCGAAAAGTTTTAAGACCCAATAACTGGAAAAACAAAAAATCAGAGACGAATGATGAAAACATTACAAATGAAGATTTGATTCAAGAAACAGAAGAGGAAAATGCTAATTTAAATCCTAAAGAAATTCAAAGTGATGCTGAAAAAAATGATTCAGAACTGATAGAAGAAGAAAAAAGAATTGATTCTCTTACCTTTGATAATATGCTTAAAAATATTAAAATTGATGATGATGCAATTTACAAAGGCAAAGAGGAAAATTCTCATGATGATGAAAATGAGAGTGTAGATGTTGATAATAATTTAACATCTAAAATAAAAGAAGAAAATAATATGAATCAAAACAATGAATCATTATTAACTGAAAAAAATAATGATAGGAAAATTACATTTGAAGTTAGAGTTATAAATAATTTAGAAATTAATGATGAAAAAGATAAAGAAATTTCCAAAAATGCAAATAATGAGAACGAAATTAATATATATGAAATCAATAATAAAGATGAGTCTCGAATTAATGAAAATATTAATAAAAATGATATAAATATTGAGAAAAAATATACAAATGAAAGCGATGAAAATATGAATGAAAATAACAAGTTAGATAAATATGATAATTTTTTTACTCCAAAATTTTCACCTTTAAAGAGAAATTCAAATAATTCCGAAAACAATATAAAAATTGAAGAAGGAATTTGTATTAAAAAAAATCTAGAAAAAAAATTTGAAAACATCCAATTAAACCTTTTAAATAGATGTCATTTAGAAAATTATATACAAGATAAGAAAAATTCCCGAAAAAATTTCAATTGTAAAAAGGAAGAAATATTCTATTTACTTTTTAATTCCAAGTAAAAAATTATGATTGATTTTACTATATTATTGAGATAACTTAATCTTTAAAAAAATTTTTTTTTAATTTCAATTTATTTTATTTTATTTTAGCTTCTTATCTTTAGAAAAAAAGATATTCCTTTTTCAAAACTTAAAAATTATTAAAGGATGTTTGACCGAACAAGAAACAATAAATTTCAAATTATCCTGTAAAAATGAAAGAATAAAGAATAATGAAAAAATATTGACTAAATATTTAAACGATCCAGAAATTGGAGTTTTAATAACTGAACCTTTCAAGCCATCAAAAACTGCAAAAAACGGTCTCTCTTTATTCTCAAAAGAAGAAGAAAATAATTTACTTAATAAGGAACAACCAAAAGAAATTATAAATTTTTTTAAATTTCTTTCAATGCTTTTTAATAAAGAAATAAAAGAAGAAGAAAATAAAGAAAATAATTATATAAAATTATTCTTTAAAATTGTTATTCCAGAAAATATGACTTTAAGTAAGAATTTTTTATTTTTAAAAGGATTTGAATGTATAAAATATTCTTAAAAAAATTTTTCTAATAATTATCTTTTAGAGACTTTTTCTATCCAGGCATCGAATAATATATATTTGATAAGTGATAAAAATTTTGAAATAATTCATGATTTTATCAAAAATAATCCTGAAGTAACAAAATCAACCGATCTATTGAGAAAAAATAGAACTTGTTCATATATGTCATTTTTAGTTAAAGAAATCTATGATTATTATTCTGCCAAAACCTCTGATGGATTTTATATTTATAAACTAAGGAATTTATATAATCAAAATTTAGAATTGAAAGAGGCTTTAGAAATAGAAAATCAAATATTAATAAAAGAAAGCAAATAAAATTAAATAAAATTTTTTTCGAGGAATATAAGTTTATAAAATTTATTTTTATAAGCACAAAAACGTTACCAATTATTAATATTGACATTGTGAAAACTTAAACTTTATTGTGTAACTACCAGTCATAAATATTTATTAAATAAATAAATGTTTATAATTTTTAATAAAATTTGTTTTGTTTGAATTTTAACATATAATATAAGAATTAAACATATTTAAATAAAAAATAAAGTTTTATTTAATATGAAATAATTATTAGATATTGATTTTTAATATAAATTCAAAATTTTAATTTTTTTGCTTTTTATTAAAGGATTAGAGAAAATAATTATTTAAATTTTTTTAGAATAAGATAATAATTTGAAATCAATAATATTAAAATGAATATATAAAAAGAATATAAAATTTTTTATATTTTAGAATAGACAGAAAATTTATTAATGATTTGACATTTTTTTATATTTTTAAAAAACAAATAAGCATATAAAAATAAAAATATGGACAACTAATTTATAAATATTCAACATTAATCGATTTAATATTTTATAGAGAATTATATAATAATTTCAAGTATAATGATTCTTAAAAAGATTTATCAATTAAATACTAATATAAAAATAACACCTTCTGATAAAATTCAATAATCATTTCATACAATAATTTACAATGAAACAAAACTTTATAAAAAAATCTGATTCTAAATAAAAGTTTTCTACATAGATATTTTTTTACATTTGTGCTAAAATAATGAACAAGATTTATTATTATTAATATTTTTCTTCTTTGAAAAAAAACTTAAGCAAGATTCATTTATACAAATAGCACTTCTTTCTATATAAAAATCATTACTTGTTTTTTCTAAATCTATTTTAATATTTTGTTTCTCATCTTGAATTATATTTATCGCGAAGTTATCTTTGTTAGTTTGATTATTGTTATTGTTTAATCTGTCATTCAAAATCGAATTATTGTTTAAATTGTTGATTTTATTGATTGAATTTTCCTTATTTATTACTGGACTTAAATTTTTAATAGCAGAATTTTCATTATTTGAATTTAATTCAAAACTTTTTTCGTAATTACTTGAGAGTAAATTATTATTTATATTGCTGATACCAAAAGAATTATAAGTATGTTTAAAATTTTCATCAAAGATGCTCTTATTTACAGATAAATGATCATTAATAGAGCTATAAAGACAGCTTTTCTTTTTAAGAGATTTATTTAGATTTTTGAAATTTGAGTCATTGAAGAAATTATTATCAATATCAAAAATATTTGAATTATTTAAAACAATGTGATTTTTTTGACTTAATTTTAAATCAATTAATTCAAAATCTTCAAATTTTGAATTTTCGGAATTTAAAATTTTTGATTTTATTGATTCCAGCCCTATACTGTCTAAATTGCTAAATGAATTTTCTCCATTCTTATAGTTTTTTTCTGAGATATTCGTTTGAAATTCTCTCTCATTTATTTCATTTAAAATTAATATATTATTCCTATTTTTAGGAATTTTTTTTTCTTTTATTTGAAATTCAAGTCTTTCTACTGATTCTTTTAAAGAAACTTCTTTTAGAATATATAACTTGTTATCAATAGTTACTCCATCTCCGCTTATACAACAGTTTTTATTCGCTGATAAAATTCCTCTGTAATACCATTCACAATTTATAAAGCCTATATTTTTACAATCAATTTGATATGTGTTGCAATTCGGACATCTTATGAATGCTATTTCTCGAAGTATTTCGAATTTCCCGAAACCTTTAAAAAAATAAGTTTCAATTTTTTATCAAAATAAGATTAAAACATTTAGATTGAAATTTTAAAGAATTAAAAAAAATATTTAAAAGGAAATTCCAAAAAGAATAACATAATAATTTCAAAAGGGTTACAAGTAATTTTGTTAATATACTTCATCTATAATATTTGGCACTCTAGCCATTAAAAAATATTTTTAAAAAAAAGATAAACATCTAATTTAAAAAGCAAAACTAGAATTAGAAAAATTACTTACAATTTTATTAAATTCAAATCAAAATCAATTATTAACCATTAATATTTTATATTTACAGAATTTTTGAATATAAAAAAATAAAATAAAAATTAAAAGCTTTAAATGAAAAAATTTTTATGATATTTGATAAAATTATAAAAATCTGATTTATTGAACAAATTACCTAAATTATTCACAAACATTTCATTTTCTATTTTACATTGTTTATTTCTACAGTAACAGAAAATATTAATTCCATCACTTGCCTCCCTAAAACTTGGAGCTTCTTTTGAAAAATCAATTTTCGTGATATTTTGTAATAGATTAAAACTAAAGTCTATTCCAATCGCACATTTTTTTTTACCTTTTCTTATCAATTGAATCCTCAAAAGTTTATTGAAACAAAAACTTCCATCGTTAATTGAAAAATTTCCCGAATTTAAATAATCTTCTTTTCGCTTGGCAGAAAAAGTTGTGGTCATATGGCCATTACTATTTAAATTATGAGACAAACCAATTATTTCTTTGTTTAATGATAATATGTTATTTATAATTTCATTATTTTTAAAAATTTTTTGACTATTTAGATCAATCAAAATTTGCTCGTCTTCTGGTATTCCTAATTTGCCTCTAATAATATATTTAAGCATATATATACTACAATTTAAAGAGACTGTCATTAGTATTTTATCTATGTTTTTTAAAAAGTATTCTATAATTATTTTACACATTGCAATATCTTTATTAATTTTGAAATATAAAGTAGGTAAGAAGTTATCAATATTATTTAATATTGAGTTTCCAATATTATTAGATATGCTCAAAAAACTAGTGGTTAAAGTCTTATTTGAATTTATTATTTTTATAACATCAAAATCATCTGATAAACCATAGGAATTATCGATATCACCAAAAGCATTAATGTATATATTTATATTTTCAATTCTGCATTTCATATTATCAGCAATAAAATTTTTTATTTCGACGATTTTTAATTTAAGAGGAATTTTATCATAATTAAGGATTAAATCTGGTTTTCCATTATTGGTTAATCTATTGGAAGATAATTTATTATTAACACTTACATTTGTGAATGAAATAACATTAGAATTTTGATTATGGCTTAATTCTGAGAAAAGCTGCTTTAGGTAAATTTTCATGTTTTTATGTTTTAAAATATTTTGTAATAAGTTATTTAATCAAAAAATTTCTTTGTTTTAATTTTTAATCCTTATAGTACTGAATAATCTAAACCTCTAAAAATTAATCAAATTTGTTTATTCTTTTAATAAATAATTATAATTTTAAAAATTTCTATATATAATATATTAATTAATTTTCATTTTTTAATTTAAAAAATTTTTATTTATTCTCTGACCTAATTTGAATTGAAAAAAAAAAAAAACTATTTAGAGATGATAAATTATTATTTTTCTTCACAAATTTCAAATTGGTAATAAAAATGATTATTTTAATTTTTTAAATTTTAATTTTTCATATATTTGGGGATTGGGGATTGGGGATTGGGGATTGGGGATTGGGGATTGGGCC
>Ga0194116_10008850_pt1 | contig 10105 bp, 11 predicted proteins | sample TA2MahsurfametaG_4_FD_148617 | JGI IMG/M metagenome (GOLD analysis project Ga0194116, IMG submission 148617) | Freshwater microbial communities from Lake Tanganyika, Tanzania - TA2015008 Mahale S9 surface | ecosystem: Environmental > Aquatic > Freshwater > Lake | place: Tanzania: Lake... | reverse complement strand
AAATCCCCATTTCATCATTTTATTTATTTAGTTTTTATTTAATTTTCTATAATTCTACGGTAAATTATTTTTTAATAATTAATTTATTAAATTTAAACATAGTAACTTAATTTGTAACCTCAGATAAAAATTAAAAATTAAAAAAACATTAACTCTTCTAATTGGGAAAAGTAATTATTAAGCAAATTAAATATAATCTTTTGAAAATAACTAAAAATCCTTTTCTTAAATACAATCTTTATTGAATAGAATAAAAATAAAAGTAGTAAATTTAATTTTTGTATATATATTGTCAACAATAAAAATCAAGCAATACACGATCATTGATAAAATTATTTATTTTCCATTTTCATTTAATAAATTAAATTGCTTTTAGAAAAAAAATAAAACTAAAATTTTATAAGCTTTAAGTATATTAATTGTGATATTTAGTATAATTCATACGTCTTTTGATTTTTCAAAATTTTAAATTTGAAAAATTAAAGGTTAAAGCAAAAAAATTTATTTTTATGAATTGAAAATTTGATAAAATAAAAGTTTAATTAAGAAATATTATATTTAAATAATATTATTTTAATTAATTAAAAAACCCTTCCAATAAAAAATGAACTCAGAGAAGATTCTCAATAATATCTTAAGACTTAATTTCAATATAAAAAATAAATTTCATCAAAAAACTGAATTTGAAAATAAAACTCTAGAAGAAGAATTTCAGGACTATTTATATAATACATCAATAAACAAAAACCTGGCATCAAATTTAGTAATATTTTTAGGATATTTGGCAACTATATTGTTCATTATAATAGCATTTCCAAAAAAAATTTATTTTATTAATTGCACAACATGCTTTTTATTATCTGTGATTTCATTAATTATAAGCTCAATCTATAAATCAAAAACAGTTTATTTTATCAACGATCATATTCAAATATTTTTAAGTTCTTTTGAAATCATTTGCAAAGGATATTTTTTATGTTTAATGTTTAATACTATTGAAAACGATAATGTAGAGGAACTTTTAAGAATCATTATTTATAATTTTTTTTCAACAAATATTTTTTTAATCACTAAATTAGAAGCTAACATATTTGTATCGTCCTTTTATTTTCTTTTGAATTTTTCTTTAATAGTTATTGGATCTGTCAATTCTATTAAAAACAGAAATTATTTTTTAGAGGCCTTTACAAGTTTTTGCACATTTTTAATTTTTTATGCACTACGTAAGCAATGGGATTATAGAATCAGATTGAATTTTGCAGAAAAACAAAAATTTGAGAAATATTATTTTTATACTCTTGATTATTTGGACGGACTTAATGGGTTCAATATTAATGTACAAAACTGTAAAATGATATTTTATGGTAAAAAATTCAACTCATTAGTGAGCGAATTGGTAGAAGATAAATTTTTATACGATTTGAATTCCAATCCTAACGGAATGCTTCTTCAAAAAAATACAAAAATTTCAGAAAATGAAATAATAAGTGCAGAGATTAATCAAAAGATGGAAAATATGAAAAACATTAGTTATAATATACAGGAAAAGAATTGTAATGAAAGCATAATGTACTTCGACGAATATGAATTCAATAATACAAATAAAGATAATTTAATAATTTCTCTTCTAAAAAATTTGTTTTATTTTAAAAGCTACAATTCTAATAACATTTTAATGGACAATTTACATATTAATGAAACACATGAATTATTGAATGGTATATAAAAAAATTTTATATTTTTTAAAATAATAATAAATTATAGAATTTATAAATAAATTTTTAAATTTCAATTTTATTTCCTCAATTGAATTGTGTTAAAAGATATTGTCTTGTAAAATAATTTATTAATGTTGAGTAAAAATTCATGAATGAAAAAACCATTATATTAAATTTCTCATTATTATTTAAATCAAATTAGATGAAGATAAGCAGATAAATGAATGCATTGAACAGAAAAATTTTAGTTTATATAAATTCATATTTCAAAATAAAAATAATCAATATTCTCAAAATAATGAATCAAAAATTATTAATAATAATACTATTAATGAAGATATTTTAGAAAATCAACAAATTAACAAAAAGGAAAATAATTTGATAAAAATCAATATTGAAATCTGTGAGGCGTTTAATAAAAAAAGTGAATCTGAAAAACAAAATTATGAAATTGTTCATATTAATAATAAAAAGAAAAATATTGGAATAAACTCTTATAATGAGACTCCTATTAATGATATTAAGTCAACAAATGAAAAATCAAAAAAAATTAATAATGAATTAAATAGAAGAGAAGATAAAACAAAATTTCAAAGTATCGGTATTTACTATATGGAAAATCCCACTGGCAAAAAACTTTATTACAACATTCTCCAACGTAAAATTTTTTTTCAACAAGGCAATAAAATAGACAATTTCTTTTTCCAAGATGTAACAGATTTGGTCAATTACCAAATAAATCAACATGAAGAAAATATCAAAAAACAAAAAATTTTTGCAAAAATTTCACATGAATTCAAAACACCGTTGAATTCTATCATAGGCACGATAGGTATCATCAAAAATTCAGAAGAATTTTTTTCTGAAAGTGTAAATAATTATTTGGGGATTATTTCAAATTTATCAAATTATGTTATTTACTTAGTATCAGATATTATTCAATATGTAAATTTTAAAAGTCTTAATGACATAAAAGTGATTATGTCAGATATAAATTTTAAAGATATTTTAAAATTTTCTTTCAAGACACTTAACAGTTTAATTTCTTGTAATCATTCAAAGATTGAAAAAATTAATTCTTATTTACATTATGAACAAACTGTTGAGGATTTCATAGCTGAGTCAGATGAGAATCGATTAAAGCAAATAATATTAAATTTTATTTCAAATGCTGTTAAATTTACAAGAGAAGGTTCTATATATTTGAAATGCAAATTAAAGAATTTGAAAAATCAATTTTTTATTAAAATTTCAGTAAAAGATACTGGAATAGGAATTAAAAAAGCGGATAAAAATAAGCTTTTTAAAGATTTTGGATTGATTGAAAATCAAGGCGAAATAATAAATAATAATTTTGGTACAGGTTTGGGATTGAGTATATGTAAAAGTCTAGTAGAAAAATTGGAATTAAAATTAGAATTCCAATCAGAACATTTAAAAGGATCAAAATTTTCTGTTTTAATTCCTTGTAAAAGAAAAGGAACTAAAAATTATGATCTTGAATCACCTGACATTATACTTTTAAATGAAAAAAAAAGTAGCTTAAATGATGATCCAATTACATTTATAAATGTGTCTATGAATGAAATTCTCTATGATGAAAAGAGTCTCCGAGAGCAAGAAATTATTTTAAGAAAATCAAACGAAGGTCCTTATGAAATTAAAAATAAGAAATCAAATTTGGATATTGATAAGAGTTTTGAACATAAATTGAATAATAAGGTAAGAAAAATGTTTATATGAAATATAATTTAAAATAAAGACTGAATAAAGTGTATAATTATTTGAATTATTTTCACATATATTTAAATAATATATTTTATTTAGAGGTTATCAACAATTCACAGCAAAAAATCATTAAAGAGCATATATTCAGTTAACTCAAATTCAGAATTTGATAAATCTCAAATCACACTTTTGAATGAAAATACCTCATTTCTAAGTATAATATTTTATTTTTCTATAATCTTAATAAAACTAAAGAGAAAGTTTATGTTAAAAAAATTATTCAAATTTAGAATTAGATGATTATCAAAAATATTTCAAGGATAAAGCAATGAAAGATTCTGAGATTGATAAAAAAATAGTTCAATTTGACATTATTAAAAAGAACATTATAGTTTTAGCAGATGATAATCATTTAATTAATAATTGTAATCAAAAAATTTTATCAGATATATTAAATGAATTTCAAAGAAATGATTTCGAAATAATATGTGTAAATGATGGAATAGATGTTCTTAAAATATTTTTGAATAACGAAAATACAGAAATTTTTAAGTTATTAATTACTGATGAAAATATGGATTTTATGAATGGATCTGATTCTATAAAAGTTATAAGAAAAATTGAAGATTCAAAAAATATTAAAAAATTAAATATAATATCTCTCACTTGTCATGAGGACTTAAATATAAGAGATATGATTATCAAGGCTGGAGCTGATTTTATATTGACAAAACCTTTGTCTAAACCGAGCATCAAGTCATTAATCGAAAAAAATAATCTTTTATTTTAAAAAATTCGTACATAATTATAGTTAAAGTTTGAATATCTATTTTAGTTTAGTTTAATTATATTAAATTCATATATTTAATTAATTTATTTTTTGAATATTAAATTTTTTTTTTAATAAGATAGGATTATATATCAATTCATTGTCTAAGATATTTATATTTATTATATATGATTCATTTTTGAAGGACATATAAAGTTCCAATTAAGTTTTTGTTAATAACATAAATAAATTTAAGAAACCCATTTGATGCTAGATAAAATATTAAATGGTTTGTTATCCGTAATTGTTTGTAATTAAATAGTTAATGTTTTATATAGGAATAAATGATCTTTGTTCAATTTAATATCGGGATAAGTGATTGAGTTAATAATACAATTCATTGATAAATAAAATATTAAGTTTATTTTTTATTTAATTCGAAAGCTGAAAATTCATCTAGGAAATCATTAAAAAATGAAATTAAAAAAAAATTATTAAACTCATTTTTTTCATTAGAAATATTAAATTTTAACTTTATAATTTGTTGGAAATCGATGAAATCTAGAAAAAGCTTTTGGACAAGCATATTTGATATAAAAATATAAATGAATTAATTAAGATTAATAAACGAGTTAATTTTATACTGAGAATGACTAACAATGGATTTTTATTTCGATGTAACTTGTTTAACCTTGTGTAATAATGATTTTTAAATCAAAAAAAATTCATACTCAATATTTAATTGAATTTAATTTATATATCATCAACAAATTACAAAACTTATTTTTCTGAAAAAAAATGATTTCCAAAAGTATAAAATAAAACAAATTAGATTATAAAAAATATATGGCATCTTCCTCATATTTTTAAAATCTTCTCTGTTTTAAGTGTACTAATTCAAAAAGTAACTTTTTGATAGTTTAAATAAAATAAATTTGAAAAATTTCCTCAACTAACAAATTTTTAATTTTTTAATTTTTCATCAATATTTTTTTGTTTTTATTAAAATAGTAATTATGTTTAAAACAAACTAATAACTTTTATAATAAGCTTCTATATCTTGGTTTCTTTAAGTTTATCAACTTTCTCTTTGAGAATTTTTAATTTCTCATATAATTTTCTATTTTTTGAAGTGATCAAATCAAGTTCCCCTTTAATTTTCTCATGATCTGCTTTTACATCATCATAAGTTTTATTTTTTTCTTTTAAAAGCCTATTTTCTTTTAAAGCATTTTGTAATTCATTAATTAGCTACATGAATAAATGATTATAAGAATAAAGTAAAATTAATGTCTTCAAATTGAAGACGTTTTAAAATAATTTTGTCATTAAAAATTTTAATTTTAATTCAAATTTATTCATAATGAAGATTCTGAAATTACATCATAAAATCTTCATTCAAATTTTTAACTTTTATTTTTTTTAATAATTTTTAAATATTATAAAAATATTATTTTAAATGTCTTCAATTTGAAGACCTTATTTTGATAATTTTTACTTTTTCAAACTCTTTTTTTTTAATCTCAAAATCATTTGCGATTTTTTGGATTCTTGAAATAGTCTTATCAGCATCAGCTTTTTCTTTACCGACTTCCAAACTTAATTTTTTATTCTCTTCCTTCAGTGTTGTATTTCCTTTTTCGACTTCTTTCATTTTGGAGCTTAAATCTTCCTTTGTTTTCTTCTCAGCTTCAATTGTGGCTTCGTCTTTTAATTTTATTTGAGCTAAAATATTATCACGTATTTTTTCTGTATTTTCTCTATATTCATCAAGTTTTTGTTGGAGAAAAGAATTTTCTTCTTTAATCTTATCGATTTCTGGGAAATTTATTGTAAATTTTTCTTCAACGTCTTTTTTAAATTCAGCACATTTTTTCTCTATCTCGTTTTTCTTTATCATTTCCTCTTCTTCTAATTTTTTCTTTTCTTCCATTATCTGTTTTGTTTTTTCTAAAAGGTTTTTATTATAACTTTCTAGTTCGAAGTATTTTTTTGAGAGGATTTTCGAGCTATCTGCAAATTCTCTATTCTTTTTTGTTAAAAGATCGATATTTAAATTTATATCTGATTCAAGTAACTCTTTTACTGCAGTTTCTTTGATCTTAAAAAAATCAATTTTATTAAATTTGATATTTTTGTTTTAAAAAAAACATAAATTTTAATTAAAAATATTTATATTTATGAAACATTTTGCAAAATAGAAAATTAAATGTTATTATAAATTGGTAAAGTTAATGAAATTAATTATAAAAACAATGAAAAAGATTCTAAAATTAATATTACCATTTCCAAAGTTTTATTAAATAATTGTTCAGAATCTTTTTGCTCAATTAAAGCTTTTATTTGATTCTCTCTTTCTTGTTGAGTTTGTTTTAATAATTTTTCATCCTCAGGATTAACTTCTTCAATTCTTCTTATCTCTTCTGTAATTTTTAAATATTGAGCAATTTCATGTTGTAAAGTTTCATCATTTAAATTATCCGTTTTTTCTTGAGTATGTTTTTTATTTTGAGTTTTTTTATTTCCTTTCATTTTTAAAATATATTATTTACAATTAATTGCATAAAAATCTCATTGATAATTAATAAATTAATTATATATATAAATACAAATAAATATATTTAGAATAAATTTGACTAAATAAGACTGAATAAAAACTAAATTTAATTAATTTTTAGGAAACTTAAAAATTTTATTATGGAAAATCAATGAAATTTTAATTTTGATTTGTAATAATTTTTAAAAAATAAACATGTAAAAATTTTATCATCAAAAGATAGGAAATCTAATTTTATTTAATACTTCACTCATTTATAAATTAGGACTTTTTCTTTATTTTATAGAATATTTTGCTCTTTCTGTTTCAAATTATTGACCGAATTTCAATTAATTGACCGTTATTTTATTAATTTTTGAGCAAATAATGCTTAAAATCTAAAAAGCCTATAAAAAGCATAAATAACGGTCAATTAATTGAAACATTTAAATTTGAAAACTTTCTATTAAGATTAATTATAAAAATATCTAATATTTTCATTTTAAGTGATTTAATTTGATTTTTTAATTCCGTTTCCAATTATTTGATAAATCAAATAAAAAAATTTACTGTAATATTTCTTGTATTTGAATAGATTAAATATAAAAAAATTAATGGAAATATATTCACAAAGATCATTTAAAAGCAATAAGAAAAAGTCAATTGAAAAACCAAATTTTATATTGAGCTTAGATTTTTCCAATAATTCAATTCAGACTTTCATTTTAGATCTTTTTGAACAGAAAAACACACGCATAGATATTGAAAATATAATTTTTAATAACGAAAAAATGATGAACTTAATAATGATTAAATACAAAGAAAATTATACATTTTTACAGTTATATGATTCAAGTTTTTTATCAGGGTCTATTTCTAATAGAAAAATTTTTAAAACAGCTGAAATATTGAAAAGCATTTGTGAAGATTCTGGAAATGTAATATTCCTTTTTTTAAACATAAAAAAAAAAGACTACAAAGATATAAATGAAATCTCATTTATTTTGAAATCTTGTTCAAAAATAAAAATTTATCATTGTTCAGATAATTATGATTTATATGATTATTTGGTAGATTTAATATCTTCAATCTCATTAAAAGAAGAAAAATCAAAATTAACATTCTTCGATTTGAAGCCTGTAACAAATTCAAATTTATCAGAGTTGGATGATCTATCAGAAAATAGTAGAATTTGGGTTAAGCATTTAATGTGTATACCTGGAATTTCTGAAAAGAAAGCTATCGCAATAGTAAAAATGTATCCCACATTTAAATCTTTAATAGAAGTTTATGAGTCTGAAGAATTTACAGAATTAGAAAAGGAAAAATTTTTAAAAGATATTACCATTATAGGTAATGCGAATTCAAGTAAAAGAATTGGGGAAGCAGTTTCAAGTAAAGTATATAAGTATTTTACAGAAAAAGAAGGAAAAAAGAAAACTTGATAATTTACAAAGTGTAATTTATATTTTTTTAAAGAAAATTTGAATAGATTAGTGTGATTATTTTTTTTTTTCTTTTTCAACAAGATAAAAATAAATATTTATTAGTAAGTTTTAATCTCTTGAAGATATAACTTATAAAATTAATTAGTAAATTAGCTGTTTTTTTTCTATAATTGATTATATATTTATCTATTTTTTAAATAGAAATTACTTTTAATTGTTATAAATTCTTATGCGGAACTAAGTTTTTTTATAAAAATAACTTAATAGATACAAAATTTCATTAAAATAACTATCTCAGAATTTAAAATCCTTTTTTTCCCTTGTTTCTTTTTGAAGTTTAATTTTCAAATCTTTTTTAATTGCTTTTTCTATATCAATAAGCATAGTGTCTTCAAAAGATAAATTAACATTATTAGCTAAATCCCAATCTTTAAAAGGAGTATTATTTTCATAATCCATTATGTGCATATTTTGAAAGTAATCAAATGAATTCGGCTTAGAATTTTTAACATCTATTAATCTATTCTTATAATATTCCAATACCTATATTAATTAAATTTTCAAACTAATTTTAAAATAAATCTTTGATTTAAATTATAAATATAAGCGAATTTCACTTGAATATATAAATCATTTAGTGTTTTAAGAAATAATTCTTTACATATTTCAAATTTTCAAAAGACTCATTTTGATATTCCTCCTTTATCTCAACCTCACCTTCGGAAACTTTCCAATGAATCATTGGTTTTCCTAAATTATGATCTAATTCATGTTGGAAAACTCTTGCTTTGAAATCATAAATTTCTTCTTCCTTAAAGCCTCCAGTTTCATCATGATAAAAAACTTTAAGACCCAAAGGCCTTCTGCACTTGACAGTAATGCTAGATATTTAAATAAATCTTTTGATAAAAAAGAATAATATTCTTTATGAAAAATTGATTTTGATTTTTATGAAAATGTAATAACGTATTTAATTGTGAATTATATTATTTGAAAACTTAGATCAATTAAAATTCTATGTTAATATAAAAATACTATTTGAAGCTAATGCATTCTTCGTATTCGTAATGGAAAATATTACTTGCTTTAGAAATTCCTGGATTAACATATGCTTGATAATCATTTGGATTTAAAACCATTTCTGTATTTCTGTTAATCCATTTATATAATGATAGATCTTTATGAATACAAAATAGGTTAAATTCGCCTTTAACTTGAGCACTTGATAAACTATATAAATTATTTGTTGCCTATTTTATCTTTACAAAATAAAATAAAGAAGAAATTATCAAAAAAATTAAAGGATTATATTTTATTTCTGCAATTTTTTAATGATAAATTAACTTTACTGATTAATATACATAAACTTACTGCTGTAAATTTTAAATTCTCAATAAAATTTTTGATATTAGGGTCTGTTGGACTAACCTTTATTTTTTCAGTAGGTATTCTAAGAACTAATTTTTTCTTTAAGAATCATATTTATTAATAAATAAAAGAAAAACAAAATAAGATAAATGAAAAATAAATCATATTAAAATTTAACTTTTTTACATTTGCTTTCAGGAAAGCCGTAATTTAAAATATCTAATTTTGTAACTTGAAATTTTTCTTCTATATTTTTTGTTGGTTTTAAAATTGATTTTGATAAGATTTTAGCTTCTTTTCTCATTTTCTTTTAAGAATAATTTAAATTGGTAAATTTTTTGATATATAATATTTTAATACAAAAACTTATTTTGAAATAAAAAGCTAAAAATTGTTTGAATTTATCATTGCGGTTTAGATAATTTTATATTAGTGGATTTAATTCTTGTTAAAAAAAAAATTTGGGGTTTGGGATTTGGGATTTGGGAATTTGGATTTGGACATTGCGCCCATACCCAAATCCCTATAACCTTTTGAG
>Ga0194116_10008848_pt1 | contig 10106 bp, 18 predicted proteins | sample TA2MahsurfametaG_4_FD_148617 | JGI IMG/M metagenome (GOLD analysis project Ga0194116, IMG submission 148617) | Freshwater microbial communities from Lake Tanganyika, Tanzania - TA2015008 Mahale S9 surface | ecosystem: Environmental > Aquatic > Freshwater > Lake | place: Tanzania: Lake... | reverse complement strand
ACGCCTATCTGGCGATTCTCAGCGAAGGCGCCGAACCCCTGTGAAGCCCCCCGTCCAAGAGCGGGCCTGGCAAAGACGGGGCTGGCGGGACTCGAACCCACGACCTACGGTTTAGGAAACCCAGCGCTCCGCGCTGTTGCCGCAAGGGTTCTGAGCCCCTCAGGCGCGGACGGTTGACCGAAAGTTGACCGTTTTGCCCTGAAAGGCCACTGCCAATCGCCTCTCAAGGTCGCCCGCCGCACCGGTGATTAACGGGGGCTCAGCGAACCCTCAACTGAGCGCACTACAAGGCTCGAGAGCCCGCGTGCTCGGCCCTAGGGCGCATTGAGCCCTCAACAGACGGACGAGCCCGCTGGGTCCTTCCAGGGGCCAACGGGAGTAGCCCAACGACCTTGCTCAATGGTTGTGAGAGCGTTCCAGCAGGCTTCAGTGCTCCAGCCATGCCCCAGTTGAATCTCCTGGCCTTTGGCGTCGGTTACTAGAAGCCAGCTCCAAACTCCAATCCGGTCGCCTTGGAACTGAAGACGGTAGGTGCTGTCGTTCACATCAATGCTGTGCGGCTCTCCGTCGCAGAGAAGGCGGTACAGCGAGTAGCCATCCCTGGGGGCGTTTTCTTGTCGATAGGGGCGTGACGAGTTTCCCGCATCACCCTCTTCTGAATGTTTGAGATGAATGGTGATGCTCATCAGTATTCATCATCAGTAGTCAATGCAGCCTTAAAAGAACTCGTTACGCCCCTATCGCCAGCAAAACGCCCCCTGTCGCATTCCAACAGGTACTCCAGCGTCTCGCTCAGTCTTTTGTGCCCTTCCCTCTGCTTCACCCAAACTAGGTATGCCAGGGACTGCTGAGTCAGGTTCAACTTCAGTGGCTTCTTCTCTCGTTCCGTCGTCGCTGCTCTCCTCATCGCTTTTCCTCCACCGGACGCAGCAACCTCTTACCTCGCACCTTCCTCTCGACCAGAGTTCCACTCCTTACCAGCTCCTTCACCCAAGCCTTGACCAGGGCCGTAGGCAGGTTGTTGGCCTCAGCGAAATCAGTCGCATTGCATTCACTCGGCAGGCCAAAGCACTCCTCAAATAGGTCGAAAACCGTTTCGGTAACGACGCATATCCGGGTTCGCTGGCTGGACTTGTATTCGCCGAGAATGCTTCGATATCGCCTTAGGGTGCTCTCTTCGTGAAAGCCACTCCAACAGCCGTTCACCACACGGTTGGCTCTGGCCCATGCTTGGCGGCTGTAGTCCTTCTGGCGCCACCTCCCCGGGCGCTCATTCTCCTGAAACCGCATAAGCCCTGCAGTCCTTAGCCATTCAATGACAAGCCGGCGTAGATGCCGGGCCTCTTCATTACGCCAGTCGTCTGGATAAAACCGCTTCAGCTCAGGGCAGCCTCTTAAGTCCTCGTCATAGGCAGGGTTCTGAAAGCTCTCGCTGCTCAGCCAGTCAAAGAAGAAACCCAGCGCCATAGCGCGTAGAGCTGGCGGGTCTTCCTTAAGCTTCTCAAGCTTGTCTGTTGTCATAGGTGTAACCCGCTCAACGGGATGTTTTTGCTTGTTCGACTCAGGCGACCAGGGCCTTCAGTCCGGTGATGATTCGCTCTTGCTCGGCTACCAACTCACGGATACGAGCCCGATTGCTCGCGCTATCCAGGTACTTATCGCTGACGCAGTGAACGCAATCCATCAACTCAGCCCACTGTCCTTGGTAGAAGCTGTGGGCGTAGTCAATCAGGTCCCTACTCTCCCGACGCAGCTGATTAATCTTCCCGAAGTTAGTGACATGTCTCATGCCCAGGGTCGCTGGCTTCTCTGTAAGAGTAGGCATTGATTCTCCAATATACGAAAGCATATTCAGCTTCCCCGTATGTAAACCGTTCTTACCTCAGCTCTCTGGCTCAATCGCTGACTTCTCAACTAACCACCGGTGTGTTCCCTCTCCCTCTGTCCGAACGATTAGGACCACTGTCCCGCACGTAGGGCTGGCACTTGGGTCCTCATCGCTCAGTTCGTGGGCTACAACGCTCTGCCGGTACAGCATTCCCTTCTTCATCGTCATCTTCCCAAGGTCCTCCAGGTCCCACCCGTCATCAGGCCCCCCGCACGGGTAACGGAGCGTCAGCTCATGCCAGGGCACGCTTTCAATCACTGGCTCCCGCTGCCTGTCCCAGACAAGGACCTCAGCCGCCTCTACATGGTTCTGGTCTTTTACGGCGGCAAAGGGTCCGCTGAGCAGAGCCATGAGCTCTGCGTTCTCTTCTTCCTCTTGCTCGTGCTCAGCCAGCAGCTGGGCAATCACAGCGTCTTCTTCTGCTTGGGTCATCGGTCGTCATCAGGTCAATAGTTCTTCTGCGTAAAGCCGGGCCAGTGGGCTCAGCAGGTGCTCGTCTCCCTCAGCGGCTTCCCGCTTCAAAGCCGGGTAGGTCTCCAGTAACCGCTTCAGCTCTTCAAGGGCTCCGCCCTTCTCCCGGGCGCGGGCCACAGCAGCAGCGACCTCCAGCTCCAGCCCGCTCACTCCCCCTACGCCTGCTGTTCGCAGGGTTGAGCCGGCGACAAAGCGGCCCTCACTCCAGTAGCCGTTCACTCACCGCACCTCCTTGGCTAGAGCCATAACGATTGAGGCCTGCTGCGACGGCTCCAGTCCGTAGACCGGGGCGTAAGGGTCGGCCTCGGTCAGTTGTCCCGCCAGGTTCTTGCCCACCGCCTCTAGCAACGGCAGCACGCGGCTTGTCACCGCCGCCTTCCGCGCCCCTTCCCAGGCCACCTGAGCCCCTTGGAGGAGGGCGACCGACGCCCGCACCTTCTCGTCGTTGTTTCCGGTAGCGGCCACCTGAGCGAGGGTTGTCAAAGCCAGCTCCACCGCCGCTTCAATCCGCTCCTCAGTGCTCGTCATGCACCACCACCTGCCACGCCGGTGGCATTGAGGGCGCTTCTCCTTCGCCAACACCCAGCCACTGCAGTAGGGCGTACTCCAGTGCCCAGCGCTTGCTCACCCTGAGGCTCGGGTGCTCCTCCTGCACCCGTTCATGGACAACCCGGCCGAGGTTCTTGTCCAGCTTCACCACGTGGGTCGTGTCGGGCTTCCGCGGCAACAGCGTCAGCTTCGGGAGGGCGAGCAGGTCTGTCATTGACCTGCCCCCGGCAACACCCGCAGGGCGTAGGCGGCGTAGTCCAGAGCGTCCCAGAGCTCTTTGGGCAGCTGCCGCTCCACACGCGTGAGGCGCTTTACGCAGGTGGCCTCAACGGCCTTCCCGCTGCTGCACCGGCTTCGCTTCTTCCGGGCTTTCAGCTGCCGAGTCTCCCCGTGCTCGTCGTACATCACCTTTTCCTTCGCTGCCATCAAGGCATGCGCGGTACCCGCGTCATCAACGTGGGCCTTCCCGTTGTTGTGGCCGTCAGGCTCCGGGGTGTTTCGCAGCACTTCGCTCAACTCCTCGCCCTGCCGGCCTTTTATCCATCCAGCCATACCGTTTACGGTCAGTTTGCACGCTGAATACTTACCCGCTCCTTTACAGCCACTCGGCACCGGACGCAGCCTTCAGGTGTAGTCAACCAGGCACAAGATGCCCCGTTACATCAGCCCCGGCTTCTGCTCTTCTCTCAAGGAAGCCCGCTACTGGTCCATGGACTGGATTGCCGAGAACGGCATCCAAGGACCGTTTGAGTACGTCGTTCTTCTCAAGAGCGATAACGGCTACAAGGTCATGGGTCAGTACGCCACGGCCTCAGAAGCCTTTGACGACCGTCGCCGTCTTGTGGAGGAGACCGGCACGCGCTCGTACTTCCTCCGTGCCGTCCGCGTTCACCCCATTGAGGAGTGCGAGGTCGTGGGTCCAGCTCACCCCGAGTCGGTTGAGGACCTTGACCGTTGGCGGGACGCTCTAAGCACCGGTGACGAAAGCCTGATTCCCGCTGCCGAGCTTCCCTCCTTCCGCAGCTGGGCCGCCTCAACCATTGAGAACCGGCCGGAGTACCGCCGCTCCGCCGCTGGCGGTGCCCGCCTGCACGGCGAAATCCCCTTCTGAGACTCCCGTTGGGTGTCCTTCAGCGGCACCCCTTCCCCTCAGCCCTTTGATGCCCCTTGAGGCACCTCCAATGACCGACTGCTTCACCCTGCAGGCCCCCACAAGCCACGACCTGCTGATTCGTGCCGAGCTGGCCGCCGAAACATTCACGGACCTGGACCGCGCCCGTGATGTCGCCCTGGGCCTGTGCCAAGAACACTGCCTCGATATCGAGATTGTTCGCTCCTTCGGGGCGGCCTCCTGTGTTTGGGAGGTCTACGACGCGGCTACCTACGCCTGAGCTGTCGTGGACTTCCTTCTACGCCGTGTGGGCCTCACGAGCTGGGCAGTTCCTGGCACCGCCTTCACGCTTGAGTACTGCTCGGTCAACTGCTGGTTCGTCGCCTACCGCGCCGGCCAGGGACTCTTCACCGCTCACACCCTGGTCGAGGCCGAGGAGGCTTTGCAGGCGGCCATGAACGTGGAGGGACAGGCATGACCTTGGACTTTCCGCTGGCGTGCCGCTCTTCTGTTCTTGAGGCACTGCAACGCCCCATAGACCCTCGCCACTTCAAGACCCGCCGCCAAGGCTCCAAGGAGCTCACCTACGTCCCCTGGAGCACCCTGGTCCGCTGTCTGCAGAGCCGGGCACCGGGCTACTCCTGGGAGCTCAAGGCGGTGGCTCAGGTCGGTGATTGGGTGACCGTGACCGGTCGCCTGAGCATTCCCACCGCCGACGGCCTACTTCTCTACGAGAACGTGTCGTCCGAGCCACTCAAGTCCGCCAGCCACGCTCCTCCCGTCGAGACCGCTGCCTCCAGCTGTCTGCGGCGGTGCTGTGCCATGGCCGGGCTTGGCTTACAGCTTTGGGAGCTTGACTAGCGGAAAGGCCCATCCAATCCGTAGGACTGGCATAAGGCGACGGCTGCTTGCCACTTCCCTTTGGGTAGGTCCAATCGGTGCACAGCCTCCTGCCACGAGATAACTCCACCAGACCACTTTGCGCAGGTTTCTTTGACCCAGTCAGCTCGGCGGAATGTGTTCTCAAGCCAGTACGCGGCTCTTCCTGGCTGGGCCTCCGCAGTTAAAGCGGCACAGCAGCCAATGACTACCAGTACTCGATGAACATTAGACATGACGGGTCGTGTTTCTGGCCTTTCAGAGTAGCTGTGTGTTGGATGAGTCCCGACAAGGTCGCGAAGTTGAAGCGGTGCGCAGCATTGGGCTTTCGTGTCTTGTGGGATGAAGAGCTTCTCCCTTGGCTCATGGACCGGGACTCTCCTGTTGTCTTCGGCGCTGTTCGCTCCACCTTGTGGATTGACTGCTAAATCTTTCCTTTACACCTTCGTCTTAAGCCCGGTTGAATGAACTCAGGGAGGCCCACCCTCCCTCTTGCACCCACCGAAGTCACCTCTGATGACTCCTCCCCTTTCCTCTTCTCTAGACCTGGCCACCCTCAACGCGGCTCGCAAGGTCGCCACCAGCGCTCTCAAGGCGTACGTCTGTGAGCTGGAGCAGAAGGCTCTGGACGCCGCTCGCTGCCGCGACTACCAAGCCGCCAAGCTCAACAGCGACTGGGCTTTCGCGGCTGACCTCTGCGTGCTCAAGGTCTCTTCCGCCCTCTCAGAGTTGATTGTGGAGGCGTTGAACGCTCCACCGCTCAAGAGCCACGACACTGTCCAGTTGCCGTCCCTTGAGCGGCCGGCAGAGAAGCAGCCGGTTGAACTGGCCACGGTGAGGCTGCTGCGGTCTGAACAGCCCGACACAGAGCCTCCCTCTGCTTGAGGCTGCTCAGTTGAAGAACCAGGGGGTGGGGCACAGAGCATGCTTCACCTCCTTGCCGTCCACTCCAACCACCAACACCTCACGAGGCTTGCTCAGCCAGCCGCTACGGGCCTTGGAGGTCATGGTCACGAGGTCGCCCACCGTTATCAACGCACCGCTGCTCAGGTCGTCTTGGGCGTCGTCCCACGCCTTGCAAAAGGCTTCTCCGTCTTCGTCGTCCGTGCTGCACAGCTCGAAGGCTCGGTCAAAGCCCTGCTCCGCTCTCAGCACCAGGAACCTGTCAATCTCCGGTGAGCTCAGTGCAGCACTGGCTGGTATGTGGCCCCTCAGTCCACCAAGGGTGGTCACAACGACACAGCCGTCCTTGAGCAGACCGACCGGAAGACCAAGGTCGAACTCATCTGCAACCTCGACGCCCCTCGCCGCCAACACCAGCTGTTGCTTATGCCGCTGAACGCTGCTGCTCAGTTCCATGCTCACTACCCCGTAGACCGAGGCTACCGTCGCCGCAAGGGTTTTACCGCTCAGGCCATGGGGGACAGAGATGAACGCGGAGAGCTTGTGCGTGTCCGACTGTCAGAGCAGGACCTAGCTCGTGTGACGGCGATTCAGGACTACTACGAGCGGGAGGGGATGAGGCCAGCTCTGCAGGCGGTCATCTCCGACGCGATTGCTACCCATTACTCAGTACTTGAGGCCCAGGGGTCGGTGGAACGGGGCCTGTGAGCAGGCATAAAAAACGGGCGGTGTGTGCCGCCCGCTTCTTCAGAGTTGCCTGTTGATCAGTTTCCGATAGATGCGTTTGTCATCTGAACAGGACCTGTTGCCGCAAGGCCCAGTTCCTCAAGGACTTCCTTCATATCACTTTCTGGCAGAAGCTGGGCTTTGTTCATCAAATCAGACTTGATCTGTGCAATACGGCGAGAATGACTAGCCTTTCTAAACTTAAAGAACTTATCAAAGAAGCGATTAACACACTTCTTCTTGCGGTCGCTGACGACATTGGACTTCTGAATTTGGTCATGAATACGCGAGACGAGCTCCTCGTCATCGGTACTCAGGACGACATCGCAGATAGCGGTGATCACGTTATTGATATCTGGTCCAGTGAAGAACTCGTCGACCCTCCACTTGATCAGGCCTTGTGATGTTTGCTTGTATTCGACGGTGCCAGACTGCGTGAGCTCGGCCCCGACGGGAGAGCCGAAGAAGAAGGCGAGACTGGAGATGATGGAGTGTGTGCGTGAATCTTCGGTGAACTTGGGATGAATCTGGGTGAGCTTGTCAGTCTCTTCGTACTGCTTACGTTCATCAACGATTTGCATCCGCTGCTCAACAGGAACGCTGTCATTGATGCGTGCCCGCTCCTTCGGGGTCTTGTAGTGAAGACGCTCAGCTTTCCAAGAAGGCAGTGTGTTCATGTCAACGGAGGCTCGCTTTGTGGTTGCCATCGTGGTGGCTTTTTGGGGACGAAGACGGTCTACGAGCGGTCGCCACCTCCGGGGAACCCTGCATTCGTAGTGTTTTCAGCCGTAGCCATGCCGGATGGCCCAGGCCGCCGCCTCAGCCCGATTCCCAGCGTCGACCTTGCGGTAGATGCCACTGACGTAGTCCCGTGCCGTGACCTCAGCGATGAAAAGGACAGCGGCGATCTCCTTATTGGTGAGGCCCCTGGCAAGCAAGGCCAGGACCTGCCTCTCGCGAGCACTGAGCCTCACCTCGCTCTCGGGCTGCGTGAGCCGGAGGCTGGCGTCCCTGAACTTCCCCTTACCGCCCAGAACGTGCTCAACAGCCTTCAGAACGCCACCGCGATGAACGGAATGGATCGAGACGATGCCGTCATAGACCCCGAGGCGACCCTGAGACAGCAGAACTTCTCCTCGCTCGCTTGCAATCAAAACAGCCAGTGTCTCCGGCTTCTCTTCCTTGATTCCTTCCACCATACTTTCGCCCGCATCACCCAGAACCCCTGCGACGCAGTCGGTCACTAGCAGACCGCAAGGCCGTCGACAGCTTTTCACAAGGTCTTCGACTTCAGCCTCACTACACCCTGTACCAACGACCGACGTCACTTGTAAGCTTCTATGAAAGAGGGCAAAGAGGTAAGCCTGGTAGTAGTCACCTGTGCCAAAGACCAGGTCATACTCCTCGCTTAATGCAAGACTCTTGTTGACAGCTCTGATGTCGATATCTTCTGGACGTATGAGGGGCAAGTAGATCTTCTGAGGCACAGGTAAGTATACCCGTCAAGCGCTGGCCGTCGACTCATTCTCTAGGGAATCTCTGGGCAACGCCGGCTCGAGCAGCGTGGTGCCAAAGAAATCGGCTGACGGATGCTTTGTGTCACTTTGAGGCCGTAGTCGAGTTCTGGATTGCTGATTCGGGGCTTTTTCTATGTCTTTTGGCCCCCAGCCAATACCAATCAGACACACCATTTCCATGTTTATACCGTAGTCAGCAAATGTCTCTGATCGAGATACAGATTGATCAGGGCGGCCATCACATTGACCTTGCAACTGTTCTTTGCCAGGCCTTACAACCGAGCCTCCTGAAAGCTGGCCTTCTACTTAATCACCCGGAATGGGTGCTCAACCTTTGATCTGTTGTGGTCCTTGGCGGCCTCAACAGATCTTGCAGCTTGCCATCGGGGGGTTCAGGGAGGGCTCGGCGTTTGCCTGGCCGCATCACCACCCTGAACTCCGCCGAGTTGCCTGCCATCTCGGGTCTCTTGGCAATGCCCTGGTCACCAGCATCTCCGTACACCTTCTCCTCATCGCCATGCAACAGCTCGCTGGCCTGGGCCTCCAGCGCCTCTGCGTCAGCCGCTCGCGCCGGACTTCCAGCTAATAGCTGATTCATCATTAGGAATAAGGTCTCACTCACATGAGTAGACACCCAGGCAATCTTGGTGTTTAATTGGTAATATTAGCTTTGGCTAACCATGGCCGTCAGATCCGCCGCCACTGAAGCCGGGCATGTTTTTCTTGGTGGAACCTATATTGAGCTTGGCATTATTGCCAATGGATATTTTGGCACTTGGGGTGAAAACCCCCGTGGCTTCACCGGAAGAACCGAGTTTGGAAACGCAATTGAAGGGATAGGTCTAACGGGCGATGCAGATGGCTTCGGCACAGGGGCAAACCTCGCTATTGACTACTTTTTGCCTGGGATCCCTGAAGAAAGATGGGGCATCTCTTACAACACAGGTTCTTACACGCAGGGTGGCGGTTTCCCTAGGAACAACTCGCCAACACCCACAACACCGTTTTCCCTGACCAATACTACATCCAGCACCTCAACGGCCTCGGCCCGTTTTATCGCCACCCTCAACAACGGCATCAAAATCACCCTTGTCTACACTCTGAACGAGTCAGACAAGTTTTTCACTACAGACGTCACGATCGAGAACACGACTGGAAGCGCGATATCAGATATCGTCTTCATGAGAAGCTTTGATCCTGATAATACCGTAGACAAGGGAGGTGGATTTGAAACAAGCAATAAGATACTAGCCCAATACGGAACTGGAGGCTCTACATCTTCTGAAGTAAGCTCTACAGCTGTCGACTCTTCAAGTGAATACCTAACTGCAAGCGGCGGCTTGCAGGCTACGATTGCGTACAAGTCCTCCAGTTCTATATCTTCAGTCTATTACGGAGGCTTCATCAATACAAACCCTGCGGACTGGACAATCACCGGCAGAGGCTCAGGGAAAGTAACAACAGTTGGCTCTTCAGCCACAGCAGACCAAGCCATTGGCATTGTCTTCTCAGTTGGCACGCTGAATGCCAGTCAATCAAGTACATTTTCTTATCAGACTCTCTTAGGAACTACCGCAGACCTTGCTTCATTTTCAAGCGTCGACCTTACCGCACCATCTTTTGTATCAGCCGCCACGTCGGCAGATGGGACAAAGGTCATCCTCACTTATAGCGAAGCCCTGAGTTCAACAACCGCTAGCACTTCAGCGTTCACCGTTAATGTGGCAAGCTCAGCCGTCACGGTCAGTGCGGTATCAATATCAGGAAGCACAGTTGAACTCACCCTGTCAACGGCCATCACAAATGGTCAGGCGGTCACCGTCGCATATACAGATCCGACTGGGTCTGATGATGCCAACGCAGTGCAAGACTCGTCTGGAAATGACGCCGCCAGCCTGAGCGCGACGTCGGTTACAAACAATGTACGAGCATCACCATCTTTTGTATCAGCCGCCACGTCGGCAGATGGGACAAAGGTCATCCTCACTTATAGCGAAGCCCTGAGTTCAACAACCGCTAGCACTTCAGCGTTCACCGTTAATGTGGCAAGCTCAGCCGT
>Ga0194116_10008843_pt1 | contig 10109 bp, 8 predicted proteins | sample TA2MahsurfametaG_4_FD_148617 | JGI IMG/M metagenome (GOLD analysis project Ga0194116, IMG submission 148617) | Freshwater microbial communities from Lake Tanganyika, Tanzania - TA2015008 Mahale S9 surface | ecosystem: Environmental > Aquatic > Freshwater > Lake | place: Tanzania: Lake Tanganyika... | reverse complement strand
GGATTGGGCCCAATCCCCAATCCCCAATCCCCAATCCCCAATCCCCAATCCCCATAATATTTAAAAAAAATTATTGATGAAATAAAAAGATAATTATTAAATATAATTGAAATATTTGTTTTGAGGAAATATCCAAAAGTGGCATTTTTATAATGTTTAAAATAAAAGCTTAATTTCGAGTTAAAAATTTGACAAAAATAATATATAAAGTAAATTAAATAAATTTATGATTATTAATCAATATATTTAATTATTTTTTATTTTAAAATTTATAATAAATAGTTATAAAAGTAAACAATACAATTATTTTCAGTAAGAAAAGTTTTTAAATAGAAATGAAAAATTAAAAGAATAAATAAAAAGCAAAATGCCACATTATCCAAAGGAAATTGAATATAGCGAAAAATATGAAGATGATATTTATGAATACAAACATGTATTATTGCCAGAAGCATTATTTAGAAGTATCACAAAAGGAAAATTATTATCTGAAGAGGAATGGAGATCGTTGGGAATAAAACAATCTCGGGGTTGGGTTCATTATGCAATTTATAAACCAGAACCTCATATTATTTTATTCAGAAGGCCTATTGGAACTAATCCTGCAACTGGAGAAATTCCAATAGAGATGCAAAAGAAAATAGAACTGAGAGAAAAAGAAATTCAGCAAAATTAAAAAAATTATTTTATTTTGTTTATTTTTATTTGTTAAAAATTATAGATAAATCTAAAAAGTATTTTTATTCTCAAATTAAAATATTATAAAAGGTCCAAATAGGAGCTTTACCATCATAAAATTTGATTTAACCTATTAAAAACTTTGATTTATTAAAAATTTCTTTTTATAACTATTATAATTTAGTAAAAAATTTATTTCTAAATTTTGAAAATATCTAATTCCACTTAGATAAATTTAAAGTAAATGCTATAATTTAATTCTATTAATTGTTAATTTTGATTTTGAATAATAAATAATTTAGATTTTATATTCTTAAAGGAATTTAAGAATTTTATTATAAATAGACTCCAAATCAGAAAAATTTAATTCAATTAAATTTTAAAAAGTTATATAATAGAAGATGATAAGCAAGCTAAATTTAATATCTAACAACAAAAAAGAAGATAAAATTCCTATAAGATTAGTGATAAATTCTTTTTCAGGAAACTCAAAAGAATATTCTCAGTCAGAAGAAATTTTGAATTATTTAAATGTGAAGAAAATTACAGTTCAAGAGATTGTAGATATTAATCAAGAAATGGTTTTTGAAAAAAGCAATAGTAATCCAAATTTTCTTTTTCTTTAATATTGAGTCATAAAATCATTTTAATTTAATTTAATTTCAATTCAGAACTCCAAGGAAATTTTCGTTCAATATTTTTGAAAACAAAAAAGCTAATGAAAATAGATGACTTGGTTACTATTCCACAAATAATATTTAATGAATATTTGGCTTTAAATTATTCTCAATTTATGCTTTTATTAGATCTGAATTTGATTGATAAAATTATCTCAAATAAGATATGCTGTCATTTTAGATTTTTTAAAAATCAAATTGCATATCCGAAAATAAATTTCAGTAAAAGAGATGATTTTCTACTAAAAAATGATTGCTTAAATTTTTTTAATTTCTTAAAAATTCACAATAATGAGTGTATTTATTGCATTTCTAACAAAAAGCAGCTTAAGAAAGTTCAATTTTTCTGTAATTTTCGAAATTCTTTAGATGAAGAAACTCATCAAATTTTAGATTTTTGTGAGTCAAATCAAATAATAATAAATTTATATGATAGTGATAACCATAATTCATTTTATAACCAGTTAAATAATGATATTGAAAATTCCAAAGAATTTTATTTAAAAAATTCTAGAAATAGGGGAGACAAACTTCTGCTAATTGATGATCAAATTGTAAAAATAGAAGATTTTTTTAATAAAATAAGTTTTGAGGAAAATTATAATTTTAAGGCAGAAGATAGATGTTTTATATGTAACAGGTTATTATTATTTAAATTTGAACTCAAAAATTTAGAAGTTGATAGAAAACTTGTTAAATGTGAGCTATGCTTAAAAAAATTCAAAGAAAATTCAAATCTCAAGATAGATTTTAATGATCAAGATATCAAGAATGAATGTTGTTTTGGAAAAAATAATTTTAAAATTTTCAAAGAAAAAATAAATAATAAAAAGGGAACTGGTTATTATAATTTTATCGAAAAATTGAGATTAAAAGAGTTTTATAATGAAAATCCTGAGAAATCTTTTTTCGAAAATAAAGAAATAATCTTCGATTCGAATAAATCTGACAAAATTCAAATATAAAATTTTTAATATTTTATGAAAATTCGAAGTAAGTTACTCAATTTATACCTGAAATTTCAATGCAGAATTTCATTTTTAGTTATATATTCTTAAATTCGCTTGTTCATTTACTATTTATAATCATTATTATTTATAAGTCATAGATATCTCTATTTACTTTGTTTATAAGAAAATTAATTAAATTTAAAAAAATTAAAATCAATTAAATATTTAATAAATTAAAATTATGTGTTTTTAATGAGAAGAATAAATTATTTTAAATAATTTCAAATTGAAATTTTAAACTTTTTATTCTCAAATAGATTATTAGTAAATTATTTAATCTGATTATTAAATTTTTTTAAATTTCTATTATTTTATATTTAATTAAAGCTTTTGTTAATTCTTGTTCCCAATAAATAACTTTGAATTTAAATATTACTTTAAAAATCAATTAATTAGCGTAATCATTTAAAGTGTGGGCTAAAGTATTAGTAATGTTTTTACAATAATCAATATGTAAAAATTCATTACATGAGTGTGCGTTTGAATTTGGTCCTAAAACTCCTATAACTAAGATTTCACATTCTGGGAAAAAATCATTAAGATTCTTAATAAAGGGTATTGAGCCTCCTTCACCAAAGCAGAGATAATTCTCACCCCATAAATTTTTGCTCGATTTTTCCAGAGAAAGGTGCAATTTTTCAGAGATTTCTTTTGCAGACCATCCGCTTCCAGGATGACGAACAATAGTACTAATTTTGCAATTGTGTGGTGGATCTTTCTTAATTAAATTATCTAGAAATTCGCTTGCATAATTAGCATCTAAAGTTGGAGGAAGTCTTACACTTAATCTAATTGATGTTGAAGATCTAAGAACATTACCAGCAATTTCAACAGCTGGAAGTCCGTTTTGACCAGTGACAGTTAAAGTAGGTCTCCAAGTTGTATTTAAAAGTAATTGTGTATAATCATCGGATAATGGTTTAACACCATCTTTAATTTTTATTCTATCCAAGACTTTTTCTTTAAGAACAGCAGATGCTTTTTGAGCGTCTTCTAATCTAATTTTAGGAATCTCGACTTGCAACTCTGGAATAACCTTTCCATTATTTGAATTTTCAATTCTATCAAGGATGTTCCTTAAAATCATAAATGAATCAGCAACAAAACCGCTACCGGTTCCTGAGTGAATGGGTTCATCCAAAACTTCAACAGTTACATCTATCATAGCAAGTCCTCTCAAAGATGTAGTTACCCAGAGAGTTTCATAGTTAAGAGCTCCAGAATCCAAGCACACCATCAAGTCAATTTTTCCTATTCTATCCTTTAATGCATCAATATATCCCATTAAATGAGGACTACCAGATTCTTCAGAACCTTCAACAACTATAACGATTCGACCATGAGATCCACCTAATTGTTGTAGAGTTTTAACAGCACAGATGCTTGAAAATAAGGCATATCCATCATCAGCACCTCCTCTTCCATAGAGTTTTCCATCACGAATAACAGGAGTAATTGGTCCAAGACCTTCTGCCCATCCAGTGAAATGAGGCTGTTTATCAAAATGTCCGTATAACATATAATTTTTTGAAGAATTTCTTGCTTCTATTTCAATAAAAATTAATGGAGTTTTGTCTGCATCTTTAATAACTTCACCCTTAATTCCTTCAATACCTTGGTTAAGAGCCCAATTTAAACAGAATTTCGCTGCTTGTTCTAATTTGCCGTTAGTATTCCACTCTTTATCAAAAGCAGGACTCAAGTTATCGATTTTAATAAATTCAGAAAGGTTTGGTAATAATTCCTTCTCAAATTCAGCATCAATTATAGTTTTTGTTTTTTGATAATCCATTCTTTGAATAATTATATTTAATAAAATATTAATAAAAGCATTTATATAGTTTTTTGAATTGAATCTTAAATTAGATAAAATAATAGGTATGAATAATAAAAAAATATTTTTAATTTTCTCATTCTTTCCCAATATGTGTAGAATTCTTATATTTTTAATTATTATTATTAGAATATATTTGATTAAATGATATTTTATAAGTTTTTTATAATTTTTAAAAAAACATATTAAAATGCATAACATATTTAAAAATTTATAGAAATTCTAAAATGAGAACTAATTAACAATAAATTCATAATGAATAAAAATTTAGAATTTATTTTATTTTTTTTAATTTAATTTAAATCTTACTGTTTTAAACTGTGGATTTAATTATAAAATACATGTTTCTTTACACGATTATATATAAATCAAGTTAAATATTTTTTAGTTTGATTATAATTAATATAAAATTTTTCCATGTTTTATTAGTTAGATTGAATTTTCTTTATTTTTTTAATTCTATAAGAATTATTTTCCCTCTTACTTTTTAATGATTTTTCTATTCCCTCGATTATTTAAATAATAATTAATAAAGTCTTTGTCTAAAAAAAGATAGTTCATATAGTATTCTTGCGATTCTTTTTCATAGATGGATTTTAACTTATTTTTATGGTATTCTGAATTTAAATATTTTTCTTCTATGAAATCCTTTAGCTTTAAAAGCATGACATTATTAAATTCTTGATTGGTTGCCATAATATTCAGGATACTTTCTAATGCCTCTTTGTTATTCGAATCAAAATCTTCTTGATAAATTTCTATAATCTTCTTTTCTAATAATTCTTTATTATAAGATATATTAACATTCGTTACTATTTCTTGAGAGAGATTTGGTAATTTTATATTTGGAGCATGGTCAATAATATAATCTTTTATAAATTTCAGAATATTTACTTTAATTTTTTTATGAATTGAGTCTGTTTTGAATTTTCTTTCTTTTATATATTGCCTGTTTAATCTAGAATTATTATCATTCTCGCATAAATTTGAGTGGTAAAGTAAAGAATTTTCGTTTTCATAGTTTTCGTAATTTTCATATTCAATATTCGAGATTATTTTTGCAATCTCCAAATTTTCATTGTTTAATGAATCAAATAAATTGTTATTATTTAAAACATGTTGATATTTCAAGCATAGCATATTCTGAGGTATAGAGCATTGATTTTCATTTTTTTGAATTGTCTCTTCAATTTCTCTATATTTTTTTGAATTTAATAAAAACAATTCATTTTCAAAGGGTTCTCCTAATCTAGTGTAATTGTTGAGATTCCCTAAGTCATTTGTATTTTTATCATTTTTCTCAATTTTTTCAGAAAAAATATTTGGAATTAAGTAATTCTGATTTAAGCTAATTTGTTCATTAGAAATTTTATTCAGATTATTTTGATAATTATTATTTAATTCATCCAAATTCGAAACATCATTATTAGGATTAAAAGGATTTCTCTTATTTGAATCAATTTTTGGAGAAACAATATTATTAATATTATTTTCAAAATCTTTATTAAAATTAATATCAATAGAAGATTTGAATATTTTGCCTGAAGGACTTTTATTCTTATTTAAATTTATATTGTTTTTATTCAGTTGTAAATCATTTATTATATCTATGTCTTGACTATTTATTGTGGTTTTCCAATTATTTATTAAATTATTACTTTGATTAAAGCTCTTAATTTTTTCATGATTTTCTTCAATTTTTCCTTTAGATTTATTTTTAGTATCAGAAGAAGAGATTTTAATAATATTTTCATTATTTAAATTAAATAAATTATTTTTAGTAGGAGGAACATTACTTAAATTTTTGTTGGTATTTAAATTAGATTCATCTTTTGATTGGGAAAAAATTTTTCTTTTTTTTTCATTTTCACTCATAGAAAAAAAATCAAGTATTAAATCTTTATTTCCTACACATACTCCTGAATCATCATGTTTTATATCATAAATATTTTTATCATTTGAATTATTCAAAATTTTGAAGAAATCTTCTTTGTCAACAAGATTATTAGTAAGGAACTCATATTTAGAATAAAGCTTGTAGGCATTATTATCATTAGTTATAGTATTTTTCAAATTAAAATCTATAAAATTCAAAAATTCTAATAAACATTCAGATTCAATTTTATTATTTTTATTTTTCATATATTCAAAAGTATAATGAGTCTTATCTAGATTGAACAAACTAGATCTTTTTAAATCCTTAATTAAATATCTTTTTGGGGAATCATTAGATTGATTTTCTCTAATTTCTCTTTTCAAATCATTACAAATTTTATCAAAAATACCATTCAAATCTTCATTATGGTTTTTCAAATTTAAATCATTAAAAACAGGTAAGTTCAGGATATAATCAGTTTGCTTCTCTTTTTTATTATTAGAGAAATTTTCTTTTGAAAATGTTTCCATTTTATATTCTTTGGAGTTAATTACATCTTTTTCCGAAGGAAATAAATTCAAATTTAATTCAATGTTTAGATTTAGACTAATGTTTTTATTTTCGTTTTCTTTTATTGATTTAATTAAATTGCTATTTTCAAATATTGTTTTTTTGAAAATTTTATCATCGATTATTTTACTAATCAAATCTCTTTCAAGTTTATCACTTTTTACGCTTTGGAAGATCATGGTTGAATTTCCTTTATTATTCTTTAAGCATGAGTTGGTATTTTCATTTAAGAGATCATTTTGTTTCTTAATTTGATTTCCGTCATTATTATCAAACTTTAATAAATTTTCACTATTTTCAATTTGGGATGAAGTCAGTCCTTCACTTAAAAATTTGTGATTATTTGAATTTTTTGAGCTTTTGATTTCTTTTTTAATTTCATGATTTATTTTTGAAGGAGTATTTATAATTTGTTTTTTGCAATCATTAGTTTCTTTTTTGGAAAATTCTTTATTTTTAATAATTTGATCTTCAATTAAAAATTTAAGTTGATTATTGTTTACTATCATATCATTATTAATGAATACTTCTTCCTCTAAATTTTTATTTAAACTTATTTCATCAAATAAATTTCTATTTTCGCTTAAATCAATTTCTGTTACTTTATTGTCATTGATTTGATTTAACTAAATATAAAAAAAATTTAAAGATAATATTCATATTACCAAAACAATTAAAATTAATTTAAATTAATTTTTTGTTTATTAATTCTAAATAAATTGAAAATTAATTCCAATAATTGTTTAAATTTGTAGAAAAAAAAAGAAGGAATTTATAAATTCATAACTAATTTTTAAAGAACTTCATAAAAAATTTTATTTGAAAAAACGTTTGCTTATAAAAATTTCATTTTAGAATTAAACTTCAATATTTTACATTTATTTGATTTGATTCATCAGCTGTTTGGTTTAAAAAACTTGTGTGATTTTTATTTTTTCCTATTGTATTTAATTTATCAATTTCATCAAAGGTAGCTAAATTTTCTGTAATTACATTTAAGGGAGAAGATGATTTGTTATTTTCCTTATTTTCATAAGAATATTCTTTATCACGTTGATTGGACTTTTCATTTTTATAAATATTTGTATTAATTGTTAATTCCTCGCTTGTCAAATCAATTATTTCATTTTCCTTTATATTAGACGAAGTAAAATTTTGTTGAATATGCATCAATGATTTAAATTATCAATTTTTCTAATAATTAATAAAAATTAATCATTAAATTCTTAATGAATGAAAATATAATTCTTTATATTTTAATATCAAAATAACCAGGATTTTCGCATTGATTTGCTTTATTTTAATATATAGAACCTTTATCTATTGATCATTAAATCAAAAATTTAAAAAATAAATTATTTTTTTAAGTTTTTCGCTTCAATTAAATTTATTGAAAATCTAAGTTAAAATTTCTTAATCTAAATTATTGGAGAAACTGAAGACTTTATACTTTTATTAAAGCTTATGAATTTCAACAGCTTTATACAGATATATAAATTAATATTCTATTCCAATCTATTAAGCTAACTAAATGTAATTTATATTTATAAATTCGAATATAAATTAAAATATTTTGAGATATTAATTTAATTTGAATTTGGATTTTAAGAACAATAAAACTTCCTGGCATCTGATTGTTTAAATCATATATTTCTTTTTTTTTAAATCGTAGAATATTCGATGACGTATTTTTAAAATTAATGTATTATTTTTAATTTCTTAGGAAAATTCATTTTCACAATTTTGGTAAATTTTTAGATGCTAATTAAATTAAAAATTTAAAATTATCTATAATTTTCTATTATCAAATTTATAAATACAATATAGTCTTAAGTATTAAAAATAACTCGAACGATGTTCATCACAATAATTTTAAAATATTTAAAAAATATCAACTTCAAATTCGATAATTCGCAACACCAAAAATTAAACAATTTCTTTTAAAATTTTAAATAATTCATTTATTTATTATCTACTCAATCTTCTTACTATTAAAAATCCTTAAAATTATTATTATAACAAATCAATTTAATATTAAATTTCATTAAAACCAATTCTTGTTTTAGAAATTGAACTTTTCATCTAGTTAAATATCAAAAGACAACTCTAAAGATTTCCTACACTCAGAAGGAAGTGATTCATAAAACTTCTTTAATTTTGAAGAATTTCCAAAATCTGCAACAATGATTCCTATAGATTTGTCGAATTCTTTAATCTCGTTTTCATTGGGCTTTTGTACTTTTGAAAATAAAATTCTATCAGCTCCATAAGTATTTTGCTCATATTTTGAAAAGTAATCGCATAAATACTTTTTGATGTCTGATGTCTTTTCTCCTCCACAACCAGAATGATAAAAAATACAAGTTAGAATATTATAACTTGCTTCATATTTAGCAATGCCTGTTTCAGCTACAAGGCATATACTATTAGTATCAGTCGCTTTACTTAATTTCTTTCCAGTAAGATATGTAGAAAACCAGCTGATTCCAAAGCTTCCTGAAGGACAAATCAAAGATCCGCTAAGAAATCTTAAATTATTTTTATCTGTGGATAATACATTATTATTGGAAGTAATAATAAAAATATTTGAGATTGATAAAATGATAAAAACTAATCTAAAAATCCCATAATAAGACATTATTTATAAACTATTTAAATTTAATAAAATTAAATTGATAATTTTTTTGGATAACTTTTTTTATAATATAGAAAAATTCAAAAAAAATTGTAAATTATTTAGAATTTATAAAATGATCAAAATAAATTAAAATATTAAAATTTTTTTTTCAATAACTATATGTTTAAATTTTTCAATCATTTAGTGTATATAATTACCAGCGAAAAAAGATAAGAAAAATTGGAACAACAGATGAATCTTTGAAAATAAAATTTAATAAATATATATAATATTGTTATTTGATGTTTAATAGAAAATACTTTAAAATTAAACATCAACTACTATAGGAATGAATGATGTCTGATTTATTTTTTCAGAGAAAAATTTAATAAAATTTCTAATCTTTATTTAGCAAAAAAATTATACTCAAGCTTAAAAATATTTCGTCGTTAAATGATAGAAAAATGGCGTTTATAATTTATTAAAAGGATTTATATTAATTATTGAAATTATTATTGAAAAAAAATAATTATCTCTATGATTCAACTGTATCAGAAATGTTTTTTTATTTTATATTAACAAATATTAACAATTCAAATATTTTATAATAAATCAGAATTATAATAAACTGCCAATTATTAGAGACAGTTAAAATTAACTTTTATCTTTAAGGGTAAAATTTTATATATTCACAGCAGAAAACCTTTTTAATTATTTTTAAAATAAATACCATTTAATTATTTATTAAAATTAATGGGCAAAAGTATAAGCATCAAAGCAATTATAATTTAAAGATTATTCATGAAGATTTTATTTATATAATTTTTACTATTAAATTAATTTTAAT
>Ga0194116_10008839_pt1 | contig 10111 bp, 10 predicted proteins | sample TA2MahsurfametaG_4_FD_148617 | JGI IMG/M metagenome (GOLD analysis project Ga0194116, IMG submission 148617) | Freshwater microbial communities from Lake Tanganyika, Tanzania - TA2015008 Mahale S9 surface | ecosystem: Environmental > Aquatic > Freshwater > Lake | place: Tanzania: Lake... | reverse complement strand
TATAATTAAATGTTGGTTCAGTACCTAATACAATCGTTGGAGAAAATTGGCCTGCTCCAACCGTTGGATTAGGAATAAAATCATTGCTTGATGTATAATTAAATGTATCATACTGTCCCAATGTTAGTGATTGTATAAATTGTTGCATTGTTGGCAACATAGTATTGGGTGTTATAATATCATTAGTTGTTACATAGTTAAATGTATCATATTGTCCTAATATTATGGGCTGTGAAAATTGTCCAGTAGCAGCAATAGTAGGATTTGTATATAAAGTATTTGGTAAAATATCATACGTATTAAATTGTCCTAATACTAATGGCGTTATAAATTGTGCTGGTGCTGCGATTGTAGTGTTTGAATATGTATTGTCTGGTAATATGTTATACGTATTAATTTGTCCTAAAACAATTGGTTTAGAAAATTGACTTATAGCTCCAACCGTAGGATTCGTTAATATTGCATTAGGCAATAAATCATATGGGGCATTAAATTGCGAACCTGCTTGTGTGGTCGGGTTAATCATGTTGTTATCCGTAATATGAATTTGATAAGCCTCGTCCAAAAACTGGATCTGCTTTTAATTCTCGTGTTTGATTGTTAATTGCAGCTACAACAGCTGCTGCAAATTGCATAACATCGCCTCCGCCTTTACCTCCAAATAGATTAGTTCCGCCCATAACTACATTATTATTATTTTGCATAACATCGCCTCCGCCTTTACCTCCAAATAGATTAGTTCCGCCGAAGACGCTGTCGTCGCGATGTAGATTAAAGGTACCTTCGGGCGTTATTAACATTCTGCCGCCTCCTGGGCCAGAATAGAAGTCGGCCGCCTCCTCTGTTCCTACAACTAATGTTGGCATTGGATTGGTTTTGTTTATTGGCTTACCGCCAACTAATAATCCGCCAACGCCCCCGGGGGCGCTCGCAACAGCGGTGCCGACCTTGCCAGTAAATCTCACTGATTGCGCGCCTTGGGCGGCGGTAACCGTGGTGGAATCAATTAAGCTCGTGAGAAAATCACCTATGGTATTTACACCTCCTACGCGACCTTGCGATCCGGAATTCATCAATGCGGAATAATCTAAACCTTGAAGTTTAATACCTCTCGTAGTCAATATATCCATTGCATCTGCAACTTTTTCATCCGTCGTACGCATATCATTTGCCTTCAAGACATCAGCAATTTCATCCTGTGTTCCACCTAAGGTAGCTAGTTTAGCTGCTAATGCATCGCCTTCAAGTCCCATCAATTTGCCGCCCGGATCAAGTTTTTTTAAGATATCTTGCTTTTTTATCATTTTTGCTATAGTAGCTTCATCTGTTTGTAAAAGACTTGCCATTTGTTGACGAGCAAATAAATTATTTTTTAATGTTTCGCCTTCTTGTGAAATGATTTTATTCATCAACATGGCTTGTTTATTTGCATCTCCTTGAATAGTAGCAGCTCGATATGCATTTGTCAAACTTTCTCCAGATACTTCATCAACTAATCTTCGACCAGATAATAATTGATATTCCATTTCTTGTCCGATGCTAGATTCGATGTTTAATAAATTTTGTCCGGTGTTGTTTAATTGCGCCATATTTATACCAAGCTGTTTAGATTTTATAACAGCTAATTCTAATGAACCAGGCATTTTGCCATAATGTAATGAAATATCTGCAGTTTGACTTGCTATATCTGATATCATTTCTTGTGTGACTTCGATATCGACTACTTGCTCTTCAATATAATTAGATATACTAATGTGATCTGCTAAAGTTCTTTCTAAACTTTTTCCACTTTGCGATGCCATTTCTATGTATTTATTTGCAATATCATCACTTAATCGCAAATTCATTCTCAATGCTTTAGATGTTTTTATTAGATCTTGGCCGTACATGTTTCCGGCCGCTCGCGTTGATAAATCAGCTATTTTCGAAAAAGGCCCAATTAGATTTTTAAGACCTTTTGTAACTGCTTGAAGTGCTTCGCCTCCCATTCCAAGTCGCTCAGCAATATCATCCATATTTTTACCAAGCGTAGCCACTTGATCGATAGTTAGTCCCATATTTGTTTGAAACTGACTAAAACGAGATTCTAATATGGTTAAATCTTTAAATACGGTATCAAATGTGGTTAATTGGTCTTGTAATCCAGCCGTAATGCTCTGCATTGCACGTTGTTTACCTGCATTGTTCGCAGAACCAATCATTGCATTTATATCGTCAATTAATCCCATGTACTTATTCTTTTATAATAAATATTTATCTTTTAGATTTTTGATTAGCTGTTTGTTGTTTAATTTGTTCCGCGCGCGTGTTTGAAATATCATTGATTCGTTTAATCCAATAGTTTCGAATAAATACGGGCATATTGTATATCGTATCCCAGTCCCACCGACCTTCGCCAAACCAAATCATATTAAAAATAGTTTCTTGTAACTGTAGTCGGTATGATGCATTAAAACCAAAAAAGGTTTGAGTTAACTGGAAACATTGCTTTGAAGGTGCTCCCATCTTCACCTTCAAAATTCATTTCATAATCAACACCTGGTGCATTTTCTTTTACATATTCTCGAAATCGTTTTGCATCTTTTGCAAAAAATTCATAACGAATAAAATTTTCAATTGCTGCTCGATCTCTAATTCCATTAACTTCGGTAATTAAATTGTTAATTGTTTCAGAAACCGTTTCTTGTGTTATTTCTGTTTTTGGATATGCAAATTTAATTGTAGTTTCAGGGTTTATTTGATATGTAAATTCGCCAGCATCATCTGCAACTAAATTAAATAGTTTAAATTGTACTTCTGTTAAATCAATTGTACGATCTAACATGTTTCCGGTTTTTGGATCTTGAACTTGTACTGAGTATTCGGGTCCATAGGCCATTACTCGCGCATTAAGAATTAATCCATCTTTATCAACACTACAAATATCATTTACGTTGACATCTGACATTATAATTGATTGCAACAATTTATCAAATACTACTCCTTCTCGAATGTATGATGAATTAGTTAAAATGTCTTCATCATATGCAGTCATATATCGAAGTTCTAATGTCCCATCGTGTAAAGGATGCGATTTTGGATAAATTTTACCACCCGATGCTAATTTTGCAATAATTGTTGGTATTTTACTTCGTTGTTTGTTTTCGTATTGCTGACGTGCAATGTTTACTAGATCTTGAGACCCTAATCTCGTTGTAGCTTTGTTGTCCATATTTTCCTTGTTTATAACCTTTTATTAAAAAGGGGGCCGAAGCCCCCATTAATTTTATTTTAGAAGCTTAAGAATGCCCAATCATAACGTACTGTTATTGATATTTCTTGAACCGAATCACTCGCCCAATCATAGGTACCAAATTCAGCGTCTGTTAGGAATGCACCATTTAAAATCCATTCTTCAACTGTTTCGCCCAATGGAGAAAGTTGTGATAATTTAATTTGTTTTTTGTAAAATGATGAATAACCATCTCTACCGGTAGATGATTCATGATGTAAACGAATCCACTCCATTACAGCTTGTGCACCAGATGGAACAATTGGATCATAAAGTGTCATTTGTATGGTGTTCCATTCTGATTTTCCTTTAACATATCGTTTAATGTTAATTAAATCCAATGCTACTTCACCATTACTAATTTGTGGCTTACCTGATGTTTTTACTAAATATGCTGGAATATCCGGTATCGATAACACGAAATGATGTTGTCTTTTAGGCTCCCACGAGAAAGCCCTACTGAACATTATATCGGAGTCGGTGATCGCTAAGTTCGGATTTCTATTATCATATAAACCTGCCATGTTCGTATTCCTTTTTTTATATAAATATGATGATCAGTAAAAAAGGTAGAACCGAAATTCTACCTTTTAATGTTTATCTTACGCTGATTCTGGAAATGCTGCGCCCGTTGGTTGAATATTGAAATCTAACACAACAAATTCAGCTGTTCTAGTTGGCTGTAAAAATATTTGACCATATAATATATTTTGATCAATTAGATCCGGAGTATTATTTTTATCATTCATAATAACTCGGAACGCATACAAACCTTGTTGAACGCGCACTGACTCCATATATGGATTAACTATTGCTAAGAATTTTTCGCGAGTCTGAACCGAGTTTTGTTCAAATACTAAATATCTCGTAGATGATGCAATAAACTTCTTAACGGTAATTAATAATCGTCTTACATTGATTCTATCTAACGCACTTGGACGAGCTTGTAATGTCTTTTGACCCCACACAACAATTCCTCCATTCGCTGAACCAAAGTTTGCAATCGGATTAACTCTAGATTGATACAATGCATCTCTATCTGCTTGAGCTAAAGGAATTTTTGTTCCTGTTGCAGAAACAATATTTCCTCGGGATAATCCTGCAGGAGCATACCATGGAGCAGAAAATTTATCATTATATGCCAATACATTAGCTAATAATACTGACGGCGGAACAAATATCGTTGCTTGCGTATCAGAATTGACTGTCTGCAACCACGGCCAATAAACTGCCGTATAATTCGAATCTATGGTGCTTACTTGTGCCGTTACGGTTGCGATGCTATCATTAATTTGATTTGAATCCATTATGTAAAACGTATCCTGACGGGTCTGACATAATGTTCTTGCTAATGATGTTGCTGATGAATGCAAACTATCAATAAGTCCTGGAGTAGTAAGCAAATTCATATCATAATAATCGGTATTACTTAATACTGAAAATGCTTTATTATATGCTTTAGTACCTGTCGACGTTGATGTTTGACAATCAAATCCATATGTGTTATTTGATGCAATATACTCACCAGAATATTTTGGTAAATTAGGACGAGCTCCATCGAAGCCACCTTGAAATGGTACCATAAATTTTCTAGTAGATAATTTTACATTAGTAATAAATGTTGTTCCATTTAATGCTGCATCTAATGAACCTGTGTATGGACTTGTTGCATTTGGAAAATTTGATGCAGTTGCTTGAAGAACATCACCTAAGTAAAAATCAATCGAACTACCCGTGTTTGATCCAGATGTTGGAATTGGTGCTAAATAATTCATGTTACTAGCAACCGTATAATCAAATCCATGGAATATTCCACCCGAATATGTTCCGTTAAGTAATTGATCTGTTCTATATGTTGTTTTTGGCAAAGATAAACTAGATGATACTAATGGAATTGGAGCATATGGTGCTCGAAATCCAAATGGAATCAATGTTCTATCAATAACTTTGTTTTTAACGTCTTCTGATACTTCTACTCGAATAAAATTATTATTTGTAGCATAGCTTCCGTTAAATAAAACTTGACCATCATCGTTAACTGAAATATAGCTATCGCCAATTACTTTTGCAATGTATTTAGGTGATGCTGGATCTAAATTAACTTCCCATTCTTGAATAATATCTTGAGTTCCTGTATCTGTGTCATTTGAAGAATATGGTGATCCTCCTAAGATTCCCGGAGTTTGTGTATTAACTCGTCGAAGCTGAACAACAAATGTGCTATATGTATCAGCCAGACCTAATTCTGTACCAGTTCCTGATACACCTGATGCTATTTTAATATCTTTAATTCCGACTTTTACTTCATGACTTACTGAAGTTCCATGTGATAATGTATGAAATCTAAATAAATCTGTAACATTAGCGCCGATTTTTTGTGACGTAATCCATGGTGTTGAAGCTACATTATAATCTTGTAAAAACTCGTAATTGTTGATAATTTGTAATGATGCTGTTACTTTAGTTATATCTACGAAATCTTGCCATGCATCTTTTGCTTCATATTGAACATACAATGGATATTTTTTAGAATTTGGCGTATCACCAAATACCGTTTTAATATAATTGTTTGCTGAGCTAACAATTGATGCTGAAATTCCTGTTGTTAGATCTGTTGCAGTAAATGATGAAAATCCTATAGCTGAATTTTGTGGCGCTGAATATGATCCAGAAACTTTTAAGCAAAATGAACCATTAGTTAATGATGCATTGTATAATAATGATGATGATTCAAATAATGGACCTGCTAATCCAACCGTTGTTACCGGTTGAGTTGGGTGCAAAATGTGAGTTACTTTTTTAACTAAATCCATACCGGAGCCAGATTCGGCAACAATTGCCAAGGCACCTCGATTTAAATAATAACCATCTTCGTATAAAATTCTAGTTACGGTAATTACTTGACCGTTGTTTAAATAATCTTTTACTGCTAATGGTACAAGATAATTATCTGCAGTATTTGAACCAAATACTTGATTAAACTGCAATACGCTTGTAATTTTAGTTGGTACTAATACCGGACCTTTTACTGTTGGTCCGACAATTGCAGCACCTATAGTTTGTATCCCTAATGTTAAAAATGATTGATCAATCTCCCGGGTAAATACGCCAGGCGATACTATTCTTTCTGCCATTTATGTCTCCTAATGATTTTCTTATAAATATAATGTGTTGCGTCCAAACCTTACGCAGTAGGAGTAAATGTACCTTGGCCAATATTTATTTGACCATCGCCATAACGATTACGCATTTTTTCTAACAATTCTTCTTCTTGTTTGCGCAAATCAACAAACCGTTTCATTTGTTCTTCTCGTTGTGCATCTATTTGCCGAAGCTGTTGTTGCAACGAAAATTCTTCAATATATAAATTTCCTAGTAATTGAGAGTTTTGCGCAAACGAATCTCGTAATGCTTGAATTTCATCTAGATGTTCTTTATCTAATTTTCGAGTCATAAATAACCTTTTCTTGATATTATAATGAAAATAATTAAATTATCCAAGCATTTCTGTTTTTGCAATATCAAGAGACAATGTATCTACTATAAGCATATCTCCATCTACGATAAAATCTTCCCGTTTAGTTAATGTGATGCCTGCCATTGTATCTTTTTAATAAATATTGTTATACTACATACCATTCATTGGATGGTCTAAATTTCATTGTCCAATATGCGGAGTTAATAGTGTTTTGGTAATATGCATGACCTAAAATTCTAACATATTCTCCTGGTGTTGTAGGGGTAACTGTCGACATTGTGGTTCCATTACTACCTCTAATATATATCGGTAATCCATTGTCAATAAATTGAACTACCGGAGTATCGGTATATGTACCATCATTCACTGTAATTGATCCTTCTAAAATAACTTTAGGGCTAACACCAGTTTCTGCACATATTCCTAAAAGTTTAGAGCAATTATCAGTTCCCTGAGTAACTTGATACCACATACCATCTGTTTCTAAGTATATTAAATCAAATTGATTTACAGTTCCATCTAATATTGCTTCTATTACTTCTCCTTCATAATTAAAATTACCTATTGTTGGTACATCTGAAAATGCCTCTTGGGTGCTTGCATCAATGAATTTTTTTAGATATGTATATGCTTCTATTTTGAACTCAAGGGCCTGTGCATCCCAATTAAAAACTGCAGTGTTTGATGAATCTAGTAATGATCTAGTACCCCAATTAAGAGATGTATTACCTAATGAATCATATAAGAAGCTATTTTGCCAATCAATTGAAGATCCTGCAGATTGATAATTTGCAGTTCTAGAAAGAGCATCTATACTTAGAAAGCCTGATGTGTCATATATATTTCGAGAAGTGCCTGTTAATTCAATAGCAGTTGCCGTTGCAGCTACAAATGGATTATATGTTTGAACACTAAATGATCCAGTTACTCCTAATGAACCCGTAATCTCCGTACTTCCCGTTACTTGTACAGTATTACCATGGGCAACTAGCAGGTTGCTTCGATTACTAACATCTGCACCGTTACCTACAACAAATGAAGAAGGATCGGATATAGGTACATTGTATTGACCTGTTACATGTTGGTATGAGCCTGAGGCTATTGTGCCTAATCCTTCTGCATGAGATGCATATCCTACGGCTTGAGTCTCATAACCTTCTGCGTGTGAATAATATCCTATGGCTTGAGTATCATAACCTTCTGCGTGTGAATAATATCCTACGGCTTGAGTACCTTCACCTTCAGCATGAGACGCATCACCTACGGCTTGAGTACCCCTTCCTTCTGCATGAGATGCATATCCTACGGCTTGAGTAGATCGACCTTCTGCATGAGATGCATATCCTACGGCTTGAGTAAGGACACCTTCTGCGTGAGATACATATCCTACGGCTTGAGTATTGTCACCTTCAGCATGAGACGCAACACCTATGGCGTGAGTACTTGCACCTTCTGCGTGTGAATAATCTCCTGGTATAGTTTGATCACCACCCCAGTTATTTATCCCTTGTCCTAAATCTCCAACATAAGCAGTAGTTGTAGTTACCGATGTATCATATAGCTCTATTATTGTATTAAAATTCAGGAGATTAGAATCAAAGTATGATTGGCTAATGATGAATATAGCTCCGCCGTAATTGGAATCAAATGGTTCATCATACAAATACAATTGATTGTCTGTTCCAAAATTACCAGCTATATCACCATAAGAACTTGGCAGTGTTATAATACCCGATGCTACTGATTGTGCATAGTATGCGTTTTGTGTTCCTGTCTTAGTATTGCCGCCTTCAGCGTGAGAAAATGAACCTACGGCTTGAGTATCATAACCTTCAGCATGAGACGCACCACCTACGGCTTGAGTAGTGTCACCTTCTGCATGTGAATAATCACCTACGGCTTGAGTAGAGTTACCTTCTGCATGAGAATATGGGCCTGAAGCTAATACAGAATTGCCGTTAGCTAATGATCCAGTTACGCCTAATGAACCTGTAATTTCTGCAGAACCCGTATAAGGGAATGCAGGTGTACTTGGAGCATATGAAGCGCTTGTAGCAAATGAAGCAGTTCCAAGTAACGATCCGGTTATGCTTGGAGCATATAATGAATTTAATGCAGCATCAGAACCTGATACTATGATCTTTTTCCAGTTTGGCATACGTGTTCCTTTTGTGCTGTGGTTGGTTACATACACTTATGCCGTGCGTGTGCCCACTTCCTTGCGGCCTACAACATTTATAATAAATATCACTGTTTTAGATATTGTTCTTGCAATTTTAGTATGATATTGTAGAATGTTTCTACTTGTTCTCCACGAATAGAAACATCTTTAAGCAGCATCAACAAAAATTCAATTTCTTGTTTTGTTAATTGTGATGCTGTTTGTGTTTCTGCTTTTGATTTTAATTTGTCGATTATGCTCATAACTTGTTATTGCGTTTTATGAATAAATGTAAATATCACCGCTCAATGTATCAACGTGAATTGTTCCATGCCCATTACTAGTACCACCATATAATGGCGCCGGAGACGGTGTAGTAACACTTGTTTCTACTGCACCTGCGTACACTGCTGGTGTGAATGAGTTATCCGTTGCATTAAATGATGATGTAAAGCCCCATCGCGTAGTACCAGAATCATATCCATACAATTCACCAATGTTTTGAGTACCTTGTTGAACTACAATACCACCATCTCCTGCAGTATTAGATCCAGATGCAAACAATACAAAACGATCTGCAACAAGCAAGTTTGCAGTGTTTTGAAATGATGCAGTACCTAATACAACTAAATTACCTGTTAAAGTTAAACCAACAAATGAAGGAGAATCTGTTGTTTCTAATCCTAAATCTATAGTTGATCCAGCTACACCATTTGTTGTAAGTAATGCTTGGCCTTGTCCTGGACTAGATAACACTGATGCCGATACTACGGTGCTACCTGCTAATATTTGTGTTTGAGTTATGCTACTACCCAAAGATGTTGCATTGCCGGCGATTGTTATAGATGAATTTGCTAAACTTAAATTTGGAATACTACCTAATGTAAATGTGATAGTATCTGTACCGGCATTGCCAGATATATTTAATCCAGCTCCCGATGATGATGCAAATGTTAATGTATCTACTGCACTATCTGCTAATACATTCGTGCCATTAATTGACATCGTAACAAATGAATTTTGTGCCGTTACTGATGTTAAATATCCAGCATCGTTATTTAATTGCGAAATATTACTTCCCGATACTACTACTTTTTTCCAAGTTGCCATGTTTTATGTTCCTATTTTATAATAAATATAAGCATCAATCTAAACCTACAAAAAAAGATGCAGACGTAAAATAAATTGCTCCATTTGGTGC
>Ga0194116_10008838_pt1 | contig 10111 bp, 5 predicted proteins | sample TA2MahsurfametaG_4_FD_148617 | JGI IMG/M metagenome (GOLD analysis project Ga0194116, IMG submission 148617) | Freshwater microbial communities from Lake Tanganyika, Tanzania - TA2015008 Mahale S9 surface | ecosystem: Environmental > Aquatic > Freshwater > Lake | place: Tanzania: Lake Tanganyika... | reverse complement strand
ACCACCAACCCCCAAACCCCAATCCCCAATCCCCAATTAAAGAATCAATAAAATAAGAAAAATTGAGATTTTTCCCAAATTTTAAAGTGTTTAAACGTTAAAAAGTTTTAATAAAGCATTATTATATTTTGAGTTTTTTTTATATTTTATATATAAAAAAATTAATATTTAAATTTTTTACTTATATATTGATAATTTTAAAATTAATTATAATAATAAATAAAATTAATATCTTAAGTCCAAATGTTTTATTTTGGGGACCTAAGAAGAGTAATCAAATATGTTATTATCATTCAATAATCGATTTAATTACTATACAAAATGGGAGCCATTAATATTAAATTTAATCAATTTATTTTAAAAGCTGATATAATTTAATGGCATAATAATGGTTCAAAACAAGCGGAGAAATAAATAATTTAGAAACTCCATAAATAAATAAAGGAACTTTTTTACTATTTAGAAAATATTCACCGAAATTGAATATTATCAAACTTGTTATTAACATCATAATATTGAATGTAATTAAATATTTCATAAATAAAGTAGTAACAAAAGGCAAAATGCAAAGCTGAATAAAATTGTCTCCATAATTTATTTCAATGTTTTGAATTAAAATCATCAAATAATATAATATAATAAAATAGAAAATGAATAAGGATATAGTTTTTATATAAAACCGTTTAAAGTTTTGAGTGAGTGATATTTGCTCATTTTTAATGATATATAGTTCTCTACAAGAAACATTAATAAATTTTCCTGGAAAAATAAATTTTCGATCACCCAAATAAAAATATTTTATTAAATTTTTTCCTTGACCTATTTTATTTTTTCTTGCAAAATATTGAAATTTTTCAGGATAATTTATGACATATTTTTTATGAAGTAAATCATTCTCAAAAATATCTACATCTCTAATAAATTTATTTAATATTCTCTTTTTTTTTATCAATTTTTTATCAATTAATAAATTTCTACTTGTAGATATATCCAATACATTAGTTTCCTTGCAGTTAAATTTTTGAGTCCATAAATTGGAGTTCTCTATATATGAGACATTATTTTGATTATTAAGATTTTCGATACATAAATGATTTATATCATTGTAATTATTCGGATTTTTTTTTGAATTATAATTGCAATGATTATCACGATTTTGTATTGAAGAAGAAACAAGTAAATAATTTTTTTCTTTTGAGAAAATTTTTAATTGAATGTCATTTCTAAATTTTATTTTCGTTGTCGATTTTAAATTAATCAATGTTTTAAGAATTATATAACCCCTCTCTAATTTTAATTTATATTCTTTTGTAAATTTATAGTTTTCGTCTATTAATTTTTCCAATGTTTTTTTAATTTTATTGGCTTCTTTGGAAATTACATCTTGATAGAGTAGTAAAGAGAGAAAAGTTGTAATAAAAATAGTTCCAAAGGAAGAAATAATACATAAGAACAAATTTTCCAATATCTAAACATTTAATTAATTAAAATATTAAACTATTTATATATCGAATAAATTATTTTAAAAAAATTTTACTTGATTAATTAAAACTTTTAAATCATTAACAGTATTTTTCTTTTTCATTATATCACGTGTTGCATGAATTTCATTTAATTGAGGGTTACCTTTAAAGTAAGTCGGTAATAAAGAGAAGAAAAATGATAGATAAATTGAAAGGAAAAAGTCCATTATTCTCAAACTCCTCGGATAAATTGGATCAAAAATATAGAATATAGAAGCAATTGGATGCAAATTCTATTCGATGAAAAATAAAGTTAAATTGCAATTGAAATTTAATTAATTTTATAAAATATAAATAATTAAATTAATTATTTAGTTAATTTAAATAAATTACCATAAGAAGGTTCTTATATAGTGTAAAAAATGTAAATTCTTTATTCAGCTTTTCTTTAGTAAATTTTATTATGTAATATTGAGCAATATCAAAATATGGTGAAATCATATAATTTTTTAAATATTCTTTTTTGTCAATTAAACATGAAATTGAAAAACAAACCAAAAAACTTATCACCAAAACTGATACGATTGAAACGGAATAACAGTTAACTTTTAATTAAAAATTTAATAAAAATTGTTTATAAATAAATAATTTTACAATACTCATATTAAAAGAAACAAAAAATTATTTATTTTTAAAATCTAAAAAATTACAAAAATCTATCTTTAAAAGTGTGAATTGCTTGAGTATCCCTAAATGAGATATTGTACTATCCATCAAATTTATGGTTAAACCTTGTTTTTGACATTCACAAACAACTTCATTCGTTAAGTAATCATACCATGTCGCACAAGAGATAGTCGGACTTTCAAGATTATTTTTTTCATATTGAACACATAAAGAATCACCTATATCAGATTTTTGATCTTGTAAATCTGGTATTTTAAGCCTTATATTATAATTAACATTCAAATTTTTCAAATCTAATTTTCGGAATTTTTTTGATTTAGGTTCATCTATTTTCAATTCAAAATCTAAGGAATCTTTACTAAAAATTTTTCTAGTCCCATTAGTTTTTATTTGTATATTTTTATTTTTATTTAATAATGAATTAAATCCTAATTTTTCGGAATTTTCATTTTTTAATATTTCTTTGATAATACCACTTGGTAAACAAAAAGTCATAGAATCTTCGCAATCATCAGTGTTATTATTAATTTGCATTTTCCTAATAATTGTTTTTTTATATTTTTTAAATTTATAATCAACTGAGTCTTTACTTGATATAAATAAATCTTTGGTATTAGTATTAGAGATTTTGTTTATTTGAGAATCAAAATTATTATTGATTATTTCTATAGTTTGCCCCTCTATAGTATTATTAAAAATACGACCGTTAATTATTTCTATAAATATTTGCTGTTTGATAATAATATCTTCTATTTCTTTTATTTTTTCAATGTCTATAAAATATTTCAAATTATTTAAAAATAAAATTTCAAAGAATCAATAAATAAGCTTATTAAATTAATCTTAGTTTTTATTTTAATTTAATATAAATACCCTTAATATTTACTATTTTTATTTGTATGTTCATTGAAAAATTATCAAGAATTCTATATAAAAAATTGATTTTATTCAAATCATCCAAAAAGGGGTCACAATTTTTAATCATTAAATCAAGAACATCATACAAATTTCTAAAATTTATATCTTTCAGATTTTTGTTCGATAATTCCAAGAGAAATGAAACTATTTTATCATAGTTTTGTAGAAATTTTTCTGAATTAAAATTATCATTTATTTTATCAATATATGTATTTAGTATATCTAATCTATTATTTATTTCAGTATTTTCATTCCCTTTGTTTTCTTTATCTTCATTATTATTTGAATTGTAAAAATCCATTATTAACATTTTTTGAAAAATATCATTTGTTTTTGCTAAATAATTCCCAATTGATTGTTTATTATTATTATTCTTTACTTTTACTAGGCAAGGATATAACACGGATCTTCCTTGCTGATCAGAAACATCCAAAAATAAATTATTGTCTACTTCTGGAAGGTAATTTATTGTGAAATTTTGGGAGAAAAAGCCACCGTTTGATATATCTAGCAAAATATTTGTTTTAGATTTATATTTAATTTTGAATAGCAAAGGCATTGCTCCTCCTTTCCATCCCTCTTGGATAAAAGTAAAATTAGTATACAAAGATATTCCAGAATTAGGAGAAACTAGACAATTACCTCCGTATGGATTTCGATCTACATTATAATTAAAGATTTTTTTAAATTTTTGATTTGTAATTTTGTATGTGATCTCACAGATTATTTCATTAATTCCTATTAATAGATCTGTTATTTTAATTCTCAAAATTTTTTCGTTCTGTCCATTCAAGTAGAGCTCATTATCATTAAAATGTTGGATATTCCAATATAATGAAATAAAAGAAAAATTGATCGAATCATCAAGACACTTCATTTCGAAAAAAATGTCTTCATTCTTTGATAATCTATAATCTATATAAAGTATTTCCTCTAAATTTTCTATAATAATTGTTTGATTCTTTGCAGAATTATTGTTATTATTTTCATTTTTATTGATATTAGTTTCCTTTGGCTTCTGAATTGAAATACTGAAATGTTTACTATTATATCGGTTATTTTTTTTTAATTTAAGTAGAAATTCGAGATTTATAATTTCTTTTGCAGGTGTTTGCATTACTGCTTGATAATCTTTAAATTTTAAAATTAGTTTTTTATTATCGATCGAGAATTCATTGAATTGTTGACAAATAATATTTAATATTAAAGGACATTCCCATGAAAATAATAATTGTGGGTCAGGCTTAAAGGATTGAATAGATCTCATATTCTGTTCGTCATTTGAAAGAGAAGCATCAAGAGTGATATCATAGCCATAAATGAACTTTAAATCATTTTCATTTTTTATTTGAGGAATCAACTAAAATAAATTATTAAAATAAAATTAATACAAAATTTTTAATAAAAACTTTAAATTGGGGAAAAATTAATTTATCAATTTTCTGTCTTTATTGTTTTTCTATTGATAAATATGATAAGCTTTTCTAGTAAATTTTTTTATAATCAAATCTCATAATTTTATAAATATAATAATTTATTTAAGATTTCGTTTATTTTTAAGGAAGAAAATAAAAACTTTTTTTATTCCTTTAATTTAATAGGAATTATTAAAGGCTTTTAATTTAGTAAATATTAACATCTATAGTATAATTTAGAATTAAATGGAGTTCTAAATATATCAAATAAATAGGTAGTTTAGATCCTAATAAATAAATTTGAAAGTTTTGAAGCATTAATTATAAAATCTTTTAAAAACAAGTTAAAAATAATTATCGAGTTAAAAGATTGCTTACTTTATCAACTTGAAATTTTGAATTAACTGTTAGATTAACAATTTGAAAAGTATCAAAGAATAATCTAATTATAAAGTTGAAATTTCCTTCTTTCAAAATTTCACTTTTTATTGATAGAATTTTCAAGTCTTTAGAGAATTTGGAATTATTATAGAATGGATTATCTTTATCCCATTTAATTGAAATTCTATTCCAAAACATTTTGCATTCATTTTTTAAAGTCAAATCAATTTCAATAATAAAATCATCTATATCAATACTAAATATTCTCGGTATATAAGCACTAAAATTTTGAATACAAGTTTTATAAGCTATGCAATTTTTATCTATTTCTATAAATCCTAAAGGACACAAAAGTTTAATTGATTGAGAATCTTTAATACATAATCCATTATTTAATTTTAATCCTTCAATCTCGTTACATTTTATGCAATCATTTACTAGATTTCCTACACACTCTAAACAAGATAAATCACATATTTGACATTGGTTAGTAATGAAATTTTTATAAAATCCTTGAGGACAATCAACTAAACACTCTTTTCCTATGGCATAATAAAAATATCCTTGTTCACATGATAAGCAATTATCTTGAGATCCTGTACATACGAAGCATTCAGGTTTACATTTTTTACAAATATTTTTTGATTCATTTATTTTATTATTATCATTAATTATAACTTGAGAATAATATCTAATAGGACAATTATTCAAGCATAATTTATTTTCTTCTTGAAAAAAATATTCATTTTTACAACTTAAACATTGTTCTACATTTATACAAGTTTTACAATTTCTTGGACAAGTCTGACATTTTAAACTTACTTTATCATTATAAAAACCATCTGGACAATTTGCTACACAATTATTTAAATTATTTGAAGAAGCAATCAAATAATAATTTTCATTGCATTCTATACAATTAATTGAATCAGTACAAGTTTTGCAATTGCTAATACAAGCCCGCTCACAATATTTCTCTATATCGTTAAACTTATAATCATAAGGACATTCTTTAAAGCATAAGCTTTTATTTTCTTTAAGAGGAAAATATCCTTCAGAACAAGTCAAACAATTTTTAGTATTATCTAAACATTTTTTACAGCTGGGATCGCATAACTGACAATTTTTTTCTAAAAAATTTTGCCAATATCCCTCTGGGCAGCCTTGGATACATTCAGAGGTATTTTTAATTGAAATATAAAATTTATTCGTATTGCAAGATAAACATTTTGAAGCATCAATACATGTTGCACATTTTTCTGCACATTTTTGAAAATAATTCTGTCCAGGAACTAAAAAGAAATTTGTAATATTATCTATACATTCAAAAGAATTTGATGCAGTTAAAGCTATATAAAAGCCTAAATTACAAGTCTTACAATTATTCTGAGAATTTTCACATGTCTTACAATTTTCAGAGCAAATTTTGTAAAATTGCGTTGGAGATTGAGGATCTAAATAATACCCTTCAAAGTTAGAAATACAAGTTTTGGTTAAAGAATTTCTAGAAGATTCAGCTAATTTCTTTGTATTTTCACAGCTAATACAATTATTATCATAATTTGCACAATTTTGACATATTGAGGAGCATTTTTTGTAAATAACTCCATTTATAGGTAAATAATATCCTGATGTATTATCAAGACATATTCTATTTCCAACATTGTTATCTATTAAATAATAATTTAAACTGCATGATGTACAATAATTTGCAGATGTACAAGTTTTACAGCTTGAAGGACATTTAATATAATAAGAAGAATTTTCCAAATAATATCCAGTTATATCATTGATACAATTAAAGTTTGAATTGTCTATCTGAGCTAGATAATTGTTAGAATCGCATTTACTGCAATTAATGCTGGATCCTATACATTTAAGGCAGGGACTTGAGCATTTTTGAAAAAAAGTGGAATTGGAGGATTTGTAATATTCATCGAGAGATGATATGCAATTTATATTGTTAGGAGAAACTTCTGCAAGGAAAAAACCAGTAGAACAACTATTACAATTTGTTTCTGAAGTACAAGTAGAGCAATTTATAGGGCATTTTTTATAATAATTTAAATTGGAAGGTAAAAAATATCCACTTGTATCTTCTAAACAATTTATTAGACCTATCGAAATTTCTACTAATTTTGCAGTTAAACTTTTACATGTTTGACAATTATTAATAACATTTATACAAGTGCTACACATATCTGAGCATTTAAGATAATAACGATTGGAAGGTGTTGGATTTTGAAGATAATTACTTGGTATAGGAGTATTTACACAATTATTTTGATTAGGCTCTAAACTATAATATCCATCAATACAAGATGTGCAAAATTTTGCAGTCCCCTTACAAGTGCTACAAGGGGAATCACAAACACTACATCTGTTATTGTAAATAGAATCAATAAATCTATTTGATGGACAATTAATTATAAAATCATAAAAAATTCCATTTTTATCTCCATCTCCATAAGAAGAAAAAACAATCACTATAGATTTATCAGTTAGCTGAGCCAATGATATCTGTTTTTGGTCTTTATAAGTAAAAGTGTTTGCCAATGTTTTTTGGATTGATTGAAGTCCATCATCATCAAAGCTTTTATAAAACACTCCTAATCCTGAACCATCAGTATCACTCTCTTCCCATCCGATTACAAAACCTCCAGTAATTAAATTTATTATACTAGGATTATTTTTCGGGTTTATTGAAGCATCAATAATTGTTTGTTCTTTAAAAATAGAATTATCAATGCTATTATAAATTTTATAATAAACCTGATTATTTGCATTAAATATTATAGCAATTCTGTTTTGTCCGATTAAGGCACATCCAGCATTTATATAATTATTGCTTAAATCTTTGTCAATGATAATTCCAATATCTATTGAATTTACTGTATTGGAGACTATTATTCCATAAACATTATTAAAACTATTATTCAAATTATCATATAAAACTAAAAATTTATCATTTCCTATATAACATAAATTTGACTTTTGTTGTATATTTGTATTTACAATATTTCTTTCATCACCAATAGTTTCTCCAGAATCATTAAAAAATCTTCCATAAACTGAATTTTGATTTTGTGAAGGATTATAAACATTCCAAATAACTAAATTTAATCCATTTTTATTAGTTGCAATCTTCGGAACTGATTGATCATTATCAATAGATAAAGGAATCTGAAATTTACTTTTTATGATTTTTCCTGTTACATCCCGTATTGATCCATATATATCTTTTAAATAAGTTGTATCTCTGTAAGAATCCCATACTAAAAATATATTTCCATTGACAAGGGATATAGCAGAAAAATCATTGGTATCAATTGTTTTTATAGTTCCAATATCCATATCCGAAGTAAGAGCAGTTCCGTTCTGAGAAATTGTTTTAAATCGAATTGTATTTGATGATCCAGAACATTTTTCACAAAGCCATAGAATCAAAAAACCCCCATTATTTAAAGAAATTGTAAAAGGCTTTATTAGATCATCGGTAGGAACAGTGTTGACTCTTTGATAAAAGTAATTCATATCGAGATATATATCTTTCAAAACCCCTCCTGAATAATCTGTATAAGGAAAAGTAAAAATAAATTGCTGACTATCAAAATTTGAGAATCTGAAATTGCGTTTAGCTTTCGAGCTTTCTTTTGTAACACTTAAATCAGCCGTCACGAAATTTCCTTGAAAATCAACAATTCTACAAGATATATTTCCAGCGGTACATCCAGAGCAACCTCCATTCCAGCAGATTAAATTATTATCTTGATCAATTTTTGAAATAAATGGTCTTCCTCGACCACCAGTTTGGTCAGAATTTAGATTGTCTTCTTTTATTAATATTTGAGAAAAATCTTTATTATAAATTATGTACTGGATATCCCATTGATAACTATAATTAGATTCAAATGCAATGAATACTTCATTCTTCGGTCCGAGAGTGATTATAGGCCAGTTTTGATCGTTAGCAAGATTAGTATTAATTTTGAATTCATCTTTTATACAGTTGTAATTTGAATCAAAGATTTTTGCATAAATATCTAAATTAGTGCTTGTTTCATTATTTGAAGGATAAACAATTACAAAAGTATTATCAGAAAACTCAGCACAAGAAGGATTAAGAAAATTATGAAGTGCTGCTCGAATATTTATTTTAAAATTAGTCTTTAAAATTTCCTGATTTGAATTATAAACAGCACCATAAAGATCAAATTTACTATTTATTTCATAATTATAAATTACAATAAACCTCTCATTTGAAAGTAAAATTAGAGAAACATTCAATTTATTATTATTATCATTGGGAGAATCGATTTGAAACTCTGAATTATTAGTTGAAAATTTAGAATCAATAAATCTTCCTTGAATTTTATAACCACCATTATAGTTAGAATGCCAAACTACTATTATTTTATCTTCATTTAAAAAACCAGCTTTAGTTTCACTCTGATCACCACTTTGAATAAAATTATTAATTAATGTGTCTCCAGTAATCGATTTTCCATTGATATCAAATATTTTCCCATATACATCAAAATTCAGATCACCATCAGTATATGATTGCCAAAAAATTATGAACTGATTTTTGTTTTTATTTACGATAATCGCTGGTTTATCTTGATTGTCAGAAATATTTGAATTTACTCTAATATAGGGATCTTGAGATAAAATAAAGCTCAAGAGAGAAAGTAAAATAAAACTTGAGATTATCAAATCATTAAATTTTAATTTACAATGAAGTTTGTTTGACATATTGAATTAATTTAATTATAAATCGATTGCATTAAAATGCTGATGATAGATAAATTAATTTATTAATAAATCAGATTAATAATTTTAAGAAATATAAAGTTTTTATTTTTTTTCAAATTATTTTTAGGGTTTTTAAGATTAGAGATTTGAAATAAATAATTCTTTCCCTTTAAGGAAAGAAAAGCATATTATCTTACATTTGTAATCAATTTAAAAGAACTTTTAGTTTTAAGTTTATCGTTAAAAAATTAAATTTTTAATCATTAAATTTAATTCCATTAAAAAAGTTTTTACTTAATTAAACGAATTTTTATTTAAAAAATAATACATTTAAATAATTATTTAAAAAATTTTTAAAAATTTTGGTTTTATTTTTCAAATTGAAAAAAATATTTTTTTATTATTTAACGATTGATAATGGATTAAAAAAAGAGATATTTCATATATTATCAATTAGTAGAGTTTGTTATTGGGGATTGGGGATTGGGGATT
>Ga0194116_10008832_pt1 | contig 10113 bp, 9 predicted proteins | sample TA2MahsurfametaG_4_FD_148617 | JGI IMG/M metagenome (GOLD analysis project Ga0194116, IMG submission 148617) | Freshwater microbial communities from Lake Tanganyika, Tanzania - TA2015008 Mahale S9 surface | ecosystem: Environmental > Aquatic > Freshwater > Lake | place: Tanzania: Lake Tanganyika... | reverse complement strand
CAACTAAAAAGGGATCTGTTTTCAGGTCCCTTTTTTTTAAAGCAAATGAGAGTCGTTCAATTTCTATTTGTACTCTTGCCCCTTTGGGTGTATAGTCAGTCGGGGCTTACCGGGGCCATTGCCTGTAGTACCGGCGATACGACGTTAGGGTTACAACAAACCTCGCCCCAATTTTTTAGCGGCGTTATTGTTTGGTCAGATGCCGGTGCAATCAAGTACAGCGCACATAACGGGTGTCTTGATTTTACCAAAGGGGTTCCACTCCAACCCGATGCCATCTTTGAACTAGCTTCTGTTTCGAAGCAGTTTACGGCCATGATTATTATGATGCTCGAAGAAAAGGGCTTATTGGGCTACGACGATCTTGTCTCGGGCTATCTGCGTATTCCTTACAAGGGCATTACCATTCGACATTTACTTACACACACGTCGGGTCTTCCGGATTACCAGGCGATTATGGATGAGCACTGGAATAAGTTAAAGGTAGCGGGCAATCCAGACATCTTACGATACTTGCGCAAGTACGCTCCACCATCGCTTTTTGCCCCCGGCGAAAAGTATGCGTACAGTAACACGGGCTATGTGCTGCTGGCCAGTATTGCCGAAAAAGTAGCGCATAAGGATTTTATTTCGCTATGCAGAGACTGGATCTTTGGCCCCCTTGCTATGACCGATACCGATATTCGAACTCCGGCCGAAAAGCAATTGCTGACTCGTATGACCCGTGGGCATATTTATGTGCCTTCGCGTTTGCAATTTGTTCCTGCTGATTCTTTTCCTTCTTCGAATTACACCCTGTGGCTTGGAAACAGAAAAGGGCCCGGCCGCATTAGCGCCACTGCTGCTGATTTACTCAAGTGGAGCGAGGCGCTCTATACCCATCAGCTTGTTAGTGCTCGTACCTTACAAGAAGCCTTTACCCCGATGCGATTAAATAATGGCACTCTTTCGAATTATGGATTTGGTTGGGATCTGGCACAGGATCCTATTGCCGGCCGTATCGTATGGCATAACGGGGATAATCCTGGCTATAAGACCATCATCATTCGTTTTATCGATCATCATCAAACAGTGGTGCTACTATCGAACAATGCAGCCGCTTCGTTTGATAGCTTGGTAAAAGCTATGCAAGAGCGGGTGGTCAAGGCTATACTGCAAGGTGCTGTAGGTAAGTAGTGTAATCTCTCCCACTGGATATGCTGTTCATTTTTCTTTTACCGGTATCCAAATTTCTTCTTCTGATGATGGATCGTTGTTTTTATATTTTTCTCCCATTATTTCAACGTGGGGTCGTTGGTCTACATCGAATCCTGCAGTGGGGAGCCATTTGGTAAAAATATTTTGGTAGAACTCGGCAATGCCTGTAACTGATCCTTTGTACAAGAAAACAGCATATAGACCAGCAGGCAAAGTAGTTTTTTCCATGTCGGGGGGAACTTGATCAACGTTGGATACTTCTCCCGCGCGACCAATATTCGCAAGTATCGGGAATCGCGCTTGGTAAAAGTTAAATCAGACTCAGCCGTCAGCGGGTTTCAGGATATAGAAAAATATGTTGAAGGAGTAAAAATCACATCAAAAAGCATGGTAATTAATCTCGAACCAATAATCGATGTTAGCAGTAGCATGTTTTATGTGACCAAGCAGGTTGATTACGGTGTTAACCTATTATATTATTTTAAGTGATACACAATCATGATTTACACAAAGACAATGCTTGCTAAATATTATGGGGTATCTTACAATACCTTCTTGAAGTGGATGAAACATGTTCCCGACCTTCAATTATCCAAGGGTCAACGGGTGTTAACTCCAAGGCAAACTCAAAAAGTAATCGAATTTTTGGGAATACCACCATTTATCAGTAAGTATAAATAAGTATTAGTAAGTGTGAGTCGCCGCATTTGTTAACATATTTGTTACTACGTTGCTTAGTAATAAATATTCAATACATGGGTACTAATTTGGTAACGCTGGGATTTAGATGTGACCCCGCACTGAAATCATCACTCTTCGAATTAGCAAATCGAGAAAGTATTACACTTTCACAATACGTCAACGAATTGGTCGTATCGGGTGAGGGGAAGTATCGAAAACTATCTGATTCGCTAAATAATTATATAGAAAAGTGAAAGACTCTCGAAAGTCGGTTAGCACAATATGAGTCGCAGACCTTAAAGAATCTCTTCGAAAAATGTAAAGGTCTCGAAGTGACTCTTGTTGATGTTAGCGGCACAAATAAATTGATAGAGGTCAAATCATTGATTGACTTGCATGAGATTATTACAAAGTCATTTAAAATCTAAGTATATGTTAGAACAATCCCAATATCCCTTCAGTAGTGGCCAAGGTGGTCGTAGTAAATCGCCCATTGGTTTAATTCTTATACTATTTGGGTTAACACTTGTGGCGGTAGCGGTCAATCATTTACAATATTCTGAAAAACATGACGAGGAGTAATTATGTATCAAAAGCAGCAATCCAGTATAAGTCCTACATTAAAGTCCATTCTTCTTCCAATTAAACTTGGTGAAAGGGCTTGTAAAATTTCAATTGATGATGCTTTGCATATTTCTGCTGTAGCAAACTTCCCATATCGACTTAAAGTTAGCACCACCACTTGTGCATTTATTACCGAAGTAGATATGCGCTTTAAAAATGAATATTGGTTTATGAGTTATCTAAAGAGGGGGTCAACAGATGTAAGGGTATTCGCTGTATTTCGTAATCATGTTTTGGTTGAAATTCCACTTGATACTATCCAGTACCACTTCTATAATTATGGGAATCTTTAACTAATTGACAAGCACCTAAATAGGTAGATTATAGCAAAGGATATTTCCATTTTCATTACATAACTCACAAAAAAAGAACTTTTATGTCAGGTAGGATTAAGTCAGCTGAACACCTTGAAGAGGGAGAGGTTAACCGCCTTCTAAAGTACTTACTCCAGCATAATTTATGGGATTACTATCTTATAGTGCGGCTTGGTATATCCACTGCATTGCGATTTAGTGACCTATCTACTTTGACGTGGCGAGACTTATTGGGTAGTTCAGGCAACTTGGTGGTGCGAGAGAAGAAAACTGGAAAGCAGCGGGAAATTCCTATACCTCAAGACCTTTTAAGTACGCTAAAAAATATCTATGCGAAGGTGGATGCCCCACCACTTGAATCTAGGGCAGTAAGATTGGGCATCCGTACGGTCAATAAACAACTAAAACTGCATGCTGCTAGGGCAGGAATACGTGGAAAAAGAATAAGTTCACACACTTTCCGTAAGACGTTTGGAAGGGAGGTCTGGAGGCGTAATAATTATAGCGAGGCAGCACTTGTAAAACTATCACAATTGTTTAGACACTCCTCTACTTCTATCACTAGGATTTATCTGTCAATTACACAAGAGGAGGTAAAAAATCTATACGCTATTCAAGACCTTTTTATTTATTAATATAAAAACTATTTTTTATTTAGTTCTTGTATTGGCTTTTTGAAAGCGGTTTCAAATTTCGGAACAGCATTTTTCATAAATTCAATCATTCTCTCCCAATTCTCTTCATTGAAAATACTTACACCTGATAATTCATACTTAACACGTGCAGTCACATTATCATTAAGTCTTTCCCAAATTAAGGGCTTCCCAAAAGCACTTTCGATTGATTCTTTATTGGCAATCCACTCCTGTAGATGCCCACGCTCCCTGAAGCCCAATTCCTTGAAGGTGGTACTCTGAATATGGCTGAAATGGTTTACTATCAATCCCATAAACTTTTTGCCCTCTCAAATATTTTTGATTCGTTTAGTTCAATCTGCCGATTTAAATAATGTATTTCATCCTCAAATTTTTTTAATGAGTTTACTATCTTATTCTGTACTTGAATGCTTGGTAATGGAACTTCAAGGTCATAAAGGTCATTTATATCAAGAGATACATTGGAAGTGCCTGTCATCAATGGTGCAATGATATCATCTTTCATAGATGCCAAAACAAAATATAAATATTTGGGATTAATTTGTTTTTCATCCAACACCTTAATCCCACACATAATATTTGCAAGAGCAAACTTGCCTTCTACATAATGTAATCTTTTAACACTTGCATGACCATGTCCCGTTGAGGAAACAATTGGTACGCAAATACACTTGCAATCAAAATCATAATGATTTGCAGTTCTAAATTCCTTTGCAGTAACCACAAAAGGAAAATCACCTTCAATTGTATTTTGCGATGGGGACAAACCTTTAAATACAGAAATCATGTTTTTTGACAATTTCACCGCGGGATACTGCGAAAGTTCGGCAAATTTCAATGCATGGTATCGCCTACCAATTAAACTTATTTTCTTATCACTAAGTAATTCAAGTTTCGAAACAAGGTTATGCCTAATTATTTTGGAGGCGACAAATTTGCCCTCTTTAAATTTTAATATAAAATCAATTGCATTCTCCAATTCCTTGCTTTGTGTAGAAATTCTTTGGTTCGACTGAGTAAAGCCATCGTCTCCAATTTGAATAAATAATATATTTGTTAATTTTGAGGCAACAGATTTATCAAGTAATAATATGTGTGTTTTCACACTTGCGTAGGGCTTAAAGACGCCATGTGGCAACTCCACAACTGCATATAGATAATTTTCTTCAATAATTCTTTTTCGCAAAGTGATACATGCATCAGTATCATTATGCAATACCCCTTCAGGAATAATTATTCCTGCCTTTGATTTGTTTTTTAAGTGCTCAACGATATAATCGAAAAATAGAATTTCAGAGCGACTTGCTTTTATCCCAAATCTTTTATGCGGGCGTATTCCACCTTTTGGAGTCATAAATGGTGGATTCGCCAAAATCACATCGAAGGTTTCATTCCAACGGTCTTCGCTGCTTAAGGTGTCATATTCAAATATTTGAGGGGTTGTAAAACCATGCAAATACATGTTGACAAGACTCAGTCTGACCATATCGGGGCTGATGTCATAACCCGTGAGGTTTTCTGACAGTTTCCTTCGTTGGTCAGGAGTTAGTTTATCGCCTAATCTTTTATCTGTATTCTGATTTAGGATGTGCTTATAGGCACTTAAAAGAAATCCTGCAGTACCACAAGCGGGGTCTGCAACTGTTTCATTTTTCTGGGGATTAACACAGGCGGTGGTGAAATCAATAATGTGACGTGGTGTTCTAAACTGCCCTGCATCGCCTTGACTACCCATCATACTTAATAGGTACTCAAAGGCATCCCCCAACTTCTCACTATGACTATACTCAAATTCGTCAATGTGCTTTAAAAACATCTTGAGGGTAGCAGGGTCCTTATAGGGCAGAAATGCGTTTTTGAAGATATTCCTGAATAGTTCTGGAATCTTGGCATTAGTTTGCAATCTATCCAAAGCCTCACTATACAATTCCAACATCTCTTTCCCACCTAGTAAAGGGTCAAATAACTTGCGCCATCCGTATTTTGAAAACTCGCCAGTAAAGAATTTTGCCTTTCCCTTGAATTTTTCCACTGATTCTTTGTCCATGTCATCCATGAACTTGTAAATCAATGCAAGTGTAATTTGTTCAATCTGACTTTTGGGGTCAGGCACTTTACCTACTAATACATCTCTACAATCGTCAATTTTCTTTTTTGTAATATTATCAAGCATAGTTAAGCCTTGGCAAATTTATCTAAAGGAATATAGGTTTTAACATAGTATGGGATTACAGACCGCATTGAATCATCGACCCTTACAAAGTCATCCGTGGTAAATGAGGGATTGTAATTCAAGGCTGTATAATCCTGATTATCTATAATACTTCGCACTTCTGGGTCGGTGATATAAGCATAGAAGAAATATCGAATAGCCTCTATGTCCTTTAATGTATCAAACTCAATGGTGGATAGAAATTTCTCAAACTCCTCTGTCAATAGTTCGTCCTTCCCCTTGATTTTGTTGCCTAAAAATATCTGCTCTAAAATTTCACGTAGAGTGACTCTTCGGTCAATTTTCAATGACTTTCTTAATTTATCGACGGTATAAAATTCTTCAGGCTTATTCAGGAATTTTTCAAGGGTCATGCCCATAGCCGAATCAATATTACCCGCCTCTATTGCTCTGACTATGTCTACATCTTGTTTTACCTTTTCCTCGAATTGCTGAAAGAACATTCGGTCAACTTTCATCCCCTCTGCACCCACATGAGTTTCTTGTATATTGGCTAAGTAATCATCTTCCTCATTATCAAATTCGCCACCCTTTGGTTTAATTTCTACATCAGGTGGATTTTCAGTAGTTGACTGCTTTGGACTAGGCAACTTTAATACTTGGTCATAATTGTACTTCTCCTCAAAGTACTCGCAGACAGCAAAGAAGTCGAATAACTTAAATGTTTTTTTCGATGTCTTAATTTTCTCATCACCCATGTCGGATTTGTACTTACATTCAAAATCGTGAATGCGAGTGCCCCTGCCTTTAATTTGAATAAACTCAGTTGGCGAAAATATGGGCCGCATTAGGGCAAGGTTCAGGATATTTGGACAATCCCATCCTGTGGTCATCATGCCAACCGTTACGCAAACCCTTGCTCGGCTTGTTTTGTATTCCCCAAGTATTTCATCTTGGCTAGCCCATTGACTAAAACCAAGAAGTTTGTCATTACTGAAATCAATTGTCATTTGCTGACTGTCAGGTATTGCTGATGTTACCTGTACTGCAAAATCGCTTTTATATTTACCTGCCCATTTATTGTCGGCATACTCATTTAGTAGTTGGGTTAATTTAGCAGCATGTTTTTGACTTACAGCAAAGACTAATCCTTTGCCGAATTCATTGCTAATAGGGTCTAGTAAGCCGTTATCTAAGAAAGTTTTTACAAATAGCCTATTAGTGTCCTCAGAAAAGAATTTTCGTTCAAAATGACGCTGCTTGTAAAACACTTCTTTAGACACCTCCTCTCCCTCTTGGGCGTTCACATTCACTATCACACTGTAGCCTTGCTCTGATAGTAATTTGGTAGTGACTTCAGTACGAGCATCTACAACAGTGGGCTGAACTAGAATTTTGTCTCTTGCACCGTCAGACAAAGTGTAACGGAACGTAGGAATACCGCTTTCGCAACCAAAGGTGGTGTAGGTATCTAAAAGCATTCTCCTTTCCAATTCTCTCGGGTCTTCATAGTTTTCTGTATCAATATTTTTCAAATAATCTTTTGGGGTGGCCGTCAAACCAAGTTTATATCCCAAGAAATATTCAAAGAGTGCGCGGCTATTTCCACCACCTATTAGACGGTGAGATTCATCAGAAATTACTAAGTCAAAATCAGTTGGTGAGAAGTACTTTTTATACTTGCTATTTATCAATAAGGATTGAATGGTGGTGATGACAATTTCTGCTTTTCGCCAATCGGACTTGTTTTCTTTATAAACAACTGATGCAATGTCATTTTTAAGGTATGCTTCTAAGTCCTTTTGGGCCTGACGTTCTAATTCTAGCCTATCCACCAAAAACAGAATCCTGCGTGCGTTACCAGTTTTGTAGAAAAGTTTGGCTATGGCGGCGGCAGTTAGGGTTTTACCTGTGCCTGTTGCCATTTCTAATAAAAATCGACTTTTCCCCTTTCCTACATTTTCCTGTATGGATTTTACTGCCTGAATTTGGTATGGTCGTAAGAAGCGTAGTTTGCGCTCCTTCACGAAATTGCCCCTTTTGCTTTCGTCTTGATACTCTGGGAAGTCTATGTAATTTGGCAACTGAGTAAGTGCTACAAAATCAGCATTAATAGGTTCGTTTATTAATTTCTCTTTGTCAGGCTTGTAAGATTTATATGCTTTTAATGATTCAGGACTCGGGAAAGCATGTATTCTTTCGGGATTTCCTTTTTCTAAATCCCACATGTAATGGACGTTCCCGTTTGAGAGTATTACATATTGAGCCTTTTGTGCAATAGCATATTTTCTGGCCTGCTCTTTCGCGAATAGCGGTTCAATTTTTTCACTTTTTGCCTCAAGCACCACCAGTGGGTCTGAATTACTATCTAAAAGCAGGAAATCAATAAATCCACCTCTTACTTTTTGAAAGTCGTCGCCCAAATCATTGTACTTAATGTGGCTTTCTAATCTGATGTTTGCTTTCCCATCCGCTGTATCAAAAAATCTCCACCCTGCATCCTCAAGGAGTTTATTGATTTTTATTCGTGCTTGTGCTTCTAATTCAAATGACATCATAGTAGAGTGGCTGATTTCAAATTTAACTGTGTTAACGCACTTGCACAGGAATCATATTTCCAAAACACTCATATATGCCACAAGCATTTTAAAGCCTGTTCCTTAGTATTAATGTTTTGTTCCTTGTGAAGCACCAACCAACGAACTAGACCGCCCTAATTCGCCTCTAATGAGTTGAGGTGGGTGGTGGAGAAATCATGGCGAAATTCAAAATAAAAAAGGAGGTATACTTTGTATAACTCCTTGATTATCATTGCTCCCCCTGTTGGACTTGAACCAACGACCCTCTGATTAACAGTCAAAAACAAGGGTATTTTTCGGTATAGCCGTGATTATTATAAAGTGTTGAATAATAATTATCTATATACGAACACATAATAAAAAAATTTTATTTGTATTGTCGAAATTACTATTTTGTGGTGCAAATTTTGGTGCAAATTTCGTCCCTCTGATCATATGAATACAGCCACAGCCTCCATCTTTTTAGATACCCGAAGAGCTCTCAAAGACGGCTCTCATCCGGTTAAGTTGACCATCTATTATTTAGGTAAAAAGCGACATTATAAGACACCTTTTAAGCTGTCGGAAGAGGACTATCGCAAGATCAAAGCGCCTAACCTGCGAGACCAGGGGCTTAAGAACACGAAGAACCGTATCTATAAGTGGTTGGCCGAGCAAGAAGCTATCATCAAGCAGCTGGAGCGATTTGATTTTGATGTGTTCGAGGCGGAGTTCACCAAAGATGCAAGGCAGACCAAAACCAAATTTTCGATGGAGCAAGTGCAGCCCTTCTTTGAGAACTATGTGAGTAAGCTGCGGGCCCAAGAGCGAATCAGGACAGCGGAATCGTATCAATCGGCGCTTAACTCACTTTCACAATACAGGCGCTATTTGAAGTTTCAAGATATTACCCCCGACTTTTTATCGGCCTACGAGATCTGGATGCTAGCCAAAAAGAAATCGAAGACTACGGTGGGTGTATACCTACGGTCGCTACGCACCATTTATAATCTGGCGATGCAGCGAGGTATCGTCAACTACACGCAGTATCCTTTTAAGCAGTACACCATTCCTGCTCCGCGTAAATCGAAGCGTGCCTTTAAAGACGAGCAGATCAAGACGCTCTTTAATGCTAAGATGGATGATGAGCCGTATGCGCGAGCCCTTGATATCTGGCGATTCAGCTTTTTATGTAACGGGATCAATCTAAAGGACATTGCGCTACTAAAGTGGGAGAACATCTCGGGTGACTATATGGAGTTTTATCGGAAGAAGACTGAGAATACCAAGCGCGATAATGTGCTACCTATTCGGGTGCACTTAAATAAGCACGCGCAGACCATCATCAAACGGTGGGGTAGCGCCTCGGGGGATGCTGAGCAGTATTTGTTCCCCATTTTGGAGCCCGGGCTTAGCGTGCAAGAGATCGAGAACCGGATTGCCAATCTTACGCGTACGACCAATAAGTACCTGAAGCTAATCGGGGAGCAACTGGGTATTCCGGTAAAGCTGACCACCTACACCGCCCGCCACTCCTTTGCTACTAAGCTGAAAAACAGCGAAAAGGTATCCTTATCTTTTATAATGGAATCTCTCGGCCACTCAAGCATCAAGACCACTATGGACTACCTGGCGGGATTTGAGGATGAAAGCATCCGAAAGAATCACGAGGTGTTGATGGAGGGGTTGGAGTAGGGGGGAGGGTTCGTTATAAATTAATAAAAATCAAACTAATAATATGAGTACTAAAACTCATATTTAAGAAAATCAATAAACCGTAAGCCACATTTACTATTTTGAATTAAATTGTAAAAAATTAACCCATGGGAAAGAAATACGGATTCTCCTTCTCTTGGAAGCGTGCAATTGGATTATCGGGTCTTAGATCTTCAATTGCACAAAAAACCGGA
>Ga0194116_10008830_pt1 | contig 10117 bp, 12 predicted proteins | sample TA2MahsurfametaG_4_FD_148617 | JGI IMG/M metagenome (GOLD analysis project Ga0194116, IMG submission 148617) | Freshwater microbial communities from Lake Tanganyika, Tanzania - TA2015008 Mahale S9 surface | ecosystem: Environmental > Aquatic > Freshwater > Lake | place: Tanzania: Lake... | reverse complement strand
GTTTGGTGGCGATCGAAATTGTCTTGGAAGATTCGCCTACCAGGAAGGTGACGGTTGAGTTCAGTGATGTGTAGTCAGACCCTGCTTTGGCAGTGCCATTGGCAGTGCTGACGGTGAGGTTGATGGCGTTGGAGAGACCGCCAGAGCGTGTGATGACGACGGATGCGGTATCCCCTTCCCAGACGTTTGTGGAATCAATGGAGAAGGTGGATTTGGCGATGGCAGTGTCGTTGTCCGTGATGGTGACCATAGCGGTGCCATCGCTGATCTGAGCAGGTACTGCATCAGTTGAGGATGCAGTCAGAGTCAGATTGAAGGTCTCGCTTGATTCGGCAGCAGAATCATCAATGGTGCTGATGTTGACGGTCTTAGAGGTTTCGCCAGCAGCGAATGAGACTGTGGTGGTGAAGGCGGTGTAGTCCGACCCTGCTGTTGCGGTCCCGCTTGAGGAGGTAAGGGTCAGGTTCTGAGTTGATCCTGTGCCGCCAGTGCGGGTGATCGTGACAGTGCCTGAGGAACCTTCTGTGAGGGTCAGGTCTGATACGGAGAAGTAGGAGAGGGGGATTTCGGCGATGCCTTTTACTCTGATGCCTGGGTTTGTCGGGTATTGATCTCGTGAATCGTCGAGGTATATATTTGTACGGTGACCAGGGTTGTTGAAGACCCCCATCAGGCGATTGGAAAGCGAGTCGCTTGAGTTGTTCAGATACAGACTCGACAGTCCCTCTGAAAACTGCTCTCCACTGCTCCATTTCCACTTCCCGCCATCAAGTACGCCTCCTGTCCAGTAATGGTTTATTGAGTCTTCGCTCGGCGCCCATGCAACGTTGTCGTCGCTGTATTGGTACTGTGAATGAGAAAACTCATTACCTGCCCAGGCGCTTTCCTCCTCATCGTTGATTGTGAGTAGATTGCCTCCTAGTGCCTTGGCGTTGCTTTCTGCGTGACTCCAGGTGGGTCCGTCTACGACTGCGTAATAACTCGTTCCGCGAATCACAGATGCCATGATTCTTTGCCTCGTCTTACAGGATTAGGTGAAAATACTTAGATCGACCTTTCTGGTCTGGTTTGTCTAACTACCTTACGTCTTCGCTATTCCCCTTATGGATTCTTCATTCTTCTGCCTGTCTGCGACTCCCCCTCATACCGCTCCACCGCCTATGCAATCTGCGCATAAAACTCTTCTTCGCTCTTAAGCGCCGTCGTGTGATCTGCTTGTGATGGCGCCTGCTTTCGCGTTCGCGTCATTCGATCTAATCGTCTGCTGGCGCCTGTGCTCCCTTTTGTCGGGATGGTGCTCGCCCCTGCTGCTGATCCCTGCGGTCAGTCGCCAGAACTGATCCCTGCTGCTACAGCAAAGACCGCCCAGGGCACCAGCATCCAGATGGGTTGCTCCATCACGCCGCCTGCTGCGCCTTCAGGCACCGCTTGGACTGCTGGTGCTGAGCGAATGCCCACTGGGTCCCCTTGACCTCCATTCCGCAGTGCTCACAGGTCGTTGAAGGCATCTCCTTGACCCAGTTGGCAGGACGCTCACCCACCAGTTCCATTCGCTCTGGATCCACGCCCCGTGCCTTCTGGTAGCGAGTCAGGGCAGGAGCATTGGTGACAAACCCCGTCTCCAGGCATCGGAACAACAGGGTCCGACCCCGCAGTTTCTTGAATCGGGTGGGGTGGGTGGTCACGAACGGTTTGTGCCTGATTCCTTTTGCCTTGGCGCTTGGCGGACTTTAGGCAGCGTCTTTTGGTGCCTCTTGGCATGTTATCCCCTTATGGGGACTGGATTCATTGCCTCAAATGTTCAGGTTCGAACTTCCGTTATTAGGTATACATCGATACCTATGCGCATCACGCACTCGGAGGGTGAGCACTTCCTTGCGCTGACTGATGCAGAAGCAGCAGTACTTGTGGAGGTTTCCGCCCTGCTGGTGGTTGCCTCCCAGTCCGTTGAAGGCACTCCACTGCCGCCAAGGATGGCAACCCTGCTGGGTCAACTCTTTGAAAGTCTCAAGGCGTACTGTGATATCTCTGCCCCTCCTAAGGGCGATTGAGGTTTCAGGGCGCAAAAACGATGCGGGTCTCCACAGTCGGCACTGACCATCTGCTCTGCCTCAGCGATGAGGAGGTTGATCTGCTGGTGGATCTGTGCCACGCAGGTGCTTGCTCAGAGCACATTTCTCTGTCTGTAAAGCGCAGAGAAGCAGTGGATACCTTTCTTTGGCAGGTTCAGAAGTCCCTGCTGCCGTCAGTCCATAAGCGGCATGGCAAAAAACGGTTGAAGCGTTCTGAGGGGGTATAGAGGCGATCTCTGCTGCCTCTGCTGTCCTCAGTGGGTGCTTGGTGTGTGATGACGGTTGGGTGGTGTCCTGAGGCGGGGTGAGGCACTCTGGGTCCGTTCCTGGCGCCAGCGGCGCTGCGCTGCCAGGTGTTTCAGCGATTGGCGTCTTGTGAGAGCAACCGTTCCAACAAGGCATTCAAGTCCTCATCGCAGAGTTCGCCGTCGCAGTCCCAGACCAGCGCTGTTGGAGTAAGTGTGTGCCGATCCAGGTCCACTGCTCTGTGTGAGTTTGAACAAGGATGGCGAGCGCCTCATGCCCGTGGTGCCACGCGCAGCATTTCGCATTGAAAGATTGTCTAAAGACGCCTGCTGCTGGCACTGTTCTAGGTCCTGCCCGCTCTGGTGCTGTCTGCATCACCTGTCAGCACTTCCGCTACGAGGTCGGTAGGCACTGCGTCACGGTGCTGACCTGTCCGATCCATCAGGGACTCATTCCCCAGGGTGAGCATCTGACCAAAAGGTGCGCTCAGTGGGTCGCTCGGCGGGAGGTTGCGGTTGGGTGGTGTCCTGAGGGTGGGTAGGGGTGCCTGGGTCGCTCCCGCTTGCTGGTCCCGTTCCATCTCTTGAGTTCCCCTGCTGTGACTGCGCTTCTGGGTGGTCTCCCGCCGTCATAAAATCCCCCGAACACCCGACCCCAACCCGCCTCCAACCGTTGGAGAAAGGTTGGAACAATGGTTGGAACACCCCTCCAAAAAGCAGACGGGCACAGGTTTATGGCAACCCACGAAATCTTTATGCCCGCCCTCTCCTCCACCATGACGGAGGGCAAGATCGTGGAGTGGCTCAAGAAGCCCGGCGACAAGGTGGAGCGTGGTGAGTCGGTGCTCGTGGTCGAGTCCGACAAGGCCGACATGGACGTTGAATCGTTCAACGAGGGCTATCTGGCTGCCGTGCTGATGCCGGCTGGCGGCACCGCCCCCGTTGGCGAAACCATCGGTTTGATCGTGGAGACCCAGGCGGAGATCGCCGAGGTGCAGGCCAAGGCTCCCAGTGGCGGAGCATCTGCAGCGGCAGCTGCTCCTGCCGCCGCTCCTGCTGCGGCTGCGCCCGCCGCTCCCGCTGCACCGGCTCCTGCTCCTGTGGTGGCAGCCCCGGTGGCTGTGGCCGCTGCACCGGCTCCGGTGAGCAATGGCCGCATCGTGGCCAGCCCCCGCGCCAAGAAGCTGGCCAGCCAGCACGGTGTGGCCCTGGAAACCCTGCGTGGCAGCGGCCCCCACGGCCGTATTCAGGCGGAAGACGTGGAGCGCGCCCTCGGCCTCACCGTTGCCGTTCCCCGCGTTGCTGAGGGCTCAGGCCCTGCTGCTGTGGCTGCAGCCGGCAATGGTGCTGCTGCAACCGCACCGGCCCCTGCCGGTGACGCCTTCGGTCGCCCCGGCGAGAGCGTGAGCTTCAACACGCTCCAGAACGCGGTCAACCGCAACATGCTCGCCAGCCTGGACGTGCCCTGCTTCCGGGTGGGCTACACGATCACCACCACCAAGCTCGATGCCTTCTACAAGCAGGTGAAGAGCAAGGGCGTCACCATGACCGCCCTGCTCGCCAAGGCTGTCGGCGTGGTGCTGGCTCGCCATCCCCAGGTGAATGCCGCCACTAGTGCCGACGGCAGCGCCATGGCCTACCCCGCTGCTGTGAATGTGGCGGTGGCGGTGGCCATGGAAGACGGTGGCCTGATCACTCCGGTGCTGGCCAACGCCGACAAAACCGATATCTATTCCCTGGCTCGCAACTGGGCTGATCTGGTGAGTCGTGCCCGCAGCAAGCAGCTGCAGCCCGACGAGTACAGCACCGGCACCTTCACCCTCTCCAACCTGGGCATGTTCGGTGTGGATCGCTTCGACGCGATCCTGCCCCCCGGCACCGGCGCGATCCTGGCGGTGGCGGCCTCGCGCCCCATGGTGGTGGCCGGCAAGGACGGATCGATCCGCGTGGCCAATCAGATGCAGGTGAACCTCACCTGCGATCACCGCGTGATCTACGGCGCCCACGCCGCCGCCTTCCTCAAGGATCTGGCCCAGCTGATCGAAACCAACCCCGAAAGCCTTGCGATCTGATCCGGCCGATCAGCGGCTGTCGAGCTACGTCTTCGATCTTCCGGAGACATTCATCGCTCAACGGCCCGTGGAGCCGCGTCATTCCGCCCGGTTGCTGGCTGTTGATCCGGGTCCGTCCTCCAGCTGTCGCCACCTGACGGTGTGGGATCTGCAGCACGAGCTGCAGCCTGGCGATCTTCTGGTGGTGAACAACACCCGGGTGCTCAAAGCCCGTCTGCAGGTGCGGCGGCTCAGCGGTGGTTCGGTGGAGCTGCTGGTGCTCGAGCCTGTGCAGGGCAGCGATTGGTTGTGCCTGGCGCGCCCTGCCAAACGGCTCAAGTCGGGCGAGGTGTTGCAGCTCGAGCACGACGGCCAGGAGCCGTTGCCGCTGGAGGTGGTGGGCATCGATGAGGCCAGTGGTGGCCGCGTGGTGCGCTTCCCTCAGGAGTGCACCAGCCCCGAGGCGATCGAAGCCCTGTTGGCGCGCTACGGCTCGATCCCCCTGCCTCCCTACATCCAGCAGCAGAGCGAAGACGACGACACGCGCTATCAGACCCGCTACGCCTCCCGCCCTGGAGCCGTGGCCGCACCCACGGCGGGGTTGCACTTCAGCGATGAACTGATCAGCGCGATTCGCGCCCGTGGCGTGGAGCTGGCCGAGGTCACCTTGCACGTGGGCTTGGGCACGTTTCGGCCTGTGGAAACCGAAGACCTCACACAGCTGGAGCTGCACAGCGAATGGGTGGAGGTATCGCCCAAACTGGTGGATGCCGTGGCTGCCTGCCGCGCCCGCGGCGGGAAGGTGATCGCCGTGGGCACCACCAGCGTGCGCAGCCTGGAGGCGGTGGCCCAGCTGCACGGAGGCGAGCTCAAGCCCCACACCGGCCCCGTGAACCTCGTGATTCAGCCGGGCTATCGCTTTGCGGTGGTGCAGGGCCTTCTGACCAACTTCCACCTGCCCAAGAGTTCGCTGCTGCTCTTGGTGAGTGCCCTGATCGGCCGCCAGCGCCTGCTGGATCTGTACGAGCAGGCCAAGGCCGAGGGCTATCGCTTCTTCTCTTACGGCGATGCCATGTGGATCGCGCCGGAGGCGGTGATTGCGGAAGCGCGCCCCTGACTGAAGCGTGACCCTGAGACTGAAAACCAGTCATCAAAAAAGCCCCCGGGGAGTCCGGGGGCTGGGTTTGTGATCGCGACGATCGATCAGGCGGCGGCCAGGTTGGCGGCCACGAAGTCCCAGTTCACCAGCTTGTCGAGGTAGGTGGTGATGTAGTCGGGACGGCGGTTCTGGTAGTCGAGGTAGTAAGCGTGCTCCCACACATCCATGGTGAGCAGAGCCTTCTGACCGTGGGCCAGGGGCAGATCGGCGTTGCCGGTCTTGGTCACCTTGAGGGTGCCGTTGTCGAGCACCAGCCAGGCCCAGCCGCTGCCGAACTGAGTGGCGCCGGCGGCCTTGAACTCCTCAACGAACTTCTCGAAGCTGCCGAAGTCAGCGTTGATCTTGTCGAGCAGAGCGCCGCTGGGGGTGCCGCCGCCATTGGGCTTGATGCACTGCCAGTAGAAGCTGTGGTTCCACACCTGAGCGGCGTTGTTGAACACGCCGGCCTTGCTGGCATCACCAGCCACGGCGGTGATGGTGTCTTCCAGGCTCTTGCCTTCCAGCTCGGTGCCGGCCACCAGGTTGTTGAGGTTGGTCACGTAAGCGTTGTGGTGCTTGCCGTGGTGGAACTCAAGGGTCTGGCGGGAGATGTGGGGCTCGAGCGCATCGAGGCCGTAGGGCAGCGCAGGCAGCGTGTGAGCCATGAGACGTGGGGTCGTGCTGGGTGTGGCCGGCCTAGCGCCGGTAGGCCCGGCATCCTAACGATCGCTTCAGGTTTCGTAAGTCGCGAGAACCGAATCCTCAGGAGCGTGTACCGGAGCGCCAGCGTTCACGACTGGCGCTCCGGTACACCTGAATCAGCCCTTGATCTGAAGCAGTTCCACTTCAAAGATCAGCGTGGCGTTCGGCGGGATCACACCGCCGGCACCGCGCTCGCCATAGGCCAGATCCGGCGGGATCACCAGCTTGCGCTTGCCGCCCACCTGCATGCCGGCCACACCTTCATCCCAGCCTTTGATCACCCGGCCGGCACCGAGGGGGAAGGAGAAGGGGCCGCGGCCGTAGCTGCTGTCGAACTCTTTGCCGTTCTCCAGGGTGCCTCGGTAGTTCACCACCACGGTCTGGCCTGAGGTGGCTTCAGGGCCATCACCCACCACCAGATCGGTGATGCGAAGGCCGCTGGGGGTCACGCGTTCTTTGGCGACCACCAGTTCCCCACCGAGGGCGGAAGCACCGGAATCGGCGATCTGATCAGGGCTGCCGGCGTCGTTGGCCATGGTGAAAAGGGTGGGGTTGGGGTCTTCGGGATCCAATTCGAACTGGCCACGCACAGCGGCTGGAATCGCCGCCGGGGCCGCGGCCACCACTGCGGCCTGTGCCGTGGGCTGCGCCTGCACCGTTGAGGGCGACACCAGCTGACTGACCAGGGCCAGCAAGAGGCAGGCCACGCACACAGCTGAACTGATCAGGATGTCGCGCATGGGCTGGTTGGATCGCTGCGTTGGCGCGATTCTGCCCCAGCTTCAGTCGGGCAGGTCGCTATAGCCGCTGGTGCTGCTGGCCGCATCGTCGCTGCGCAGACGCCGCAGCTGCTGCTCGAGGCGATCAATGCGCCCGCGCAGCTCATCCACCTCCCGCTGCCGGGCGAGGCCCAGATCCTGCAGCAGGTGATCGAGGTTTCGCTCCACCTGGCGTTCGGTCTGTTTCTCCAGCTCGGGGTTCTCTCCGCGGAGGCTGGCGAGCACGTCATCCACCAAAGCAGTGGCCTGGCTCGGATCCAGCCGGCCACTGCGTACCCAGGCCTGGGTCACGCCCCTCAGTCGTTCAGACACCAGCGACGTGGTGCCGAGCCCGCGCACCAGCAGCTGTTGCAGGGGATTGCTCGGATCCATGGCCACCGCCGTTGAAACGCTCTGTGCAAACCATGGCGCTTCCTAGGGTCTGTGGCCATGGCAGGCAACCGGCCGTTGTGGAGATGGTGGATCGTTCTCGCGGCCGGTGGGCTGGCGGGAGCGGCTCTGCCTCCTTGGGGCTGCCCACCGTTGCTGTGGGTGGCGCTGCTGCCGTTATGGGCTCTGGGCCCGGGGCCGGCTCTGGCCTGGGGTGCGGCGGCAGTGCTGGTGAGTCACCGCTGGTTGCTCTGGTTGCACCCGTTGGATTGGGTGGGGGTGCCGCTGCCTCTCAGCCTGCCCCTGTGCGTCCTGCTCTGGCTCGCTCTTGGGCTGTTGGGAGCCTTGTTGGTGTCGGGGTGGCGTTGGCTGGTGCAGCGCCTTGGATCCGATCGCCTCAGCACGGCCTGTTTGGCGGCATCGCTGTGGGGTTTAGCGGAGGTGCTTCTGGCGAAAGGGCCGCTGTTTTGGATCGGCCTGGGCAGCGCGGTGTTGCCGGGAGATCGGGCCCTGGCGGGCCTGGCGCAGCTGGTGGGCGTTGGTGGCCTGGCCGCCCTGCAGCTGCTGCTGAGTTGGTGGCTGTGGCGCTGGCTCCTCAGCTTGTTCTCGCAGCGTTCAGCAGCAGGACGTTCAGCGCTGGCCTGGTTGGTTCTGGTGTTGGTGTTGCACGGTTGGGGCTGGTGGCTCGTGGTGGCGGAGCAGCGGACTGCTGAGGCTGCGAATCGATCCCTCTCGCTGCTGGTGCTGCAGCCGGCGATCCCCACCCGTGAAAAATTCAGCTGGACCCAGCAGCAGGCCCTGAAGAGGCGCCTTGCTGCAGCGCAGGCTCAGGCAGAAGCGCTCGGGGTGGATGCCCTGTTGCTGCCGGAGGGGGCGCTGGCCCTTGGAGAGCCTTTACCCCGCGCAGCTGCGGTTGAGGTGTTGAGCGGTGGCTTTCGCCAAGCAGGTGAGCGTCTGCACAGCTCGCTGCTGAGATTTGAGCCCGGTACGTTAACGGCGGATCAGGCTCTCGATAAGCACCGGCTGGTTCCCCTCGGTGAGTGGATCCCCACTCCCCAGTGGCTCGCCTGGAGTGGGCTGTCCGCGGTGGGGGGCATTGATCCCGGTCAGCCATCACGCCTGTTCGTTCGCCCCGGTGGTGATGTGGGTGTGGCAATTTGCTACGAGCTGGCTGATGGCACGGCTCTGGCCGCAGCCAGCCGGGATGGGGGGCGCTGGCTGTTGGCGAGCGCCAATCTCGATCCGTATCCCAGCCAGCTCCAGCGGCAGTTTGAAGCCCTCGCGCAGTTGCGCGCTTTGGAATCCAGCCGCTGGCTGGTGAGTGCGGCCAACACGGGCCCGAGCTTGGTGGTGAACCCAGCTGGCGAGGTGCTTCAGCGCTTGCCCGCCGGAGAGGCGGGCACCCTGGCGGTTCGGATCAGTGAGCGCTCGGAGATCACGGTCTACGGGCGCGTAGGTGAGTGGCCCTTGCTGCTGCTTGGTCTCACCGGCGGCATCGCCCGGACCCGTTTCAGGGTGCGACAATCTTGAGACATTCTTGAGATCGCCTGTGCCTTTGTTGCCCCGGGCTCTGGCGTTGTTGATCGCCTCCGGCGCATGGCTCGGGCTGGCTGGTGGGGCTCTGGCGGCACCTGGCCCCCTGCGCGATGAGACGCAGCTGCTGGAGCAGCTGCGTTCCCTGGGAGTGGCTGTTTCCCTTGGAGGTGAGTGCGGCGCCCCTGGGCAGCTCGCCACCTACAACATGGGCGCCAACGTGCTGTGCCTGGGCGATGCGTTGCTGGCGAGGCCGGCTGAGCGCAGCAAGGTGTTGCATCACGAGTTGGTGCATGTGGTGCAGGACTGTCTCGATGGGCTCGAAACGCCCACCTCGATGACCCTGGTGGATGGTCTACGCCGCGCCGGCGATCTCACGGAGCGCCAGCTCAACGGTTTTTTCCTGCAGCACCTCCGCGATCAGGGCAATCTCAGGCACGTGGTCGCCACAACCGCTCCTCTGCCGCAGGACAGCCGACAGCGGGAGATTGAGGCCTATGCCCTGCAGGCCGACCCCGCTCTGGTGCAGCACCTATTGCGTGAAAGTTGCCGGCGCAAGCCATAGAAAAGCGCCCCATGGGGCGCTTGCTGTATCGAATGAACAGAACGATCCGGATCAGAAGATCTGAGCGCGTGGGTTGATCACGCTGGCCAGTTGAGCCTGATGAAGGCGCTTGGCTTTGAGGATCTGAGCGCGGATGAGAGCAAGTGTGTTCATGGCGGTGGCCTGAAACCGGCAGCCCCGTTCCCTGCTGCCAAGGCGTGCGTCCAACAAAGGGGATGAACGTTGTTAAACCGTAGCAACGGCTACTCGATAACAAGTGTTCGTGGTGTATCCGTCGCTGATATTTCTGGGATTCTGCTGGTGTTTTCGGGTGTTGTGAGCGCTCGCGCGGTGTGAGGGATTGCCTAGATGTGTCCATGCCGGATCCTGAGCCGGGGTGGGGTGGGCTCACCTCACTGTTGACGAGCTGACATGCGCCATATGCGCCTGTGGAGACCAGAATCCGATGAACAGGTGGTCTTGGACGCCACCAGTCTTGCGCTAACCGTGTGCCAAACAGGGGTGTCTGGGTGCACCAGGGCGCTCCCGACCCCCCCACTGCATGGGTTGCCTCAGTCACTAAAAAACCCAGGCGGTGCCTGGGTTTTCCTAATGGAGCCTAGGAGATTCGAACTCCTGACCCCTTGCATGCCATGCAGCCTGCTGAGTGGCTGAAATGGGCTG
>Ga0194116_10008826_pt1 | contig 10121 bp, 2 predicted proteins | sample TA2MahsurfametaG_4_FD_148617 | JGI IMG/M metagenome (GOLD analysis project Ga0194116, IMG submission 148617) | Freshwater microbial communities from Lake Tanganyika, Tanzania - TA2015008 Mahale S9 surface | ecosystem: Environmental > Aquatic > Freshwater > Lake | place: Tanzania: Lake Tanganyika... | reverse complement strand
ATTAACAGATTTTTAGTAGGTAGTTCAGCACCAAATAACTTTGCAGCATCAACTTACAATGGATTATTAAACGGAGTTCCTTTTTATGACTCTACTAGTGGTTCATTATACATTTTAGGTAGTGATACAAATACTAAGTTAAACTTGCTTGGTAACATTAATGTATTCTCACAATCAGTAGATAGTAGATTAGATAGTATTGAAGCTTCACTTGGTGGTGGTGGAACAGGTATTGGTGCAAGAGTTACAAATTTAGAATTTGTATCAGCATCTTTAGAAGCATTTACTTCTTCTCAAAATACCAAAAATAGTGATTTAGCAACCTATACAGGAAGTATTGATACTAAATTTGGTACATTAGCAACTTATACAGGAAGTATTGATACTAAATTTGGTACATTAGCAACTTATACAGCATCTGTTGATGGTAGATTAAACAATATAGAATCTTTTAGTGGTTCACAAAATACTAAAAATGCTGATTTAGCAACCTATACAGGAAGTATTAACACTAAATGGAATACATTAGAAAATGTAACAGCATCTATTTTATCGTTTACCCAATCACAAGAAACTAAAAATAGTACATTAGCAACCCTTACAGGTTCTATTGCGACAGAGCAAGCAAATCAAAATAGTAGATTAGGTGAAATAGAATCATACTCTTCATCTTTAAGAACAGCAATTACAGTAGCGGGAGCAAATGTGACCGTATTAGGTAACTTAACGGTTCAAGGTACGCAAACTGCAGTAAATTCGACAACAATTCAGTTAGGTGATAATATTATCGAATTGAACGGAACTGGTGCAGCAAATGGTGGTTTGTTAGTTAAAGACCTAACAGCACCAAATACAGTTTCAGGTTCTTTATTGTGGGATTCATCTAACGACTATTGGAAAGCCGGACAAGTTGGTTCAGAATATAAAATACTTTTAGCAAATGGTGATAGTGTAGTTTCAGGTTCTTCTCAAATAGATGTTTACAATACTACAAACTTCTCATCATTTAATTCAGCATTATCAACCATTACAGGTTCGTTGATATCTTCAGCATCTGACCACGAAAGTAGAATTGATACAATCGAAGCTTCACTTGGTGGTGGTGGAAGTATTGGAGCAAGAGTATCTGCATTAGAAACATTTAGTGGTTCGCAAGAAACTAAAAATTCTACATTAGCAACTTATACAGCATCAGTAAATAGTAGATTAGATTTATTATCAAACGATTCAGGCTCACAAGCAGGTAGATTATCTAATTTAGAATCTTTTAGTGGTTCACAAAATACTAAAAATGCTGATTTAGCAACTTATACAGGAAGTATTGACACTAAATGGAATACATTAGCAACTTATACAGCAAGTGTAGATAGTAAGTTAAGTAATATTCACTTATTTACATCATCAGTTGAAACTAAGAATAGTACATTAGCAACTTACACAGCATCTATTAATAATAATGTAAGTAATATTCACTTATTTACATCATCAGTTGAAACTAAACTTTCTACTTTATCAACATATACAGCAAGTGTAGATAGTAAGTTAAGTAATATTCATTCATTTACTTCTTCACAAGAAACTAAGAATAGTACATTAGCAACTTACACAGCATCAGTAAATGCACAATTGGCTAGTTTACAAGGTATTACAGGTTCTTACGCAACAACTGGTTCAAATACATTCGTTGGAACTCAAACTATAAGTGCTTCATTAAATGTTAGTGGTTCAACAAACTTTAACGGAGCCATAGCAGTTAATGATGCTAATATGAACTTGACAAATAGTTCTTCATTGAACTTAACTTCAGGTTCTTCAATTTATGTTAGTGGTCCAGGTGTAATTAGTGGTTCCATTGTTGGAATTGGTAATGTAACAGCATTTAGTTCATCAGTTGATGCTCGTTTAGATTCATTAGAGACCGATAGTGGTTCACAAGCTGGTAGATTAAATAATTTAGAATCATATTCATCATCTTTAAGAACAGCAATCACCGTAGCAGGTGCTAATGTGACAGTTAATGGTAATTTGACAGTTGCAGGAACAACAACGCAAGTAAACTCAACAACTGTTCAGTTAGGTGATAACATTATTGAACTTAATGGAACAGGTGCGGCAAATGGTGGTATTTATGTTAAAGACCCGATAGCAGCAAATACAGCCACAGGTTCTTTAATTTGGGATACAAGTAATGACTATTGGAAAGCTGGTGTTAAAGATTCAGAGATAAAAATACTTTTAGCAGGTGGTGATAGTGTAGTTTCTGGCTCATCACAAATTACTTTACAATCTACAACAGGTTTTTCAGCATTTGATTCAACATTATCAACAATTACTGGTTCATTAATTACATCCGCATCAAATGCAGCAAGTAGACTTACTACTTTAGAAGGTACAGGTACAATTCAGGGTGTAGGTACAACAAATAATGTAACATTCACAACAGTAAATGCGACCGAAGTGACTGCATCAGTTAATGTTCCTGGCTTAGGTGCTTCAAAAAGATTAGCATTTAGAAACACAACAGGTAATCTAGACTTTATTGCAGCACCAACAACAACGGGTGATATCGCACAATGGGATGGTAGTAATTTTGTAATGAGTAATGTAATAGATGGTGGTTCATTTTAATCATTAATTAAATAAAAAAAGTAAGAACCCCTCAATTGAGGGGTTTTTATTTTATAAAATATATTTATTGAAGTAGTATATACTACTTATCGTTATATAACCTAAAAGATTGTCCTATATATGGCTCAAAGTATTGTATTAAAACGTTCTGCGCTACCTGGCAAAGTCCCAGATACGGGTTCCCTAAATCTCGGTGAATTAGCATTAAATACCTACGATGGAAAGGTATATCTTAAACGCTCGGGTTCAATTGAATCTATTCAAACATTAGTAGCAACAAATTCTACAACTACTGGGTCAATAACACTTTTAGGAACTGGTTCATTTGGTGAATTAGTAATAACACAAGATGCAAACTTTCAAAGAGATATCTTCATTACTAGAGATATAGTTAGTAACGGTGATTTGGATATCGCAGGAGATATTACAGGTTCAAATTTATTAGTTTACGGAAATATTGTAGCAAAACAGTTAATTATTAGTTCTTCAGTAACTAATATGACCACTCAGTTTGCAAGTGGTTCTACAAGATTCGGTGATACATTAGATGATACACACCGATTTACAGGTTCAGTAAGTGTTACTGGTTCTCTTTTAGTAAATGGAATTACCGTAGGAACTGCAGCCGGCCCCAATACATTTGATTTTAATTTAGATCCTGAAGCTGCCGGTACAGTAAATTTTATACGAGATAGTACGGAAAATGTTATTGCTATAGCAAGAACAGGTTCATTTGATATTGAAATATCATCTATAAAATATTTATCATTAAGTTCATCGGCTATGTGGATAACAACTGGTAGCATAACTGCAAACTATATGCATTTAGCAAAGTACATTTCCAATAGTGGAGATTTAGATTTTAATATATAAAAGTAAAAATAATAAATGGCAGCAATATTTCAATTAAGAAGAGGTACTACAGGAAGTAAACCAACACTTGCATCGGGTGAATTTTATATGGATACCGATACCGAATCCTTACATTTGGGTATTGATAGTGCAGGTGATGAAATTGTTTTAGCAAAATTGAATGATTCAAATGCTGGTAACTTTATAATCGCTGGAAATTTGACAGTGGTTGGAACAATAACAGCACCAATCATAACAGAAATTAATAATAAATTTGCTACAATAGAAGGGCAATCTGGTTCATGGGATGCATCAAGTGATATAACTTCATTAAATGCATTTACAAGTTCACAAAATACAAAAAATTCTACATTAGGAACTTTAACAGGCAGTATTGATAATAGATTAAACGCAATTGAAAATGTAAGTAATAGTTTTGTTACAGAATCTGAAACGGCATCATTTTTTGTTGGTGCAACAGTAAGTAGTAACACAATTACTTTTACAAAAGGAAATGGAACTACTGCGGATGTAACTGTAGCGGGTGGTGGAGGTTCAACTGATATTTCAGCACTAAATAGTTTTACAGCAAGTATATTAGGAACTAATGATTGGACAGCTTCAATTAATACAAAATTTGCTACCATAGAAGGGGAATCGGGTTCTTGGGGTGGTGGTGGTAGTGTACCGACGGGAACAATATCCGGGTCAGCACAAATAACAGCATTTGGATTTATTAGTTCAAGTACAATCGAAACATTAGGTACTTCAATATATTCAACAAATCCAGCAACATCAAATTTCTCTACAACAACAGGTATCTTTATAGGTCAAAATGCCGGTAATGGTGCAAGTAGTGCACATTCAGCTGTAATGTTGGGTGATTATGCAGGGTTTGGTGCAGAAAATGCAATAAACGCAGTAGCAATAGGACCGTCGGCAGGTCTAAGTGCATCGGGTATAAACTATTCAGTAGCAATAGGAAATTTAGCTGCAAAAAGTATTACTACAAATAGTGGCAATTCTGTATTCATCGGTGATAGAACGGGATTGGAAGCGGTATATGCTGGAAACGCAATTTATATTGGAACGGAAGCAGGTAGAGAAGCTAATAGTTCCGGAATATGTGTTTTCATTGGTAATCAAGCAGGATATCAAACACAAAATTCAAGTTATTCAATATTAATAGGTTATCAAGTTGGTAAAAAAATAACAGGAAATGGTATTGGAGCGAATAATATTATTATAGGTAAAAATATTACTTTAGAAAATGATAGAAAAGATTCAATTAATATAGGTGGTTTAATATTTGCAACGGGATCATATCCGACACACGCCGGCAATCCATATTCAGGATCCGCAAATGGTAAAGTTGGTATAAATATTTCTTTACCTCAAGCTGCATTGCATGTAAGTGGAGCAGCTATATTGACAAATACATTTACAGCATCACTTTCTGAAGGGTATACTTGGGTAGGTGGAGCAGGTAATGTGACAGCATTAGTAGCAACATCATCTTTTGGCGGTGGAGGTTCAACTGATATAACTTTGTTAAATCAGCATAGTGCATCAATAAACACATATACAAGTTCTGTAAATAATAGACTTAATAATTTAGAATTAGATTCGGCATCACAAGATAGTCGATTAGATAATTTAGAATCATTTACATCATCTATTAATACAACAATAAAAAATAAGTTGGATATAGAAAGTGTATTAAGTGGTTCAGCACAAATAACAGCATTTGGATTTATTAGTTCAAGTACAATCCAAACATCAGGATCAACAATATATTCAACAAATCCTGCAACAAGTAATTTTAGCCAAACGGATGGTGTATTTATTGGTAATAGAGCAGGAGAAGATTCAACGGCAGCTGATAAATCTGTATTTATAGGATATTATGCAGGGTGGAGTGCACCAAATGCATATAATAGTATTTTCATTGGACCAAGTGCCGGACATAATACGGACGGTGCAGACCGTTCTAATTTCATAGGAAGTTCAGCAGGAGATAGTGCAACAAATGCTAGATTTTCTAATTTTATGGGATTCGCAGCAGGATATGGTCAATCTGCAGCATCATATTCTAATATTTTTGGATTTAGAGCTGGATATACAAATACATTGGGTTCTAATAATATAATAATTGGAACAAACATAACTTTTGAAAATAGTAGAAAAGACTCTATTAATTTAGGTGGAGTAATATTTGCAACAGGTTCATATAGTAATACTGTAAGTTCTCCATTTGCAGGAGCAGTAACAGATGGTAAAGTTGGTATAAATATTTCTTTACCTCAAGCTGCATTGCATGTAAGTGGTAGTGGTATTTATACAGGTACACTAACCGCATCATTACAAGAAGGATATGTGTGGGTAGGTAATGGTAGTGGAATAACAACTACTGTTTCCACATCATCTTTTGGCGGTGGAGGTTCAACTGATATAACTTTGTTAAATCAGCATAGTGCATCAATAAACACATTTACCTCATCAATAAACAGTGCTACTAGTTCTTTAAGTAGCTCTATTGCTACTCTTTCTAGTAGTTTTCTAAGTGCAAGCTCTTCATTTGACACTAGAATTAATAATTTAACTGAGAGTGTATTTACTCACATAGTAACAGACAGTGCAGGTGTGTTTGTAATTGATAGTATAAGTAAACCTAAATTATCTTTTACACCAGGTGCTACTTACAGATTTAACACAAGTGCTGTTGGAGGCTCCCATCCGTTTAAATTTTCAACATCAGAAAACGGACCAACTCAATATACTACTGGTGTAACTAGTGGTTCTAATTTTATACAAATAGAAGTTAATTATAATACTCCTACTACATTGTACTACTATTGTACAAACCATAGTAATATGGGTAATGAAATTAATACATTAAGAATAGAAAACTTAGTAACAACTTCTTCATTTAACACATTTACAGGATCGGCAAATGGTAGATTAAACGCAATTGAAAATATAAGTAGTAGTTGGGTAACGGAAGCAGAAACTGCATCATTTATTAAAAATGCAACCGTAAATCTTAATACTCTTACATTTACAAAAGGAGATAATACAACATATCCTTTAACAATTGATACCGGTTCGTTACCAACCGGGGTAATTTCAGGCTCATCACAAATAACAGCATTGGGATTTATAAATTCAGTTAATTTTTATTTTGACCCACTACCATCAAGTCCACAAAGAGGTACATTAGTAATCAGCGCCAGCGCAGGTTCTCCAACGGATGACTCTATTTGGGTATATGTTAATTATGGTGGAACTTTACAATGGAAAGAAATAACCTTATAATATAAAATAATAAGAAAAAATTTGATATTTATAAATTGATAATCACATATAATAATTTTTTTAATCGGACTAAAAAAAAGGTAAACTAGATGGCACTTAAATTTAGACGTGGTAATAACGCACAAAAGTCAGGTTCTTTAGCATTCGGAGAACCATATGTAAATACAACATTAGGAACACTTCAAGTCGGTTTAGATACCGGCGATGTTACCCTTCAAGTAGCAGGAACAGGTAGTATTGGACAATTCGGACACATTTCGGGTTCTTCTTTGGAAATCGGCGGAAATGCAACGATTGGTGGGAACCTAACTTTGGGTGGTACAATTACGATTGGAGATGCGGCTACTGATAATGTAGTTGTAAATGCAGATTTAAGTTCATCAATTATTCCAGATGTAACGAATGTATTTGATTTAGGTAGTACAACAAAAGTTTACAGAAATGTATATGCTACTTCTTTTAGTGGTTCAATAGCAGCAACCAACGGAGTGGTTAGTGGTTCTTCACAAGTAACATCATTATTACCAGCAGGAACTGTTTCAGGTTCATCTCAATTGACAAGTTCATATGATACAAGATATGAAACCAAAGGACAAGGAATTATATCATCTTCGGCACAAATAACTAATTTGGGTGTAATATCAATAGCAACTTCAGGTAGTACAATATATTCAACTAATCCAGCTGCCGGCCAATTATTTCCAACAATAAATAGTATAATTTTAGGAGATGGTGCGGGATATCGTCAGAATACAAGTAATTTTTCTAGTGAAAATGTTTTAATAGGAATAGCAGCAAACCATTCAAATACAGCAGCTGGTGGTGGAGTTGTAGCAATTGGTGCAAGAGCCGGTGTTAGTGCATCCGTTTATCAATCTACGTTTATTGGTTTTGAAGCAGGGTCTCATGCACTTGGCGCAACCCATTCAGTAATGATTGGACGTGGAGCCGGTTCCGATACTTACTATGCAGGAGAACAAGTTCTTATAGGTACTTGGGCAGGTGCTGGTGACTGGTATAATTCGGGCTCCGTTAATATAGGACATTATGCTGGCTACCAAACCGATAAAGCAGGACACTCAGTATTGATAGGATATAGAGCCGGATATAATAGTCAAGTATCGAATGAATATAGTATTGGTAATAATAACATTATTATAGGTAATAATATTACACTTGAGCCTGGTAGAAAAAGTGCTATTAACATTGGTGGTATTTTATTTGGTACAGGATCTAATTTCAGTCCAGGGTCAGCACCACTATCTGGTTCTGCAAATGGTAAAATTGGTATCAATGTTGTTAACCCGACACAGGCATTGGATGTTAGTGGTTCAATGCAAATAGAGGGTAATATTGTACCGACAATAAGTGGTGCATATGATTTAGGTTCCGCAGCAAAACCTTGGAGAGATATTTACGTCTCAACCGGTTCAATTTTTATTATAGGTGCAGGTGGGCAAACCGTTACCACAATCGGCGGTACGGCTGGTGTAGGTATGAATTTACCATCAAACTTACTAGTTGGTGGAAACATTTACGGAACAGGTTCGACATCTTCAATTTACATGAGAGGAAATGCTGAATTTACAGGTTCAGTTTCAGCATCCACATTTACAGGTTTAGGAAACTTAACAACGTATTCTTCATCGGTAGCAAGTAGATTAAATCAATTATCAACTGCAAGTGGTAGTAACGATGGAAGAATTAATAATTTAGAGTCTTATACATCATCTTTAAGAACAGCAATTACAGTTGCAGGTTCAGATGTAACTCTTAATGGTAATTTGACAGTTGCAGGTACAACTACAACAATTAATTCAACTACCGTAGCAATTGGTGATAACATAATTCAACTTAATGGTACAGGCGCTACAAATGCCGGTTTGGTTGTAAGAGATGCAACTGGAGCTACCACAACTTCAGGTTCCCTATTATGGGATACTACTAATGATAAGTGGATAGCAGGTGCATTAGGTTCTGAAATTGAATTAGTAAATACTACTGGTACTCAAACCCTAACTAACAAAACAATAAGTGGTGCAAGTAATACTTTAAGTAATATTGCAAACGCATCATTAACAAATAGTTCGATAACAATTGCCGGTAACTCAACTTCATTAGGTGGAAGTATTACCGCAGCAACAATATTGGGTGGTACGGGGGTAATTTCAGGTTCAACACAATTACCAGCAGGAACAGTTTCTGGTTCATCACAAGTATTCTCAAATATTAGTGGAGATGTTTTAATAGCATCAAATGGAGTTGCAACCATACAAGCAAATTCAGTAACATTAGGTACTGACACAACAGGTGATTATGTATCATCTTTAGTTGCAGGAACAAATATCACACTTTCCAACAATAGTGGAGAGGGTGCAACCCCAACAATAGGACTTACAAATAATACAATTACAATCGCAGGTAATTCTACCGCTTTAGGTGGAAGCATTACTGCAGCAACTATATTAGGGGGCACCGGAGTAATATCAGGTTCAGCGCAACTACCAGCTGGTGTAGTATCAGGTTCATCACAAGTATATTCAGGCGTAAGTGGTGATATCCTAATAGCATCAAATGGAGTTGCGACAATACAAGCAAATTCAGTAGCATTAGGCACTGATACAACGGGCAACTATATGAGTGACGTATCTGCTGGAAATGCAGGTATTGTTATTTCACATACACCGGGTGAAGGTTCAACTGCAACCATTTCACTTGTGAGTGGTGTTGTATCAGGTTCATCTCAAATTACAGCAGGTTCAACAACAAACTTTGCAACTGATGTTAAAACACAATTAAATAGTAATACGGTTATATCTGGTTCGTCACAAGTATTCTCAAATATTAGTGGTGATGTTTTAATAGCATCAAATGGTGTCGCTACGATACAAGCGAACTCAGTAACATTAGGAACTGATACTACTGGTGATACAACAATTAAAAGTAAATTAAATACCGATGGTGTAATTAGTGGTTCATCACAAGTAACAGGAATTGGTAATGCACAATTAACAAATAGTTCAATAACAATAGCTGGTACTTCTACCGCTTTAGGTGGAAGCATTACAGCAGCAACAATACTGAGTGGAACGGGTGTAATTTCAGGCTCAGCACAACTACCGTCAGGAGTTGTATCCGGTTCATCTCAAGTATTCTCAAATATTAGTGGAGATGTTCTGATTGCATCAAATGGTGTCGCTACAATACAAGCAAATTCAGTAGCATTGGGTACTGATACAACAGGTAACTATGTAGCATCATTAGGTAGTGGAACGGGTGTGACTATCGCTTCAAATAGTGGTGAAGGTTCAACACCTACAATTGCA
>Ga0194116_10008822_pt1 | contig 10128 bp, 6 predicted proteins | sample TA2MahsurfametaG_4_FD_148617 | JGI IMG/M metagenome (GOLD analysis project Ga0194116, IMG submission 148617) | Freshwater microbial communities from Lake Tanganyika, Tanzania - TA2015008 Mahale S9 surface | ecosystem: Environmental > Aquatic > Freshwater > Lake | place: Tanzania: Lake Tanganyika... | reverse complement strand
ATCCCCAAATATGGTAAGAATAAAAATGAGTAAATATGCAATATTTATTTCAAATTTTAAATTCAATTGAAAAAAATTTAGATATATAAATTTCGAGAAAATAATAATAATAATATATTTATTATTTAATAATCATATTAAATAGCGTATGATTATTTGAATGCAACTTCTATTTTACATGAATTTTAAAAAAGAAAATTTCTTTTTTATTATAAAAATAAATGAAAAACAACAAAGAAAAAGCATCTTTTTCAGATAACAATGCTAAATTCAATAAAAATAATATAAAAGATTCTAATTATAACGATCTCACAAAAAATTTTAATCCTGAGTTTAAATATAAAAAGCAAAATGAAAAAAATGATTTAATCAATAATAAAAACTTTAAAAATTATGAGTAAAAATATTTAATTTTAATAAAATTCTCCATTAATTCTTACCTATTCTTATAAGATTTTCTACTAAAATTTAGACAATCCAAAAAACAGAAAAAAAAATTATCACAAGAAGAAAAAGATAAGATTTTTGACGAACTCAAAGAAATTTATGACAAGCATCTAATTAATTCCAACGGAGATAATTTTAAATTGTATTCTCTTAAAAAGATAAAATATTATCCAGATGATGACAAACCTTTAAAAATTTCTAACAATCTATTTACTGAAAAACAAAAAAATTTAGATGAAAAATTAAATACTAATAAAAATGCTAACATAAAAATCTCAATTGATTCAAATAATTTTAAGGAAAATTATTTAAAAAATAAAGAAGCAGGAAATGATAATACTGAAAACATACAAGAAGAGCAGAATAAAACTCCCAGCTCTTCAAATTATAATTATTATGAAAGAAAAATTTTATTGATGATGACTTTAGTACAAACAAATGTTAAAAAAGATAGAGTTCGTGTTATCGTCAAAGAAAACCTTGGATATTTAAAGATAACTTATATGATAAAAATATCAGAATTACAAAATTATTTAAATCCAATTAAAAATGAATTAGAGGAATATAGAGTTACTAAGGAAAAAGATAATAAAATAATTCTTGAAAAAAAAAATTTATTCCCAAAAAATTCCAATGAATCTACAAATAAATATGCTTTGATAAAGTACTACATTTATTTCAAGGATATAAAAAGCATCGCTTATTTTAAAAATCACAAATATACTCAAAGGAAAAATTTAGACTATCAGAGTAATATTGAAGATGTAGACTATAATGAAGAAAAATTAACGAATAACGAAAATAAAATGGATAAATCTGATGAAAAAAATAATAATAAAGTTAAGGTTTTTTTTGATTTGAAAAAATTTGATTTTAAATGTAAAATTTTAAATAAAAAATACATAGAAAGAAATGGTTTTACCAAAGACGCTTTCGATTTATTTATTTATAGAAATTTTGAACAAGAACTTGAGAATTCAATGTTTCATTTTCCTGTTATTAAAATTGATTTTGAAGTTTGTGATTTCTTTAGAATCTTTTTCATTGAATATCCTCTTTTTAAAAAATATATCAGTGTCAATAAAGAAAAAATCTCTGTTGTACATATAATAAAGTCGAAGGGAAAATCAAGTATCTGTGCGAATTACAACTTGTATAATAAATTATTCCAATGTGCAGAAAGCATTCAAAAACCATTAAAAAAACTAGTTGAAAAACATTTTGATTACATCTGTGAAGTTTATCCATGTAAACAAGAAGATTTGACTAATTTCTCTTTGAAGACAATCTTTTTCCTCTTTCTCAGCAGTTATTCAATTGAACCAAATAATGATAACATAACTTACTATTTTAATAAATTTAATGAATCAATTGAAATACACAACAGTAACAAAAATAATTTCAATGAAACGATAAAAATTAAGAATAATAGCTTATCAAATGATTTGAATGTATATAAATTCAAAGACAAATTTATAACTATTGAGATTAAAAATGAAAATGATTTGGAAAATAAAGAAAACATCAAAATGACTCCTTCAAAAAATGATGAAGAAAATGACGTTCAAGGATCATTTGATATTAACTTCATTTGGGTCTTTCTAAATTTCATAAATGAAAAAATTATCTCATACTGGGAATTAGTAGAATATTTTAAAAAAAACACAAAAAAATTATTGATGCTTTTTTTAGAAGATAAATATATTCTATTTCTTACACTTGATAAAATATTAAAAAAAAGATTCTCTATGGATAACATTTTTTCTGAATCAGAATTGCAAGATAAAATTGAATTTTATTATTATAAATTCCTTTCTAAAACCTCAATAAATTACTCTTTAATAGATTCATTGAGCAATGAGCAGATTAAAACTTTGTATTTAGATCCCTTAAAACAATTAGAAAACGTGAAAATTAAATTTGATAAAAAAAATCCTATTTCAGAGACCTCTCAAAGTGAAAGAGATGTGGAAATAAAATTCAATGATGGAAAATACATTGAAGCCTATTATTTACTGAATATTTCAAATTCAGTCAGAAATAAAAGCTTGAGATCAAAAACCGAAGAAGAAATAGAAACTTTTAGATTAATCTTAACTCCTCAAATATTAAATTTTTTACCTTTAATCAAAGAAAAAACGAATCGAATAATGCGTAATTATTCAGATAGAAATAAAATGATAAGAGTTGCAGTGAGAGATGCAATTTATAAGAAAAAATTCCAAATGGACTATGTAATTACAAAAGCGTTCTTCAAATTTTTTTTAAAAAAAGGATTAAAGTTTAATAATTTGAGTTATGAATTCTTCGGGTATTCAAATTCTCAATTTCGCTCGATGTCATGTTGGCTTGTTGTGGAAGCTGAGAAAATTAGAAAAATATGTGGAGATTTTGATAACATAAAATCTATAGCAAAATGGGGTGCAAGATTAGGCCAGACATTATCATCAACTTATAGCGGATTTTCAATTGATAAAAAGTATGTTAAATATGAAAAAGATTTTGTAACAAGAAAAGATGATCAAATAAATAAATCAAACAAAAAAGAACCAGTTCGTAGAGAGAAAGAAGAAGAAAAGAAAACTGAATATATTAATATAAAACAAAAAAACAATAATAACTTTGAAATGAAGAACATTAAAAATGTTGACCATAAAAAAGAAAAAATTTATGATAAAAATGAAGAGAATCTAAAAATTATGATTAACAAAGATGTAAATAAAAACCCTCAGATTGAGACTGAGCAAGAAATACTTTTGTCTGATGGCTGCGGATATATTTCATATAATTTAGCTAATGAAATCCGTAAATTCCTTAATTTGGACTTTATTCCTTCGTGTTTTCAAGCCCGTTTCGGAGGGAATAAAGGAGTTTGGTCTCTCTACAGAACTGAAGAAAATTTTATTGTTTGTCGAAATTCTCAAAAGAAATTTAACTCGGATTTTTATGAATTTGAAGTATGTGAGTATTCTCGCTATCGCAAAGGGCATTTGAATAGGCAAATAATAATTCTTTTAAAATCTTTAGGAGCTCAAGATGAAATCTTTTTTAAATACTTGAAAAATCACTCAAATATATTAAAAAATGATAAGAATTTCAGCGACTTTATTAGATTTAGAAAAATTAAAAAGATTGTTACAAAGATGCTTGAATTTAATATAAATTTCCATAATGATTTATTTTTATTTTCACTAATGAAAGAAACTCAATCTTTAATTTTCCGAGAACTTACTGAACGTAGCAGAATTTTTGTAGAAAAATCCGTTCTTTTAAAGGGTATTGTAGACGAATACAACTTACTTGAAGAGAACCAAGTTTTTGCATTTATAAGCAAAACTAATAATAAAAAAGACAAAGAAAACTTTTTACTCAGTGGGAAATTTATAGTTACCAGATGCCCTTGTCTTCACACAGTAAACATAAGAATTTTACAATTTATTAATCTGGATAATTTAGAAGAAATGGAAAATAGCAATTTAATATCTTACTTTGAAAAAATAGGCTCCAAAAAGCATTTGGAAAATTTAAGAAAAAATTTTATAGAATATAAAAAGAAATTGATTAAAGCATATGATCGTTTTAAAAATTCATATTTGAATGTAATAGTTTTCCCGAGCAAAGGAAAGACCTCTCATCCAAATCAAATGGCAGGAGGTGATTTGGACGGTGATGACTATTTTATATTTTTTGATGATGAATTAGTAAGCCAAATTAAGCCAATTGATTCTTATACTTATCCATCTTGCAATTTAGTCATAGATAAAAGCAAAATTGAGATTGATGATATTATAGATCACTTCGTTACTTATAATTCAAGTAATATTTTAGGTAAAATAGCCAACTTACAAATTGCTATTGCTGATCAAAGTCCATCTCTATCGAATGATACAACTTCGATTAAATTAGCGGAATTATTTGCAAGAGCTGTTGATGCCCCAAAAACAGGAGAAACAATTATAATCCCCAAGGTGCTAATCAATAGAGTTAAAGAATTCCCCCATTTCATGGAGAAACCTAATAAATATAAATCGACTTCTATTTTAGGAAAGCTGCATGATGAAATCTTGGAAATAATAAATAAAGAAAATAAAGAGATGGAAAATTTGCAAAGTCATTTATATTCGTTTAGTAATAATCATGATATTTTAAGCAGTATAAGAGAAAATTTAAATATTACCTTTTTTGAAGAAAGGAATAAAGATGAAATATCCAATGGAATAATTGATTATAAAGAAGGATCTGCTATAAAATCGAATTCGATTAGCTTTCAAGAAATAACTTTTAATCCTTATTTGAATAAAATTAATAATGTAAATATGAAAAATTTTGTAAATAAATCCTTAAACGAAGATAAAATTTTCAAAAAAGAAAAAGATGCAATGAATAATCAGATTAGTAACACAAATAATTCCCTAAATAATATAGATTATCAAAAAGAAGAGACCCTATTAAAAATTAATAACAACAATATTAAAGAAAAATTAAATCCTACAAATAATCTTGAAAGTCAATTTCTTATAAAAATAAATTTAGAAAAATCTCAAATCTCAGTTCAAAACAATGCTGAAAATATTAAGAAATTCAAAAGTGGTTTAAAATCTTTAGATTATAAAGGAATATTCTGTAAGATAATTAAAAATAATTTTTGTGTAGATGCTCAAGATAAAGAACAACTTTATTATTTAATATCTATGATTGAATGTATTTTATTCAATAAAAAATTTTTCGCTGAAATTTCTGACTTAATGAATCGATTTGATATAAAGTCGATAGGAGAATTATTTTCTGGAAATATTCCTGAGAAAAATGAAGTAGACTCTACAAATGAAATAAGAGACAATTTAGTTACTTTAGAAAATTACCTTAATAAGATAATTGCAAATTTAACTCAATTAGTTAAGTTTGAATTGGGAATTAAAAATAATGAATTCAAATATAAAGTAAATTTGTATTATAAAGCTTTTTGCAAGGCTTGTGCATATTACAATACAATTTATTTTGGAATAATTACTGAAAATATTATTTATAAAAATGAAAAATTAATAACAGATATTTTTTGTGAGAGTGATGACTATTATATAAAAAGAATTTCAGATTTTGATTTGCATAACCATTTCGATTCTGATTATACTTTTACATCTGATCAAAATGAGATAATTTATGATAACTACATTTATAGGAAAAATGATTATGCTTCTTTTATTTCAGAAAATTTAAATATTGAATATACAGAACTAATGAAAAATGAGTTATTAATGAATAATGAAAACTTAAAAGAAAACAATTATTATGAGAAAAATAAAGGAGATTTATCTGCAGGAACTAATGGAATTGAAATTGGAGATAAAAATAAAGTAGAGGAAAATTCAAAAAGAAATGAAATAAACTTAGATTTGAGAATGTATAAGCAGTTTAATGAAATTATAAACGATTTGAGATTTTTGTTAAAAAATCCAAATCATGGTCTTCCTTGGATAATTTTTTGTAGGATTTTGGTAATTATATCAGATACACAATTTATTTCAGATTAAATATTTTCAAAATTCATCTAATAATAAATTAAAAATTAATTATATTAAAAAAAATCGAGAATTTTCATAAGTTTTATTTTTATAAATATTAATAAAATTCCTATAATCTTTAACCATAAATAATTTTAAATGGCTCACTTACAACGCTTATTATCAGAATTTTAATTTGATGAATATAAAATTCATAAATAAAGTGAAAGTTTATTTGAATATATGTATAATAAAAACAATTTAAAGTCAAATTATATTTTATTTAATTTTTCATAAATTCAAAAAGGTTTTAAAATTTTATATTTTTAGATATATAAATAGAAAAAACAAATAAAAATGGGGTTACTTGATCTTCTAAGAAAATTAAAGAAAAACGACAAAGAAGCGAAAATTCTTGTTTTAGGATTGGATAATGCTGGAAAGACTACATTGCTAAAATTAATATCTTTAGATGATCCCCAAAAAACTACTCCAACTCAAGGATTCAATGTTAAGACTATAATTAGCGATTCATGTAAATTAAATGTTTGGGATATTGGAGGCCAGAAAGAAATAAGAAAATACTGGGAAAATTATTTTGACAATGTTGATGGATTGGTATAATTCTATAAAAATAATTTAAATAAATTTAATTCTTTATGAAAATTTAGATTTTTGTGGTTGATTCATCTGATGATGTAAGAATTACTGAATCAAACAATGAATTAAAAGCACTTTTGGAGGAGACCAAATTATCAGAAGTACCTGTTTTAATTTTTGCAAATAAACAAGATATTCAAATGAGCTTATCAGCTGATGAAGTGAAATTTGTTTTTAAATAGTTTTTAAATTTTTTTTGTCAGTTATTTGACTTAAAAATTATACATCTATAAAGGAATTTAAAAAAAAAATTTATAAAAATATTATTAATTAAAGATCATGAATTGCATGGAATTGGAAAACATCACTGGTAGAAAATGGGCCATTTTCGCTTGCTCTGCTTTAAAAGGAGAGGGTAATATTTAATATCTTATTAAAAATATTTTTAGGTGTTAAAGAGGGCATGGAATGGTTTATCGATACTATCTCTAAAAAAACTAATAATTAATTAAAAATTAATTCAATATTTATTTTATTTTTGTTTTTAAATTCCATCATAATTAATTATAGATATAAAATTGAGTCATTACTCAGTTAATTAAAATACGTAAAAAATTTAACTTTTGATGGGAAAAAGGATTTTATTTGTAAATAAAAAATAGGTAGTTTAATTATCATATATCTTTAATCATAGAAGGAAAATATTATCAATTATAATTTTATTTATAAATTAAATTATTTGATTGATGTATGATTTTTAAAGGAATTTTAAAATTAAAGTAAAGCTGATTTACTGCAATAATTTTTGAGTTTCATATTTATTAATAATTTAAGTTCTGTGTATATATTTTATATGTAACTTCAAAATATTAATTTGAAATTTATAAGGTTTAAAAAGAATTCATTTTAAAAATTATATATATCTAAAAATAATAATTCTTATTATTTTCTTCTATTTATTAACTGAATTCCCGATGCCAAGTAAAAGGGAATGCAATTCAATAATAAATAACTCTTAAAATAATGTATATTATGATAGTAAAAGATTTAATCACTGACAAGAATATCATCCGATCTATCTATTAAGCTGATTCTTGTAAAATTTATATTGCTTTTTAGAGATTTTACACTATCACTAGTTTCTTTACGATTAATTAGTTTATCAGTAAGTTTATCTCTTACAAAAAATTTTTTAAAAGTTATTTTTATTGATTCTCTTAAAGTTGGATTAAACCCATAAACAATACTATATGCTAGACCTTGAGAACAATCAAAAATAGATTGTAAGTAATCCAAAAAATTCATCCTTTCATTTGTAAAAAGTTGATACATTCTGTTTACAGTGGCAGGCATAATACATAATATTTGAATTAAGAAATAAGAAATTAATGAGTAAATATATTTTTTGTCTTGTGAATCTTCTTCCGATCCCGAAAAATTGATCTTAATAAAATTAATTACTTTACAGTAAAATATAAAGTTCAGCAAAATACAAATCCAAATAAAAACAAAATTAAACACAAAAAATATTTTGTGTTTTATTTCATCACATAATTTTACATAACACCAAAATCCGCTGAATCCTAATATGTTTAAAAAGAGACCTAAAAGACTAATTATAAGTGGAATTCCGAAGCCTATTAAAATATAAAGAAACCTTTTGCATTTTGAATTTTTAGTTGAAATTTCTTTTAGATAAATAACGCTTTGGTATATTGAATAAGATATCAAAGTTGTCCAAATGAATTGAGCATCCCCGAATAACAGCATTGAAAACGCCTGAAATTGACAAATTCCTTTTTCTGAGTCTTCTATGTTTTTCGGGATATAAATTATATAAGTTAAAGTGTGCATTAAAGAACTTAATGCTAAATAAAAAACCAATTCCAAAACAAAAGAGCGTATTTTTTCAAAGAAGATAAAACTTATTATTATAAGTAAACAGCCTAGAATGCTTATAATTCCTAATGGGAGATTTATATATTTAATTATATCCCATGTTTCCATTTCCATATTTCAAACTATAAAATTGATTGTTTATAATAATCAAAAAATTTTTTTTAAATGTACTTGAATGAATATATAGAGTAAAATGTCTGAGATTTAAATATCGAGACGTCAAATACACCGAAAAGCCTTTAATAAAAGATCCTTAAATTTTAAAAAATAAACAAATAAATTCTATATTCGCTATTTATTTTTATTAAAAGATTTATTAATTTAAATTTTTTTAAAATTTAATACTAACTAATCTTTAAAAAATTTAAGGAAAATATATAAACGATAAGTCTTTTAATTATATAAAACTGAGAAATTTTCAAAATTTACTTGAAGCTCTAAACAAAATTCTTAATTAGAAATAAAGCTCATTTTTTTAAATCTGGATAGAGATATTAATAAAATAAATTATATGGTAGATGATTTAAAACTTGTATTTATAAATATTTAGATGATTATTATAATCTTTACTTTTATTTACTATTGGTCATAATAGATATTCTATAATATGAACATTTAATATATTAATAAGTCAGAAATTTTTATCAGATATATTTTATTTATAGATTAGTTTGAGTCTTCGGCCTTATCTATGAGTAAAATTAAATTATGAAATTTTAATCTAATTAAAAGAAAATAATATAAAATATAAAACAATTATTTCTAATTCATTTCTTTCTCGAACAGAATATTCAAAACTTAAGGTTACCTTCCTCCTTATCCAAAAGGATATTACACGAAATTGCTGATAATTCCCTTAAATTTTTCAATATTGAAGTGAAATTTTCATCTTTGGCATCTTGCAACATAAGAAAAACTAATCCTTGACATGTAGTTATATAGCACCCCATCTCTCTTAAATTGTCAATAGCAATCTTTCTTTCACCTAAACTTGAGCTTGAAACTGCATCTGCTAATAAAATAACATGTCTGTCTTTCTTAATAAAATTTAGCGCTGTTTGATAAACACATATATGAGACTCTATCCCTAATAAAATATAAATATCGTCAACAGGCATTTTTTCTATTTCTTCTTCTGTGAACATAGAAAAACGAGTTTTTTCAAAAATTTTTGCTCCTGGATTAAGATTTGCTGTTATTTCTGGTATAGTAATTCCAAATACATCTTTTTTCTGTTCTGTTACTATTTGATTGAATTTTAATACTTTCGAAATCTCAGCTATAACTTTGGATTTTTGAATAAGTTCTTTATGATTTGCAATTTTCCTAATGTATTTATCTTGGATATCACAGAAAAGTACATTTATACTGTCTCGATTCCCACTTTCATTAAATAGTTTGAAATTTCTTTGTAGCTGAGATATTAATGGAAAGTTGAATTTAGAAATTTTATTAAATGAAGAATTCATTTTTTTTATCTTTATATTTTCGAATGTTAAAGCTAAAATAAAAATCGATAATTTATATAAAATTGATAATTTTGATTGTTTTTATTCAATTTGAAAATTAATTTTTAAAATTTTACTCTTAAAAATATATTAATTTTTATGATAGAAATATTAGATTAAAAATATAAATAAAAAATTTCTTGGTAGGGATGAAAAATAATAATCAAATTGGG
>Ga0194116_10008819_pt1 | contig 10130 bp, 10 predicted proteins | sample TA2MahsurfametaG_4_FD_148617 | JGI IMG/M metagenome (GOLD analysis project Ga0194116, IMG submission 148617) | Freshwater microbial communities from Lake Tanganyika, Tanzania - TA2015008 Mahale S9 surface | ecosystem: Environmental > Aquatic > Freshwater > Lake | place: Tanzania: Lake... | reverse complement strand
TGAAGGAGCACCTGTGATTGCCGCAGATGGAAAAACACTTATTTTTGTTGGGTGTTCTGACGAATCGGGGACTTATTATGGAGAAAATCGAACAGGTAAAGGTAGTTGTGACCTCTTTATAACTCGAAAAATTGGAAATCGTTGGACGAACCCTGTAAATTTACCTGGAGAAGTGAATACATCTAATTGGGAAACTCAACCTTCTCTCTCCTCAGATGGAAAAACGCTCTATTTCATACGGGGAATTAAAAATAGAACGGGACAAAACGCAGATATTTACGTTTCTTATCTACGTGAGGATGGATCTTGGGGGCCTGGTCAGCGCTTACCAAATATAATAAACACACCTGACATGGAAGAATCGGTTCATATTCATCCGGATGGAAGAACTCTCTATTTTGCCTCTCGTGGTCATATTGGTATGGGTGGCTCTGATTTATATGTAACTCGTTTGGACGAAAATGGAAATTGGTCGAAACCAGAAAACTTAGGTTATCCAATTAACACAATGTATGATGAGAATTCCTTGATGGTAAATGCAACGGGTGATATAGCGTTTTTTGCCTCCGATAGAGATGGTGGTTTCGGTGGTCTTGATATTTATTATTTTAATTTACCACCAGAATTAAGACCAGTTACCACACTTTATTTTGATGGTCTTGTATTTGATTCCAAAACCAAAAAACCGCTTCCTGGATTTTTTGAATTGACTGATTTAAGCAATGGAAAAACTGTTATCATCTCAGAGGCAGATAAAGTGGATGGTTCTTTTATGGTTCCTCTTCCTCTAGAGCGTGATTATGCCATTCAAGTTTCTTATCCTGGCTATTTCCCGTACTCATTGAATTTTAATTTACGAGGACTTACAAATCAAAAAAGTTACCACATCGATATTCCCATGAATCCTGAGACAAGTCAGGAAGAGAATATACTTGCTAATGTTTTCTTTGATTTGAATAAGTCAACATTGAGACCAGAATCGAAAGTCGAATTGAATAAACTAGCCAATTACTTAAAATTCAACGTGAAATTGAAAATTGAGTTAGGAGGTCATACCGATTCACGTGGAAATAATGATGACAACATTAGGCTATCCTCAGATCGTGCAAAATCCGTAATGGATTATTTGGTCCAATGTGGTGTGTCTTCAACACGATTGTCCTATAAAGGTTATGGTTCGTCGCAACCAATTATTTCAGATGATGAAATTTCGAAGCTTTTAAAACCTGAGGAAAAAGAGTCCGCACATCAAAAGAATAGAAGAACGGTTTATAAAATAATTCCATGATTCACTTTTTTCGACTTATTCGAATTACAAATCTTGTCATAGTTGCTCTGACAATGGCGGGAGTGGCATTTTATATTTTAAAGAACAATTATTTCTTGAAAGTTGATTTTAATTCTTTAGACTTCGGTTTATTGGTTTTTTCAACAGTGATTATTGCGGCGGCAGGAAATATGATAAACGATTATTTTGACATAAAAGCAGACCGAATTAATAAACCCGAAAAGCTCATTATTTCAAAGTACATGAAAAAACGATGGGCAATTGTGTTGCATTGGGGACTTAATGCAATTGCCGTTTTAATCTCTGTTTATTTGTCTTGGAAATATAAAAGTTTACTATTTGTGTTCATTCATATTTTATCAATGAATTTACTTTGGTTTTACAGTACCGCTTTTAAGAAAAAACTCTTTTTTGGAAATTTTGTAATTGCTCTTTTAACTGCAATGGTTCCGCTTCTTGCTGTTTGGTTTTTTAAAATTTTAAATGAAAGTTCGCTTCCATACAATCCATTTCAACCAAACACATGGTCTACAAAACTTGATTACTCCTTTATTTATTTCTTAACTGTTTGCGCCTTTTTTCAAAATTTAGCTCGAGAAATTAGTAAAGACATTCAAGATATATCTGGTGATAAAGTGATTGCAGTTTATTCGCTACCGATGAAATTTGGTATTCAGAAAACGAGTTATTTGGTTGTATTACTTCTTTTGTTCCCAATTTTTAATTGGTTCATTTACAAAATAGAATTCAATATTCAAGTCAATTTTATTTCATTTTTGTTTTTGATTACCTCTGCATTTATAAACATTATTTGTGTGGTAGTGATTATTTTAAAAAGCGATTATCCCTTCAGATTAGTCAATGCGCTTATGAAATGGAGCATGTTGATCGGATTGATAACACTTTACACGAATTTTTGATGAATCTTGTTTTAGGATCAGAATCTCCGAGAAGAAAGGAGCTTTTAAAGACCCTTGGGTTTGAATTTAGAACGCTAAAACCAAATGCAGATGAAACTGTTGCTGAATTTATTTCAATTGAACAAGTTCCAATCAAATTAGCTGAGTTAAAGGCTTCTATTTTGATACCTGAAATTCGTGATGATGAAATAATTATTTGTGCAGATACGATTGTTGTAATCGATAACCGAATTATTGGAAAACCAATCGATTTTAAGGACGCAGTCTCAATTTTATCTGCTCTTTCTGGTCGAACTCACAGTGTTTTCACTGGAGTCAATATTCAAAGTCATAAAAAATCCGTTTCATTTGTTGAAAAAACCGAAGTTACTTTTACGACCTTGAATCAAGAACAAATTGAATATTATATTCTTGAATTTAAGCCTTTTGATAAAGCAGGTTCATATGGAATTCAAGATTGGATTGGAACAACAGCGGTAGAAAGAATTAATGGTTCTTACACAAACGTAATGGGACTTCCAACATGCCAATTGAAACTCGAATTGGATAAGTTCTAAGGTCTCAATTTAGTAGCTAATCATGTAATGATTGGACAAAAATCATTGAGTCATCTCAATTTGAAATTGTAACTTTACGACAATAGACAAATGAAAGCTTCATACATTCCAAGAAATCAAACAAATTCCTTCACACAACAGCAGTTAATGTTGTCCGAAAACCAAGACCAATTAATTGAATTCATTGGCTTACCATTTTCGAAAGAAGCGTTTTTAAAACAAATTCAAATCAAGTCTGAAAATTACAATCAAGCAAATCGAATCCTAATTCACAAAGTATTAAAATCAAAATACGATGCGCTAGGCAATAAAGCGAAATCTCTTGAAAACATCGAAAAACTTTTAAATATTAATTGTTATACGGTAGTCACTGGTCATCAACTTTGTTTATTAACAGGCCCAATCTATTTCATTTACAAAATACTACATGTCATCAAACAATGTGAAGAATTAAATAAATTGTATCCTCAAAATAAATTTGTTCCAGTTTATTGGATGGCCTCCGAGGATCATGATTTTGATGAAATTAAATCAATATCAATTTTCGGAAAGACCTTGAATTGGGAATCAAATCAATCAGGTGCAATAGGAAGAATGAATTTATCTGGTATTCCTGAAGTATTGGATGAGTTTAAACAATTTTTTAGCAACAATAAAGGTGAAATCGATAATTTAATTCAAGAATTCAATGGAACAACATATGGAGAGGCATTTTTTCGATTTATTCACTCCATGTTTGCTGAATATGGTTTAGTAATAATTGATGGAGATGAAAGGGAATTTAAGCAAGCATTTGCACCTTTGATGAAAAATGAAATTCAAACATTATGCTCATTTAAAGCGGTAAATCTTGTTAATCAAAGGTTAGAAAAAAGAAAGTTTAAAATTCAAGTTAATCCGAGAGAAGTAAATCTTTTTTATTTAAAAGATAGTAAAAGAGAGCGCATCATTGGAAATTCGAAAAATTTTATAGTTGGGGAAAAAGAACTAAGTGAAAAAGAAGTTTTAGACTTAATAGATTCAGAACCAGAATCATTTTCTCCAAACGTAATCTTAAGACCACTTTATCAAGAGTTTTTAGTTCCTAATTTGTGCTATGTGGGTGGAGTTGGAGAATTAAATTATTGGCTCCAATTGAAAGGCGTTTTTGAGTCAAGTGAAATTCCTTATCCCTTAATTCAACCCCGAACTAGTGCCTTGTGGATAAATTCTTCTACGAAGCAGAAAATTGATACATTGAACTTAAGCATCATCGATCTTTTCAAATCTCTTAATGAACTTAAGAAGCAAATATTGATATTAAACGAGTCGGAAAATTTGAATTTTGAGCTTAATGACATTCAGTTTAATCAATTTAAAACTGATTTTGCCGAAAAAGCATTCCGAATTGACGCTTCATTCAAATCAAGGGTAGGGGCAGAATTCACTAAAATTGAAAAACAGATTGAAAATCTCAAAGATCAACTTGAAAAATCTGTAAAATCAAAACATGAAAAAAGTCTCTCAGGGGTTGAGCAGATAAAACATAAATTATTCCCCTATAATTCGATACAGGAGAGAAGTGTTAATTTTTTTCAGTTTTGTTCTGATGGCAACTTTTCTGAAAAACTTAGAGAAATTAGCAATAAAATGGAAGTTTTTAACTCTGATATTTTAATCCTTGAAGATGAGTGATATTAATTTAAAAAAAATGAAAAACATATTGCTATTTGGTTTTTTGATTTTCTTATTTTTTGCATGCAAGGGACAAACAAATTCTTGGCAAAAAACATCTAAAAAATCGAAAATTGGGATTGATAAACCACTATATAATTGTGTAGTTTCCAAAAATGAGTTTTTCGCCTCTTACAAAGGAGCTGATTTCATTGATGGAGATGACATTGGGCATCAATTATCCAATTTTGTAGCCGATTCTTTGGGTAAATATTTAAAGAGCGAATACCAGAAAGGAGTTTATAAAAAAGTTGACTTCAAGGAAACGGTAATCCAGACATTAAAGTATCACTCTGATAGTGTTTATTATACTATAAAAATGCCACTTATTAATGTTTCAGCATGCGATGCCTTTACATGTATCGACCATCGAGGAAGTTGGATTTCATTGGTGAAAAAGACAGATTCCGATTTGAAAGACTTTATTTCAAAAATTAGTATTGAGCCGAATCATAAAGAAGAAGTTCAACTTTTTACAACCGAATTTGGACTTTATGAATATTGGGTTCAATTTCGACATCCAATTTTGCAAAAGGAATGTAAATAACTATTGTTATTAATTATATTGTTATCTTTATCATAAACAAGATATTATGCAAATTCCTTTAGTTCTCCTCGGTATAATTTTAGCCGTAATTTTTGCCTCTCTGTTGACAGTTCAGCAGGGTACTGTGGCAGTAATTACCATGTTTGGTAAATACAAACGAATACTTCATCCTGGTCTTCGTGTCAAAATCCCATTTATTGAACAAATATATAAACGTATTTCTGTTCAAAATCAAAGTATTGAAATGGAATTTCAGGCGGTGACAATCGATCAAGCCAATGTTTATTTTAAAAGCATGCTTTTGTATAGTGTAATGGATGAAAATGAAGAAACCATTAAAAAAGTAGCTTTTAAATTCATTAGTAATAAAGATTTAATGCAAGCATTGATTCGTACAATCGAAGGCTCTATTCGTTCCTATGTTGCAAGTCAAAAACAATCTGAAATTTTAGGTTTGAGAAACGAACTTGTAGATAGTGTAAAAGACCAAATTGACCACACACTAGAGTCTTGGGGTTATCACTTGATGGATTTGCAAATCAACGATATTACGTTTGACGCTGCGATTATTGAAAGCATGAGTAAAGTTGTAGCCTCAAATAACCTTAAGGCAGCTGCTGAAAACGAGGGGCAGGCTCTTTTGATTACAAAAACAAAGGCTGCAGAAGCAGAAGGAAATGCAATAAAAATTGCCGCACAAGCAGAAAAAGAAGCGGCAATGCTTCGAGGTCAAGGTGTTGCATTATTCCGTCAGGAAGTTGCTAAAGGTATGAGTGAGGCAGCCGAAGAAATGAAACAAGCAAATTTGGATACGAATGTTATATTATTTTCTATGTGGACAGAAGCAATTAAAAACTTTGCTGAGTATGGAAAAGGAAATACAATCTTTTTAGACGGCAGCGCAGAAGGTATGGAAAAAACTTTGAAACAAATTCAATCAATGCTTGGTGATAGGAAAAACTAGTTTTTTTCGAACGATAACATAAAAGAAAAGCCGTTGAATCTCAGCGGCTTTTTCATTAAATAAGTATTTCTAATTTTAATCTTCAATTATTTCTATTCGATCGATGGTATCACCTTGGCGAATATCATCAATTACGTCTTGTCCTTCAAAAACCTTTCCGAAACAAGTATGGTTACGATCCAAATGAGCCGTATTTCTTCTAGAATGACAGACAAAAAATTGCGATCCTCCTGTATCTCTTCCTGCGTGAGCCATAGATAATACGCCACGATCATGAAATTGATTATCTCCATTTAATTCACAATCGATTTGATAGCCAGGACCTCCGGTACCAGGTATTCCATTTGCTCCGTCTTTTGAATTTGGGCAACCGCCTTGTATTACGAAATCAGGAATGACACGGTGCCATTTTAGGCCATCGTAATAACCAGATTGGACAAGTTTTACAAAATTAGCTACGGTTTTAGGAGCATCTTTATCAAAAAACTCCACTTTCATTTCACCTTTGTTTGTATAAATAATTCCTTTCATAGATTTTTTATGCAAAATTAGCATTCTCTCGTTTTGCATTTGTCTTTAGTTATAAACACAGTTCACCTTAAATCTCTGTTGAAAACTTCGTTAATAACCAAATTAGAACGATACTAGATGATTTTAACTCTTCTTTAATTTTGTATAGAACCATCGAAAAAATTGTATAATGTTTAGCACGATTATCAAAAAGAAACTTTCTGACAACCAAGTCGCAAATGTTTTCATTAATGCGATTTTTGATTCAGTAGATAATGGATTTAGAGAAGTAGCCTTAATGATAAATGAGGATACTGCTTTTGTTAAATCTCCAAATATTTCCGAGAATGATAATGGTGAATTTGGTATGATTTGTATTGTTGGTAATTTATCATTTCTTGAAAGCACGTTTGATGCTGAACAGGCGGCTCGAGTTGAAGGTTTGATATTTGAAAAGCTAGCGAAAATATACGATATGGAAATCGGGGCTTTCCGAAATTTAATTCGCGACTATCAAAATTTTATAATGCGTGTAAATCACCCTTCAAAAAATTGGATTTATGGTATGTCAAAGGCTGTTTTTCATAAATATAAATTGAATGAATTTCAAGATGAGTATTTCAAACGCATGCAAGCGCCTAATCCTTTGTTTTTGAAACGAATGGATGAAGTAATGGGTAATTTCATTTGGAATTGGGATGCTTTCTTTAAAAAATACAGAATTTAATTCGGACTTATTGGAATTAAAAAAACCAAACATTTAATGTTTGGTTTTTTTTGTATTAAATGTATTAGGTTTTAATTATCTAATCAATAAAAGATCTATACTGTCATTATATCTTTCTCTTTGATTTCCAAAAGATCGTCCACTTTTTTAATGAAGGAATTTGTTATTTTTTGAATTTCCTCTTCAGCAACTTTTTCCATATCCTCTGAAAGGCCATCTTTCTTTAGATCTTTTATCATGTCTAAAGCGTCTTTTCTGTGGTTTCTGATTCCAACTTTAGCGTTTTCTGATTCTGCTTTAGCGCGTTTCACCAAATCTCTGCGGCGCTCTTCAGTTAATGGTGGAACTGCAATCAACAATTGCTCACCATTATTTTGCGGGTTTAATCCAAGGTTTGCATTCATAATGCCTTTGGCTATGTCATTCAACATATTTTTTTCCCAAGGCTGCACTACGATAGTGCGTGCATCCATGGTATTTACGTTTGCGACTTGCTGGATCGGAGTCATCGACCCATAGTATTCAACCATAACGCCTTGGAGCATAGAAGGTGAGGCTTTACCAGCACGAATTTTTATAAGTTCACCTTCAAGGTGATTTAATGATTTTTCATTCGAAGTTTTAAATTCGTCGTAAATTAATTCCAATTCTTCAGTCATCAATAAAAATTTTAGTTACTAACGATTGTGCCAACATTTTCTCCTGAGACGATTTTTCTCAGATTTCCAGGAGTATCCATATCAAAAACAATTATCGGTAAATTATTTTCTTTACATAATGTAAATGCTGTGAGATCCATAACATTTAGTCCTTTTGAGTATACTTCATCAAAACTAATTTGATCAAATTTAATAGCGTTTTTGTCTTTTTCCGGGTCCGCAGAATAAATGCCATCAACTCGAGTTCCTTTTAATATAACATTCGCATTGATTTCAATTGCTCGAAGCGATGCTGCTGAATCAGTGGTGAAAAAAGGATTACCAGTTCCTGCTCCAAAAATCACAACTCTCCCTTTTTCGAGGTGTCTAACCGCTCTTCTCCGAACAAATGGTTCTGCTATTTCTTTCATTTCAATGGCAGATTGAAGTCTTGTATGGACTCCAACAGTTTCTAAAGCGGATTGTAGCGCCATGGAATTAATCATCGTTGCTAGCATGCCCATGTAGTCACCATGTGTTCGATCCATTCCTCCCTCTTCAGCCTGAACGCCTCTAAATATATTTCCTCCTCCAATCACGATTGCAATTTCAATACCCATTTGGTGAATTTCTTTTATTTGAATCGCATAGGAATTGATGCGCTTATTATCAATTCCAAAATTCTTTTCGCCCATTAAGGACTCTCCACTGAGTTTTAGTAATATTCTTTTGTAGTTCATCTGGTTGACAAATATAGGAATCGTTTATAATTTCTCATATATAAAGCAAAAAAAAAGCTATCGGTCATGATAGCTTTTGAATTTTTAACTTAATGAGAATCGCTTGAAGTCCAAAACTGTTAGTCCTGACTCCGTGGAACTTAAGAATTGTTCAACGGTCAATTTATTATCTCTAACAAATTGTTGACTTAACAAGGTATTTTCTTGAAAGAATTTATTTAATCTTCCCATTGCGATTTTTTCAGCCATATCTACAGCTTTCCCTTCTTGAATTGCTAATTCTTTGCCAATTTCAACTTCGCGCTCAATTGTACGGGCGTCAACGCCGTCTTTATTGATAGCAATTGGATTCATGGCAGCAATTTGCATAGCTACTTGTCTACCGGCATCTTCAACAACCTCTGATCCACTGTTAAGACCAACCAAAGTTGCCAATTGGTTTCCGGGGTGATTGTAAGCAACTACTTTATCAGCTTTTATAACTGCGTAATTAGAAAGATCTAATTTTTCACCAATTACTCCAACCTGTTCTATGATTTTCTCATCTACACTCAACTTAGCGTCATAAGGAAGTGCTTTCAATTCTTCTACTGAAGAAGGTAATTTTTCTAAAGCGATATCGACGATTGATTGAACTAGATTTTTATAACCATCATTTTTAGCAACAAAATCTGTTTCACAGTTTAATGTTACAATTACTCCTGCTTTACTGTCATTTGTTGATTGAGCAATAATTAATCCTTCTCTTGCTTCATTATCACCTCTTTTCGCAGCAATTTTTTGACCTTTTTTCCGAAGAATATCTACTGCTGCTTCGAAGTCCCCGTTGGCTTCGACAAGAGCGTTTTTACAATCCATCATTCCTGCACCTGTTTGTTGGCGCAATTTGTTTACATCTGAAGCTGTAATAGCCATGATATTAAATATTTATTGTGATTAAAATTTATTCTGCTGTATTTTCAGTTGACCCGGTTGAAGCTTCTGTAACCTCTGTTACCTCTTCTTTATCACCACCTTTTAAATTCTTACGATCATCAAGACCTTCACGAATTGCGTTGCAAATTTCGTCAAGAACTAAAGCAATAGACTTTGTCGCATCATCATTTGCTGGAATTGGGAAATCAACTAATTTAGGGTTTGAATTCGTGTCAACCATAGCAAAAGTAGGTATGTTCAATCTTCGTGCCTCAGCCAAAGCGATATGTTCTTTTAATATGTCTACAATGAAAATTGCAGCCGGCTGACGAGTCATTTCGGCGATTGAACCAAATGTTTTTTCTAATTTCTCACGTTGACGTGTTTTGAATAGTTTTTCTCGTTTGTTCAGCGTATCCCAAGATCCATCAGATTTCATTTTATCGATCAATGACATTTTACGAATCGATTTTCTTGTAGTTTGAAAGTTTGTAAGCATACCACCTGACCATCTTTCGGTTACAAAAGGCATATTTACTTTTGATACTCGTTCTGAAACGATTTCTTTCGCTTGTTTCTTAGTGGCTACGAAAAGAACTTTTTTTCCTGAT
>Ga0194116_10008818_pt1 | contig 10131 bp, 8 predicted proteins | sample TA2MahsurfametaG_4_FD_148617 | JGI IMG/M metagenome (GOLD analysis project Ga0194116, IMG submission 148617) | Freshwater microbial communities from Lake Tanganyika, Tanzania - TA2015008 Mahale S9 surface | ecosystem: Environmental > Aquatic > Freshwater > Lake | place: Tanzania: Lake Tanganyika... | reverse complement strand
ATTAAATGTGGGTGAAGTTCTAAGACACTGTCGCGAACTAGACAAACCGGAGAAATATTTCTTAAGTCAAAGCTGGAGAAAGCTGATTGACTTCTACTCAAATAGAGGTCCGGTTGTAATTATCACTTCGCCGAGGCGTAGCAAATCTCGCTCACTTCCGGACTCATTTCTTGCCTCTTACTTCACAGACTCGATTAACGTGATTTCGAGTTAACTTTGCGACTTAAGCCAATCCTTCTCGCCGTTACGCTTACTTTGGTAGCTCCCTTAATCGCAATTGCATGCAATCTGGCACAACTTTGGAGCACCTATAACAACCTTTCCGATACTAAATTAAGTCGCGAGCAACTTATTGAAGTTGGCGATGATCTACATCGCGATATCGAAGATATCCTTCGCTACTTATCGCTCCCCGTTATAAAGCAACTCTCGCAACTCGCTGGCCTTGAAGTCTTTGATATTAAACCCGAAATTCTCTTTTCGGTTAAGCACTTACCAGAGCTAGCGGGATTTGATCGTCCTAAGCGATACATGATCTCTTTTCAGAACTCAGCTGAAGCCCGCGGAACAGGTGGAATTCTCGGCGCATACGCCATCATCGAAATCAATCGTGGGAAACTTACAGTTGTAAGAGCGTCCTCAAACGTTGGCCTGCAGCACCTATCGACACTCCCAGTCAAACACTCCGATGAATACTTCGAGCTTTATGGAAACAATCCCGGTATCTGGCAGAACGCCAACCTCTCGCCTCACCTTCCTTACGGAGCACTTAACTATCTAGAACTTTGGCGCCTGCAAACAACTGAAGAGTTAGATGGCTTTATCGCCACTGACCCGATTGCCCTTAGTTATTTTTTGAACGCTGTCGGAACCGTTACTTTGCCAGATGGATTTCAAATTACCTCCGAAAATGTTGTAGAGGAGACCTTGAAAACTGCTTACAAACGCTATGAAACTGACAATATGGCTCGTAAGGAATTTCTCATAACGATAATGAAGTCAACTTTCGACGAACTTTTAGCAGGTAAATTCAACTTTAGAAAAATGCCAGAAGCGCTCTCTAAATCAATAGAAGATAATCGATTTTTACTCTTTGTAACCAACAAAGAGACACAGATAGAGAACGAACGAACAAGGTTAGCCGGCTCCTTGAAAGAGGAGGTCAATAACGAGTATCGAGTGGTTATTCAAAATACTGATGCCAGCAAGCTTGATTACTATCTAGACCGAGAGGTAGATATTGAAACTCTTACCTGCTCGCCAAACCCAACCACCCAAGTGACGGTCTACCTTAAGAACCGAGTGGTAAACGCCCAAAACCTACCTCCCTATGTGTTAACAAGAGCGGATAAAGGAAAACCAAAAGAACTAGTCACAGGACAACACCGATTCAAGGTCTTCATTTACGGACCCTACAAATCAGAACTTATCGGAGGATCCCTCGGATCAGGCTCGGTTGGCACCGCTCGCAATGGTTTCGAACGTGGCCGTCCAATCTTCATCGAGGATATTGATCTCGCTCCCGATGCAAGTGAAGTTATCGTTGCTCAATTCAAAGGCGGAACAGGTAGCTTAACTTTCATTTCCCAACCTCTAGTGCGCCCAGAAATAATCAAAATGAAAGATAACTGCTAGTAAGCACCGCGTCCTTTAAATACTGCCCCGATAGTTGCGATGATGATCCACAAGTCTCGAGTAAAACTCCAATTAACCATGTAGTTCAAATCAAGAGCCACGCTCGTCTGCAGATCAAGATCTGAACGTCCACTAATCTGCCACGGACCTGTCACTCCCGGCTTGGCGTTTAGTCGACGTTCATACATAGAGTCATATTTCTTCACTTCGTGTACAAGTGCAGGTCTCGGCCCAACCACCGACATGTCATTTGTCAACACATTAAAGAATTGGGGGAGCTCATCAAGAGAGTACTTTCGCAATATTCGTCCAATGGGGGTTACCCGTGGATCCTTCTTATCCTTAAAAATCACATGATCTTTCACATGAACATTGGCCGCTGATGAAATCAATTGATCAGCATTCTTGACCATCGAGCGAAACTTATAGAAATTGAAAACTTTGCCATTAAGCCCAACTCTCTTCTGAGAGTAAAAAACGGGCCTACCGCTCGTGATGAGAATAAGTACTGAGATCACGAGGTACACAGGACTAAGGAGTATTAGTGCTAAAACAGCAAACACCACATCAAATGATCTCTTCAGAATTCTCTCTGCAACTGAAATCTTCGATTGAGAGAATGCAAGGAATGGAATTCCTACTTGTGGCTTTGGGATTAACCAATACCCAAGATTTCCAGAATCCAAGGGAATCCAATTTGTCTTAATTCCTAGGTCCTCACAGTAATGAACAAATCTAGAGAGATTTTTATCACTTTCCATTCCTGGTAGAAGTAAGATTTCATCAATGGGAATGAACTTGAGAATTCTTTCAAACTCATCTAGCCAGGTACTACTTATCGCCGTGCATTCCATTCTTGAAACAACTGCATAACCTAACAACCGATTCTTAATGATCCAATCGCTATATTGTTGGGATTCGCGCATTGTGCGACCAACAATCATTAACCGTGTAGAGAATCTCTTACGCTTGATTAAAGGTCTCAAAAATATGAAATACAGAAGGGTACGAACCAATACTAAATTAATAAGACCTGAAAGGAGAAGAGTAATGAATACCGTTCGAGAGAAAGACGCGCGTGCGACGAACGAGAGAAAACCCAAAGAGAAAAAATAAACAATTGACCGTTTGATGAGGCTTTGCAAATTCAAAATAAATAAACTATCGTGATTTAAACTATAGATTCCGCTTAAACCAAAAGTTAACAACCATCCAAGAACGACTACACCAAGAATAAGTTTGTAATCGAAAGCTGCAATAGAGGGTTGCCCCTCGGATTCAAAGAGAGAGGAACGAAATCGAAAGTTATAAGAAATAACAGCAGCCGATAGAAGTGCCAGGGCATCAACGACAATTAGCGCCACACTGATCGTAACCTTATGCGACCTCAACTTCTGCAACGTAAGGGCCTCAACCACGCTTAGATTGTATGAGACTATTAACCCAATCTAAATACTTTTTTCTTCCGACTTCCGCACCAAGATTGTTTCTCGCAAATTCGAGACCTTTAGACGCCAGGCGTTTCCTCTTTTCTGGATCCTGACTTAAGTCCTCTATGGCCCGGGCGAGAAGGGACGGTTTTCCGGCCTCCACGAGTTCGGCAATTCCGTCCAAAAACTTCCACGTTGCCCCTCCTCGTGGTACCGCAGCCAATACTGGGCGCTCGCTGTACAAATACGAAGTTAGTTTGCTTGGTAGACTCATCTCCATCTGAGTGCTTCGTTCATTAACTAGCAATAAGTCTGCCGCAGACAAAAGAGCTGAATACTTATCATCTGCAACCGCCGCCATAACAGTGATATTTTCAAGTCCGTTACATAATATTCTCAAATTTGCCTCTTGATTACCGTGACCTATCAGATAGATTTTTAACTTTGAGTCACTACTGAGCCTTTTAGAAGCCTCAACCACATTCTCTAAGTCCTGCTTTGCACCCATGTTGCCCGTATGGACTAGGACAAATTCATCACTTTTCCACCCGAAGCTATTCCGTGCTACATCTCGGTTCATGACCACAATTTTTCGTGCAGAGTAATTCGATATCTCCCATACTTTTGTTGAAGAGACTCCTGAACTCGTAACTACATCACGCATTGCAGGCGAGACAACCACCATCGAATCCGCCGCCTTAAGCACCGATCCCTCAACAGCGCTTGCAACGTTAGAAATTAAGGCACCACCACGAAGTCCTGACTGCCTGGACCCAGCACCAGATAGGTCTTGCACGATCAAACCAAACGGGACTGCAAGCCGCCCCGCGATTTTCTTTCCTACTATCCCGGCTGCCACAACAGGGATACAAGCGATAACTACATCAAACTCATTATTTCTAAAGCGCTTTGAAACTCGCTTTAGATTCCACCACAACGAAATCTCAAAGCGCACCCTGAGTAACGCATTCATTCTTGATGGCACAAAGTGCTTTGCGCGAATAATCTCCACTCCATTATTGGTAGCGACGCCCTCACCAAGATGGGTAAACTCTTTAGGGATCTTCCACCATGGGTAATGAGGCAAACTTGTTAAAACAGTTACCTGGTGCTTATTGGTTTTTAACGTCTCTGCTAAATCTGTATTGTAAAGAGCGATACCAGTTGGTTCTGGCCAGTAATTAGTCGCGACTAAGAGAACACTCATAACTAACTACATCAAACCGCTTCTAAGCTTGGTGAGAATATCTAGTTGTAGGAGTTGTCCTTTTTTGGTCTTGATTCCGCGGAAAACATCTACAACTTCATGTCCGTTATTGGAAAGCTCCATGAGAATTGGTAGGAATGTGATTTCTCCTTCATACAGGGGAGTAATGGATACTTCTAAGTAGCACAAGGGAATCTTGGATAACGATTGAGAAGCACCTTTCAAAACCTCGGCCTCGAAACCTTGCACATCAAGTTTTAGTAGAAGCTCTTGTGGTCGGATTCCTAAGATTTCTAATTCCTTATCAATTGTAGAAATTGAGATTGTCTGTTGTGAAACGGTTGTAGAACCTGGAAAATTTTCAAGATGAGTAGTTCCCATTTTAAGTAACGATGAACTTAGGCCATCATTACCACTTATGTTGATTGAACGCACAGATTCCTCTGCACCCAAGCCCAGTTGAAACGCTTTCCACGGTTGATGTCGCCTTATCGTCTGGGACAATAATCTAAAAGTCTCACTTACGGGTTCGTAGGAAACGATTTGACCCTGAAAACCGTACCTGCGAATATCAATGCCAAACTGACCAACATTCGCCCCAACGTCCAAAACGCTAGAGACACTTGACTCTTTCAAATTTCGAACAATTGATGTAAACGGTGAATCTACTCCCGAGATCATTCTTGATGAAAATTCTCGCACAGATCGCGCAAAGGGATTCCTGCGAAGTCCCGCTTTAATTCCCATTAAGATTTGTCTCCAGTTCCAAAAATATTTCTCTAGGCCCGTGCCGCTAGTGTTGAGTGTAAGCTAGGGAAGTCACTAAAGCCTTCCATCTAAGTGCAATTTTTGACCAGTCTAATGATTTTTCTACTGCCTCAAATGCCGCCTCTCTATACTTAATCTCATCACCCTGCAAAACTTTCATTATTCCATTCGCCACCGAGATCGGTGTTAGGTCATGAATAACTTCACCTGCATGGTGTTTGGCGACGATGTCTGAAGTTCCGACGAATCTCGATACTACACATGGCAATCCTGCGCTCAGTGCCTCTGCTACGACAAGGGCGAAATTATCATTTTCTGATGGAAGTACTAGGAGCCTGGCAGTTGCGAATAATTCTTGCATTTTTGAACTATCAATCCAGCCGTGAAATTTAACATTACTTTCCAGTTTCAAGGAGGAAACAAGACGTTGCAGCTTCTTGACTTCATTTGAATTTCCAGAACCTGCAATATCCAATATCAGGCTGGGATATTGCTCTAGAACTTGAGGCAAAGAGGCTATCAATAGGGGTAGATTTTTCTTTTTGTCAAAACGCCCGCTAAAAATTATTCGTAAATTTCTATCACCACCCGGCAACGTTGACAGCGAATTTTCTCTTGAGACAGTCATCGTCGATCCGTAAGGTAATTGACATACCTTTATCTGAAGGCCGGGATTCAAGTCGGCTTTCTCGCTCTCGCAAGTAACTATTATTGCGTCCGCTTCACGTAGAATTCTAGAAATTAGAAGCCATTTGGCTAAAGTTTTTATCAGCTTGCTGTCGGATTCGTGATATTTCGTCAAAGACCCGTGAGGTTGAACTGCATACGGAATTCCGTTTTTCTTTGCATACCAGTAACCGACAAGTGTGCTAAAAGTGTATATTTGATGAAGAACGATAAAATCTGGCTTCGACATTCGAGAGAGCGTTCTATGTAAACCTTTTAATGAACCCAACCCGTAATTACTTTGGAACCTAGACGTTGTATAATTAAACTCAACACCAATTGACCTTAGATCTAATATCTGTGGTGAGTTTCTTGTCAATTGAACTTCTGTATTTCCAGTAGAAACGATTTGATTCTTAATTCCATATTTTGTCAGGAATTTTGCGATCATAAAAATGCCTATAGGAGTCCCACCCTGTGAAGCGTCCAAAGAAAAGCAAAAGTGGCAAATACGCAATTAATCCAACCTTCTTGTCGTACCGTTCATTTGCTCGAGCCAAGAACATGTCTCTTCAACTGCTATCTCAAAAGCAATTGGTGAAGGTCCTAAAAGTTCTAAAGTTGCCTCAAGCGGCGATGGGTTCGAAGTCACTAGATTGCGGTATCTACTTCTGTATAAAGGAAATTTAAAACCGAATTTATTAAGGCGTTCGCCAATTTCACTTATGATGTATAAAACAATTCTTGGAATCTTTCTCATCTTTTTACCAGTAAGTCGAGTTACAAAAGCACTAACCCATTTTTCCTGATGAATATTCTCATCTGCCAAATAAAACACCTTTTTATCGGTGAAGCAGTTTTCAATCTCTAATAGTCTAGCTATTTGCCAGGCTGAATTCTTTACATACCCATACGCCTTAATTGTGTTGTCCCCTTTAGGGTGTAAGTACCGTCCTTTTACAATCTGCATCCATAATCCATCTACTAGAATAGGGTGCCACGATCCCCATATTGTAGTCGGTCTAATTACTGTCCAATTTGAGCTACGTAATAACTCTTTGGTCATTTTTTCTCCCAGTAGCTTACTTTCACCATAGAAACCGTATGGTTTCAGTTCATTATAGTTTTCCGAATATGGATAGCCTGGGGAATTAACATACTGCGTAGAGGTAAATATGAATTTTTTTAAGTCCGTCAATGAATTTGCAGTTTCAATTAGATTTTGTGTGCCCTTTAAATTCAACTGAAAATCATCTAGTGACTCTGCATTCTGAGTCGTCGTTGCCGCGAGATGAACAATATAATTTGGACTGAAAGCATCCATATAGACTTTAAGAGAATCTCTTTCTAATAATGAAACATTTGTCCATACGTTTAGATTTTTACTATCAAGGGGTTGTTTAATGTCAAGATTAAAGACCGTATAACCTTGCTGACAAAGCAATTCAACAAGGTGAATACCGATGAATCCAGAACCACCTGTTACAACTACACGTTTAGCAGTCATGCTATAAGTCAGAGCATATACTAAAGAAATCTAGACTTCTAATCTGTGGGGGCGGAGATACAAACTATGTGTAGTCAAATTTGAGAAGTGTCAAGAGTGCCTCAGTCTTTGACAAGCGCTTATTTTTGGCGGGTGGATTAGCGACCTCGAGAATTCCAAAATTCTTGCGAATGCAGATTGCTTTCTGCTAACTTCGGAAGATGAGAATTTTGCAATTGCGGCTGGAGAAGCTCTTGCTGCCAGATTGCCCTGTATTCTATCTCGTCACGTTGCACTTGCTGAATTTGTCTTGAAATATTGCGCAAGAAAGTTTCTTTCGAATTTGACTCAGCGGTACATCGCGATTGCAGTAACGGAAATGTTCAATTCAGTTCCATCTGAGATGCACCGGCGCGCTTCTCAGTCCAGTTTAGAGTTCACGTGGGAAATAGTTCTAGTTAAGCGGGAACTCGAGATTACATCTATAGTAAGAGACAAGAAATGAAAATTGCTTTAGTGACTTTTGACTTCAGTGCAGAGCGATACGGTGGAGTCAACAGTGTTTGTTTGAAAATCCTAGCAGCACTGAATAATACAATGCGGTGCGAAACTGAAATCATTTCGTTTGCGAATTCAAAGAGAAACTCCAATTCAGTGAGTTTGTGCGATCCTAAGACTTTCCGAAACAAACGTATAAGTAGTGAAGGTTTTTTTCACGGCACTCCTGTGACAAAAATTGGGTCAGTGGGTTCCGAAATGGAATTTATGCGATATCGAAAAAGAAGAGAGCTGACAAAATTTTTCAATCAATTCGATTTAATTATTGTTGTCACCGGTATTCTACAATTTGCCAATATTATTCCAAAAGTCGCCGTACCAGTATTTGTTCAATTCGCGACTCGACTAAAATGGGAACGTAAATCACAATATTCCCAGATGCCCAAAATTAAACAGTTTGCACTTCGAACCCAACTGCCATTTCTAGCATTTCAAGAGCTTCGAGTTATTCGCTCCAGATTCCAACTTCTTCCAGAAAATTCGATGATGCACTTATGGATTAGTAAAAAATCGAAGCGTGAACCATTGATTTGGTATCCAGGCTTAGAAGCTCCTCAGGGATACTCACAGAGGAGCACCGATAATCTCAAGAAAGCTCCGTTTATTTCTGTTGGCAGGTTCGGGGATAGGCGAAAAGGTTGGGCGCGATTGATAGAAGCTTATAAGGTGGCCTACAAAGCAAAAGGAAAATTACCTGATCTCATTTTGATTGGTTCAGGTGAGTTAGTCGACGTTGATAAACGCGTTTTGGAGGAGATTCAAAGTCAGTACCCAATAAGAATATATTCAAATCTTTCCGATGCTGAGCGCGATAGCCTACTCTGTAAGGCATCGATATTCCTGCAGGCATCTTTCGAGGAGGGGTTAGGTATAGCTGCCATAGAAGCGCTTAGTTTTGGACTTCCAGTCCTTACTTCGGATACCCATGGATCTCGAGAATATGTTGTAAATGGAAGCAATGGATTTCTAGTCCCACAAGGGAGCGCGTTTGTGGTGGACTTTGCAAAAGCATTGTTGAGATTATACGATTCAAATCTTGGGGAGATGAGTCAAAAATCAAGGGAAATTTTTGAGGAAAAATTTGAAAGAAGAATCTCAGAATCAAATTTGTGCACGATTTTGAGCCTACCTCTAGCTTAAAAAATTTAGGTTGAATCCAAACCTTTTTGCTTCCGGCTTGTGTTACTCGTCAAATTTATGCAAAGGCTGAGACAAATCCATACTTGCAATGAAACTGAACCTTGACCCATCATGGCGCCAACCGTTAGGTTGGAGAAACATGCAGACAATAGCAAGTAGATGAAATCTTTCTTTTCTGTTCGCGAATTCTTAACTCGAACATGAATGACAAGTGGCATTCCCCAACGCAACACAATGATTGCAATACCTAGTATGGATCCAGCTTCAGCCACAATCTTTGTAAGATCATCTTCAATCCAAGCCGACCTGTCTTTAGCAAAACCGATAGATACTGTTGAATAAGAACTCAATCCCTGGCCCCAAAGTGATTCTCCAATGTCCTTATACCAGCCAAAACTCTGATTGAGTATTCTCTTCACGGAATTTTCTTGAGTTGACGCTGTACTGATTCGATTAGCAAAACTTTCAAGAACCCAATTAAATCTGTATCTTAACATAACAAAAGCCAAACCAAGGGCGGTAATCATGCTAACAACTATACGCGATGCCCCTAAACGGCCTTGTTCCCTTAAAGATCTTCTTTTCAGATAAACTAATGTCAATATAATCAATGCGAGATTTATGAAAACAGTTCTACTACCAGACAGTAAGTACAAGAACCCTAATTGAAATAAATTTATGGATCGCTTCATTTTAGTCTCTGACTCAAATTGATAAATTACAACTACTGATGCAACACTCAAAAAAGTGGCATATCCAGTGGGATGGGTAAAAGTTCCAAGAGCTCTCAAGACGTTGCCATCTGTGGTCATTGCCTCACCGCCAGTTAATGGAGAAATTCTAAAAAACTCCAAATTTCCAATAACTTGTAGAGCAACAAGAACGAGATTGATAGGGATTGCAATTTCTATAGAACGAATCAGCGGTTGAAGTAACTTGCAAGGCTCCGAGTTAAATCCTATGAAAATGATTGTAGCTGCCATTCCATACAGAATTAATCCAGTAAAGATAACCTTCAAATCAATTGACCGAAACAAATAGTGCATTGCCTGAAAAGTAAAAATCAAAATTAGGAAAAGTAATAGAAATACTCGGATTGTCTCCGCTGATTTGAAAATTGAGCGAGCGGCGAGAAAATAAGTAAAAGCAATTAGAAAAGGCAGTAGATAAAGCACATAGTTTAGCTGTGGTAAGAGATTACGAAGTATTCCAGAGTACAGCCACAAAAAAAGTAGCCCTTC
>Ga0194116_10008817_pt1 | contig 10132 bp, 13 predicted proteins | sample TA2MahsurfametaG_4_FD_148617 | JGI IMG/M metagenome (GOLD analysis project Ga0194116, IMG submission 148617) | Freshwater microbial communities from Lake Tanganyika, Tanzania - TA2015008 Mahale S9 surface | ecosystem: Environmental > Aquatic > Freshwater > Lake | place: Tanzania: Lake... | reverse complement strand
TTAATTTTTTAAAATAAAGGGGGATGGGGGATTGGGGATTGGGGATTGGGGATTGGGGATTGGGGATTGGGCCCAATCCCCAATCCCCAATCCCCAATCCCCAATCCCCAATCCCCAACACTATTTAATAATCTTTATAAAGAAGAAATTATGAAAATTCATAAAATATATGAATTAAAATAAAATTTAAAATTTTAAATAAATTCTAAAATTCAATTTATATTAAATGATGGATTACATTCTTAACTTTTCCAGTTCGATTTTTATAGAATATTCCTCTATCGAAAATATGAAAACTAAAACTAAAGAATGGTTCACTAAAAACCACAAACCAGAAATGCAAGCAATTTTTGAACACAATCTAACAAAAACCATTAGATTAATATATCAAGAAATGCTGCTTGTAAAAGTTAATAAATGAAATTTAGAAAAGCTATGAAAAAAATGAAAAAGACTATATCGAACTTGCAAAAAATATAAGTAACTTTACTATTTGGATGAGTGACGAAAATATGATTGATTATTCCAATTGCATTTTTATTCTGGAAGACATCATAGATACTTTTCCAATTAAGGATATGGAAGCATTATTTGATATTCTGGAAAATAGTTTGAAATCACAATTGACGAAATCTATTGTAATAAATTTTAATTTCAAATTTAAATCTATTTTAACAAATTTTTAAGAAATAATGATCAAATTTTAGGAGGTTTTCAATCATAAAAGAAAACTAGCAATTTTAAGAATTTCAAACTCTATTTTAAAAAGACTTTCTTCAAGCATGGATACTAAATTTAAAGGAAGAATTCAAATGGCTTTAGCATCAATCTTTCCTATATCAGATAAATCTGGTGTGAATATTAAAGGATTATATAATAAAAATAATTATTCCTTCTCGACCGATGATATTGAAGGTAATAATTTCCATAATAATAAAATAATAAATTCAAAATTTTACAAACAATTTTGGATTCTTTTAAAATTTCTTTCAAATCCTCTTGCAATATTCAGCAATGAAATTGGTTATATAACTGATACTATAGAGAGCTTGGATCATTCTAAAGAAATAATTGTATTAGAAAATGATATATCCCAAAATAAATTGGATATTTTTTTAATTAATATGAATAAAATAATATCTTTTTTTATCAAAAATAAAATAAATCTTAACGATAATTCTGAATCAATTCTTACCTATCCAAAATATCTTACAAGTCCAGATTTATTTGATTTGCAATTAAATGATAGTTCTTTTAGAAAGACAATTTTGATACAATTTCTTATCGTTCTAAAATCATTTTTGAAGCCAATTTCACAAGCTCAAAAAAAATCTTTTATAATCAGTGATAAAGAAAAAACACAAGTAAATGAAACTATTGAAAGAATACTAATGTTGTTAAATCCGAACAAATATCTAAATAGTTATTTGAATTTGATATTAAACGATGAAGAAATGTGGGAAAAATGGAAAGAAGGAGGTTGTCAAACATATGAGAAATTTTTTGATGATAACACTAAAAAGGATTTTGAAAAATTTTATTCTGAATATGAAAAAAAAACTCTTTTAAATAAAGAAAAAAAATATATTCCATTAAAATCCAAAACTCTTTACAAGACAGATCCTTCACAGATAAATAATGAAATGAATAAGCATCTTGATTTTAACATTGAAGAATTTCAAAAATTCGAAATTAATTTTAATTACTGTGGTGGAATTCAAAGTGATAATCCTTTTATAGGGGATTATTTAGAAAGACTCTTAAAAGATAATGATCCCACAAATGAGATAGAGGATTCTTTTAAAATTTCTTATTCAGATTCTGTATTTAGATATTTAAAATTTTTTGATAATTTATCTATGTATTTAATATTTATTTAAAATTTTATTTATTAGAGCTTCAATTGGAAGTTTATGAGATTAATATCGCAATTTGATCTTTCCAGGCTATATACTCAAGAAAAGGTTGAAAACATAATAAAAGATTATGCTCAGAGTTATGGTTTGAAGCTCACTACTGAAAAACCTAATAATATTAATTCAAATAATATAAATATAAATGTTAATACAAATTCTATTAATCTAGGAAAACCTCAGATATTAAGTACCATTTCTAATGAAAATGTTGAAAATTCTAGATTCACAAATATAATTCCCTCAGGAAATGATCCTAATATTAACAATAATTTGGATTTAAATGGTAAAAATAATTATTTATCAACAAATTTTAATATTTTTTAGAAAAAGAAAATTCGAATAATTTTGTAAAAGATGAATTAAGAGATAAAGACAAAAAGAAAAGAAAAAGATAAAATTTATAAAAAATTATAATCAAAAAATTTTCAAAAAAAAATAATTCTTTTATGCAAATTAATTAAATAATATATTTACTTTTAAAATAGAGCTTAATTTTCATACAAAATATAAATTAATTATGATAAATATTAATATAGTAATAAAGCTAAATTTCAATAATTTTCAAATTAAAATTATCAAAAAATTTTTTAATGAATAATAATTCTAAAAATATGAAAGTTTTAAGAAAAGAATTTGATGCTATTAAAATCACAAAAAATTCATATCGGATTAATTATTTTATTCTTGAGAAAATATCCTTGAGCAAAAATATTAATCAAAAATTATTTCACTATGATAATAAAAAAAATATTGATAAAACTCTTTATTCAATAATTTCAAAAAAATTTTTTTTTAAAAAGTATAATGCATCTCCTCCTGATCTATCGGATAATTATAAATTTAAACATGAACTAAAGAAAGATGAATATTACACTCCAAAAGAAAATATAGTGTTTAATGAGAAAAAATATTTACTTGTAGATTGTAATAAAAATTTTAGTAACTCTATTCAATCTTTTCAAAGATTTGTGATATATCCGATTCTTGGAATCTCCACCATTTTTTTAATTAAATCAATTATAAAATTAAAAGTAATTTCAATACTCTTATCATCGTTTTTTACATATACCAGTTATAGACTTAATATTGGTATAAACCAAAATAAGAGACACATAATAAATAAACTATATTTGTTAGATAATGGTAAGGAATGTGAAATTCATACATTAGAACAATCCTTTATTTCCAAAATAAAAAATATTCGGAGATTGGAATTAGAAGAGGGATTATATGTAGCTATTAATATAAAAGATATGAAAAAAAATTATATTCCTTTAGTCATAGAAACTCGATTATATTTAATACCTTTAATATCTACGATTTATGATCAAAAAATACTCTCTGCCATTAGTAATGGGAAATTTATAAAAACTGACGAAAGAATAAATTCAGAAGAAGCTATTGATATTAATTAAAATGGAATTTTAAAATAAAAACTGATGAAAATTTGTTTTTAAAATTAATCAATAATGATAAAAAATCTTTTATAAATCTAATGTTTCTAATTGGATAAAATATGATAAATTTATAAAAACAAAAAATTATGAAAAATTAAGTAATAAGTTATAATTTCTAAAATTACAAGTTCAGCAATATAAAATATTGATTTTTTGATTTCTGATATGATCAAAAATTTTTTTAAATTATCATTCATATATATTGAAATATTTTTTTGAATTTCTATCAAATTTTTTAATTTTCTATCTTTAAAGTTTATTGAAATTATTGGAATTGAAGAAATCTGTAATATTTTTGAGATTCAAAGGTGATATTGCACTAAAAGATAAAATGTTATTAATTGTTGCTCCATTTGTTTTAATAGTGCTTTTGCTGTTATATTTCATAGGTTTCTCTCCTTTTTTAGAAGCTTCTAAAACTTTTTTTAATTCAGATTCATCTATCAATGTTTTATCTCCGATTAATCCATAAAGGAATTTATCGTTATAGAAAATTATTCCTTTTTTATTCTTATTCAACTCAGAAGCAAAAGTATCCATGTTTGAGAAATAAAGAGAAGCATCTTTTTTATCAGATAAGATTGTAGCTATATTAATGTCAGGATTTTTGCAAATTAACTTAACTTGCAAATCAAGAATATTTACTTCTAATTTATCTGCTCGGTTAGAGAATTTTTTGTAGCCATCAAAGAATCTATCAGCAGTTTCTATTAAATGGCTTCTTTCAACAGAAAAAGTTTTGCATAGCTTATTTATAATTCTATTTTCTTCATTTATTTCATTCAATGCTTTTTGATACTGAAAATTTAGTTGAAAATTTAAAAAATAGGAATAAAATATATCTAAATTAAAAAAATTTAAATTTACTGCAACAAAGTATAACCTAACAATTCCATCAGATATTCTTTGACTTTTTAATATTTTAACAAATCCAACTTGAGAAGTATTATCATGATGAGTTCCGCAGCAAGCTTCTACATCTGTTTTTTCAATCTCTACAATTCTTAGGCTATTTCCTGGAACTACACCTCCTTGATAGAGAGTAAATCCGAAGTTCTTTTCCGCTTCTGCTTTATCCATATAATATTTTTTAATATTTTTTCCAGACATTATTATTTTATTTGCCTCATTTTCAATTGCACTCTAAAATTAAAAATTTATTTTATTTTTGATATGTTAATTATTTTATTAGTAAAAAGGTTATAATTATATATATTTACCTTTTCTTCTTCAGTCAAAGCTCTGTAATGAGTAATATCCAAATGGGCTTGTTCGACGGTTTTCTTCGCACCATTTTGCCATACATGTTGCCCAAGTACTCTCCTTGCAGCCGCAAAAACAACATGTGTTCCTGTATGATGACACATTAATTGATATCTTTTAGCTAAATCAATTTTCCCATGAACAGATCTTCCAATATAATTCTTGGCATCTCCATTTAATTCTCTATCCAGAATATGTAAATTACATTTCCCAACTTTCTCTACATTCAAAACTTCATATTTCTCATCTTCTAAAAATATAAATCCAGTATCATGCTGTTGACCTCCAGAAGTAGGATAGAAACATGTTCTATCTAAAATAACGATGTTATGTTTATTTTTAAAATTTTTATCAGTTTTATTTTCAAAAACCTCTAATATAGTAGCATCAAAATCTGTTTGATGATGATCAGCATAAAAAATATTTTCAGTTTCTTTGATATGATTAGTATCATAAAGTATTTGTTCTTGAGATTTTACAATTCTCTCTTGTCTTTGGGAAATCTCATAATATAAATTTCCAGGAATGGGTTTTTTTGATATTTCAGCAATAGTATCAGCTGGAATTCCCCAAGATTGCATTGCAATAATCCAATCATCTATAGATAATTCTCCTTTCTTCTTCTTAAGCAATTTATTCAATTGATCTTTTTGTGTATCATCTGTAGCAAGCCATTTATCAAATTCTAATTGTATTATCTCTTTTAAATTTGTATTAATCTTGAATTCTCCAAATATTCCTTCTAAATCTTTAGTGTGTCTAAGCATTAATTCAACCAAACCATCTATTTTAAGTAAATCAAGCCAACTATTTTTCTTTAAAATTGCAAAAATTCTTCTTAAAATATTTCTAACATTAGCTCCACCACCAACATTTGAAGGTAAGGAGCCATCATAAATAATCATAAAAACAGTTCTTGAGTGGTCTAAGATAATATACATATCTTTTACTGGGGCAATTGCCCTCTTGACACTTTCAACATCAATATCAATTTCTTTACTTATTAAACTCCAAGTTTCATCGATATTATCAACTTCATCAATATTGAGTCTACATGAATAAGGTCCGAATTTTTCCCATATTTCATTATTAATAGTAATATTCAATTTTTCTGACAAGAATTCTAAAGCATTTTTGAAAGTATCCATATAAGATGTTGCTGAGCCATTAACAAGCCATCCAATTCTTTCTAGCCCTATTCCAGTATCAATAATTTTAATTGGTAATTCTTCTTTAGTTCCATCATGAAAAGTTTTGTATTGCATAAATACCATGTTTCCCAATTCCAATCCATTTACAAAATATTCAATGCTAGGTCCTAAATTACCTCCTCCTGCCCATACATCTTCAATAAAGGTAATTTCTTCAGGATTTATTCCCAATTCATCTGTAAGCCATCTATAATTGAACTCAACGCATTCATCTTTAAAGAAGACAAAATTATTAGGATAATTAAAAACTTGTATTCCAAGCATTATAAATCCTGAGTAATGTCTTCCTGTCAAGCCGATATTGTCTAAGTCATTAAATCTCACGCAAAATTGTGGGCAAATTAAAGGATTAGCAGGAGGATCAAGTTCCCCGGTTACACAATAAGGCTGAAAGCAGAAAATACCAGCTGCAACATAATCAACATCGTTTCTCCATCTTGCTACAACTGGGTAACGTTCAATGCTTGTACAAGGAACTCTTGAGGAAGTTAAACTGCGTTCAAAGCCTTTCCATGATTCTGCGTAGGTAATTTTTTTATTTTTAGCTCCTATACCTGTTCCTTTTCCAATAAATGTATATTTTCCAACACAACTTTTTTTTTAATATATATAATATTTTAAGAATTTTGAAACATATATTAGAAAATAAATTTGGAAAATTTTTTTTTTTTATTCTAGCATAAAATATTTGAAAAGACATGAAAAAGTAAATTATAACTATTACTTAGAGTCTCCACAATTATCTTGCTTTTCTGATCTTCTCCAGTAAAAATGACCACACTTACATCTATTACGACTAAATCCTAATTTTTTAAAAGTCTCAACAGGATAATATTTTTCTGGATTTTGTTCAAAATCAGGCCTTGCTAAAGCTTTAATTTCCTATATAGTTTTTATAAGGTCATATTTTTACCTTAGTTGTTAAAGCTTTAATTTCTTTAACAGCGTCAACCATTCTCTTTTTAAATATAAAAAATAATTTGTTATTCCTTAAATTAAATTTTAGAAGATGCCCAAACATATATTAAAGGATATTTAAGTATGATTAAATTATTAATAAATATTTTTAAATAAATTAATTATTTGAATTTTGTAAATAAAATTAAAATATAAAGCTTGTCTTCTATTTTATTTTTAATCAAAGTGAAAGTAGAAATATTTTTAAAAATTTATTTCTAAATTTTTACGAAATAATATTTTTAAACATTTTTTAATCCCAACATATTCTTTCAATAAAAAAAAATTAATTTATAAAATTAATTTTCTAATTAATAGATACATTTATTTATAGTAACTTTGATAAAAAAAAATTTGTATTTTATACTTAATTTTTAAATTATCTATTATAATTTTTATGATTATTTAAACTGATATATATTATCTTTGGATAACTATATCTCCTTTTTGAAAGAAAATAAAATAAATTATTCACAATAATTTATTTACCTATAATAGCAAATAATATTATAATCAAGATTTAACTACAATTGATTTAAATTGATTTCATTATCATCTGTTTTAAAAGAAAAATAAATAATCAAAATAACCCCTATTAGCCCTCCTGTTAACATAGATAACATTATCAGTGATAAACTATTGTAAAACATCATTGAATTATCATATTGCTTAGTTCTTTTTTTAGAATTATTAACTAGGAATTTATAAAATTCACTTGAGACAATATTTTTTGTAGTATTTTTATCATCGTTGGTAGGACTGAAATTCTTTTCTTTGATATCTAATTTATGTTCTATTTCCTCCATTAAATCCAAATACTCACCAAAATAAATATCATTTAATAATCTTTCATTTATTTCATCATCAGATGATATAAAATTATTTTTTTCAAACAATTTTTTCGCTATATTATTATCCTTGTTTAACTAATTAAATAAAAAAAAACATATTATAGGTATGATATTCTAAACAAATTTTAAAAATAAGTTATACATCAATTATAATTCGAAAACAATGATAAAAAATTTAATTAAGGAATAATATACCATTCAATTTGGATTTAAATTCATCTATTTTTTTTTCGATAATTATTAAATTATGTAAAACAAAATCGAAATTAATTTTTTCTAAATTTTCAACATTCTTAAGATCATCTTTTTGATTAGAATCATTATTATTAGTAAAATAGGTTACTTCAATATCAACATTAGTATTGTTTGAAACACCATGTGTTCTTATGTTCGATAAATTTGCTATATGATAGAATTCTAAAACTATTATTATGAATTTAAACACAATTAGCTTCATTTACTTGAAATTTATTATAATTTCATAAATATTTTATATTTAATTGTTAAAAGAAAAATTTTTATAATTTTTTCTTTAAAACAATGTTTTTTCGTGGTTATAAATTTTTTTAATTAATTTATGTCTTCAGATACATTAAGTTGTTAGATGATTTACCTAATAATTGTTGAAAATCAATTTAAATATTTCATGAGGTGAATCATTTTTAATGCGGATATGTGCCAAATAATTATTATGATTAGTTGATGATTATGATTTTTATAAATAATAAATTTAAATGATAAGTAGAAAATTGATTTAAACATTTGATTAATTACAATATTAAAATTTTACTTACCTCTATAGAATAATTTGAGTAGAATAATCCTTATAAATTGAAATATTATAATTGCTCATTAAAGATTTATTTTTATTAATAATTTTTAAAACTTATAATAAATTTAATGGAAAATAAGCTAGGAATAGTTATTTCATCAATTATGCCAAATAATGAAAGAGTAAAAAAAAAGCTCGAAGTTGAAAGACAAAAAGAGGAAAGACTTAGATTAGAAAATGAAAAAAAGAAAAAATTACAAGATGACTTGTTTTTTGAAGAGATCATAAAAAAACAACAACAAGAGGATGATAAAATTAAAAAAATACAACAAGAAGAAAACTTGGAGCAAGATACAAAATTTCGATATCTAGCAATTCAAAAAATGGTATGATAAGAATATGATTCTTAAAATATATTTAATAATATCCTTTACCTTATTTTTATTGTTAAATTTATTCAATTATTTTATTTGATAAAAAAAGATAAATAAAACTTTCAGGAAGGTAATTTAATTGAAATAATTCGACAAATTCTAAACAATACAACTCCCCATGCTTTGTCTTTTTCCGGACTCGATCTAGATACATGGAATTTTACAAATTTAATGCTTTTTTTACCAGATAATAAATCCTTATTAACTCTTGACTTATCAAGAAAAAATTTAAGTGATTATAATGTCAAACAGATTGCAGATATGTTAAAAGTAAATAAAAAACTAGTAAGATTGGAATTAGAAGGTAATTATTGCGGACCAGATGGATGTAAATATCTCGCAGATGCTTTGCGTGTTAATAAAACATTAAAATATTTAGATTTAGAAAGCAATAAATTGACAAACCAAGGAGAAGATGATTCGGGAATAATTGCACTTTTTAAAAGTCTGCGTGTAAATAAAACTCTAATCTCTTTAAATATAAATAATAATTATTTAACCGCTATGTGTGGGCATGCAATTACAGAATGCTTAAGGGAAAATGAAAATCTCATACATTTAGATATTATGCAAAATCAAAGATTTATTTCAAAAAAAAATGAAAGAAGTGAAGATGGGGACTCAAAATATGTCTCAAATGGTCTCTCTCTTTTCCAGTTAGAAGAAATTAAAGAAAAAGTTGCTGAAAATAAAAAGTTATATGATGCAATGAGAAAAGAAGAATGGAAGGAAAGAAAATTGATGAAAATTGATGATGATGAGGTTACAATAGTAGCTACACATTTTAGTCATAATAAGTAAATTTTTAATTGTTAATTTTGTTTAAAAATTCAGAAAAGAGGAAAATATGAAAGAAGAAGAAAAGAATTTTATTGAAAATTATTATATGATGAAATTTAATGATGAAGTTAAAAAAATTGAAAATGACTTTTTTAATAATGTTGAGGAGTTTTATGCAGAAACCAAAGCAAAAAATGAAAAGAAAAAGAAACCGAAAAAAGGAAAATAATTTTATACATTGATTTATCAATTCTATTTTTAATATATATAAAATAATAAGAAAAATAATATACAATGAAGTTTTGATTTCAATTAAACAATTCAAATTTTAAATAAATTTTTAATATAATAAGAAAAATAGATTTTATTTTATTTATTCATAAAAATAGTTGATTTTGAAAACTATAAATCAAAATCTATTTGGGGATTGGGGATTGGGGATTGGGGATTGGGGATTGGGGATTGGGCCCAATCCCCAATCCCCAATCCCC
>Ga0194116_10008816_pt1 | contig 10133 bp, 14 predicted proteins | sample TA2MahsurfametaG_4_FD_148617 | JGI IMG/M metagenome (GOLD analysis project Ga0194116, IMG submission 148617) | Freshwater microbial communities from Lake Tanganyika, Tanzania - TA2015008 Mahale S9 surface | ecosystem: Environmental > Aquatic > Freshwater > Lake | place: Tanzania: Lake... | reverse complement strand
TCTGATTAAAAAAAAAGAATAAAACTAAATAATTTTGTTATGTAAAAACTAACCTTATCAGTATTAAATAGATAAATATAAGAGCTTTCCTTAATTTTAAATGTTATTTAACCTATTTTATTTTTTTATTTTATTTTAATAAATTTTTATTTTTATGAAAAAAATGTTTTAAGAAAAAATTATTTATAATAATGATCTGTTTAAAATTTTATTATTTTTAAGGTAAAATTCCATTCGTTAATTTTTGATAAGTATCATATTTATTCGTCCAGAAATTATTGTAACTTGATTTTATTAAATCTTCCAAAATTTTATTGAATTCACTATCGCTTTTTTTCGCATGAAATCTTTCTTCAAATTTCCTTATCAACTGATTTACATCTGCATGCTCGAAGCAAGGCATCTTACTACCTATTAAAATAAAGGTAAAACTATATTTTTAATCAAGTTTATTTTTATGGATAATCCTAACATTAATAAAACTTTTAAAAAAAGATAGTAACTCAATTATAAAGAATTCATAATCATATAAAAAATTACCTTTTGACATTATCTCAATTATTTTTATAAATTTATCAATATGCTTTCTAGCTTCAATCATCCCTCTTATCATAAGGCTTTTATAATATTCAAAAATTGCAGAATCCATTCCATCCATAATTTCTACATATTCAGCAGTCAATTTAAAGGGTGGCTTTTCAAAATTTACATTTCCTGGATTGATTCCAAGAATAAATCCAAAATCAATATGAATGATACATCCTTTCATATCCAATAGAATATTTCCATTGTGTCTATCCTTGATTTGCAAAAAGTAGCAAATAAGAGAGTATGCTGCTAAGCTTTCTGCAAAATTTTTTTGCGCTTCTTCGAAATTTTCCTTGAAGAAGTTTCTATAGAACTTATTTAAGTTCCAATTTTTCGGAAGCTTTTTTTTAACTCCATCTATTGAATTTGTGTTTGTTAAGAATTCCAACAAGCCTGAGCTGGAGCTTGTAATTAAAATTTCATATGGATGAAGTTTCAAAGGAATATCTGCCTTTATAAATATTTCATCAAATTTTTTAATTAATTGCATTGTCATTAATTCTTGTCTTAAGTCATCGTTTGCTTTTGCAATGAAATTTTTTATCTTTCTCAAAAATTAAAATAAAGCAATAAATTTATTGTTGAAAAATTTAAATAAGAAAACTTTGATTTTCTTACGCAAATTGATATGATATATTTACTATGCTGAAAAATATATAGGAATAATAAACAAGCATAAAATTTAAAATAACTTCAATTTAAAAGAAATATATTTACAGAATAAGTTTCGAATCTTCTAAAAGGAGAATGCTCTTTTATCTCTTTTGAAATTTCCGAAAATTTTCTTCCAAATGGATTAATAATATCAGGATTGAAATCAATTATTAGAGAGTCGTCTTCTTCTTTTATAATCAAATTTCCAAAACTACTGCTCTGTTGTTTTAAGCTTTCATCCGATGGCTCAGCCTCATTTTTACTAAGATTCATTTGATCTAGATAGAATTCATTTATTGAAAGAGGAACATTTTTTTCAGGCTCTCTTTGTTTAGATTTATTATCAATATCTGAAATATTAATATACTGGTTTTCTTTACAATCAAGATTATCCGATTTTATTTTATTTTTAAAATTAGATGAATCTCTAAAATTTATGATTCCTGTGGTGGGAACATCAACTTTAATTGCTTTAGCAGTAACATCATCTTCTTCAGGAATATAAAGTTCATCCCATTTTGAGCATTCTTTAACTTTTATATATTCTGCACATAGTTTAACTGGAACCCTAGCTTTTGTCGAAAAACAAAATGATTGGTCTGGAATAAATCTGACAATCTATAAAGATAAAAGTTTTGTGGATGAAAGTTTATAAATAGATTAATGATTTAATTTAATTTAGCTTAATATTTTTTCAATTATAAAGTACTAAATTCATTTTACCAATGAATTATCTTCATCGCTTGCTGATTTTGAATCATCAAATGGCAAAATGATTCCTTTATAAAAATGACTTGCTATTCTGATTAAAATTTTTATTTTACGAATCATAATCATTTTTATTTTCATCTCTAGTATTAATTAAATTCATATTGAAAGTGTAAATGTAATTTTTCAACACAGCATTTCTGCCATTAATTCCTTGTCTTGGAAATTCCTTTAATTTTTCGCACATGCTTTTTAAATTTTTATAGAAGTCCACCACACACTCGAAATACTTTAATCTCAACTCTTTATCGATTGATTCTTTAATTACTAAAAAGTTAAATTTTGATAAATTTTAAAATTTTATTTTCAAACCTGAATTTTCATTTGTGTTTTTTGTTTTTTGGTGATTAATGTAATTTGATATGTTATTTCTTCTTCCATTTACCATTGTTTCTTCGAGATTTTGAAGCATTTTTTCGTATATTAAGGAGACTTTTCCTTCAGCGTTTTCATAATATGATGAAACAAGCCAATGAACCTATATATTATAAAATGATGACAATCTAATAATATAAGATTTCTCTTTAAAAGTTGTTCATTTACTTGTAGAGAAAATTTAATTTGATTGATGCTTCGATCTAATATATAATTGATTAATGAATTGCTGTTCTTTTTATAAATAATCATTGTGCTTTAAGTTATTAATTTAAACTCAAAAGAAAAGTAAACTTGAATTTTTTATTAAAAATTATTTTATTTAGTAATTGATAAATTAAAATAATCCAATAAAGGTATACCATAATTGAGGCAAATAAAAAACAGAATCATTGATAAATTTCTTATATATAACATTTATAAGTGTATCTAATATTCCATTTTCTTCAAATTTCTCCAAATAAAATATTACGAAATTTATATCGAAATACCATCCTTCAAATAATTCATATAAACTTCCATTACTAATATTGCGTTCTTTTTCTGCATCATCATCACATTGCAAAAAAGTGGCTAATTTCTCAACGATTTTTAAATCTGTTTTACGCTGACTCATTCTATAAGTATTATACTTTATCCTGGCTTCTTCGGCTTTTTGGTGAGAAAAAAATGAATTAATCATGTAATTTTCGATATTAAAACTCTCTTCACTAACGCGGCTACTATTTTGCTGGAATAATTGTACGTTATAATTTGTAACTTGAGGAGATTTTACTAATTTATTGAATAAATGAAATATTCATTTACTTATCATTATGGGATTTTTTTTGAAACTTTCACTTGGAGATACTAGCTGAAAATAAGAAAAATTAAATAAGTTGAGATAATAAAATTATTAATATTTTTTTTTTGACCAATAAAAAGAAACTTTTTTTATTAGGAATATAATAAAATTCCTATAAAGTAAACGCTTATTTACATTACTAAAACTATTTTTTTGAATTTTTGAATTGACTTTTGATAAAAAATAGTTATCGCTTATATTATCTTGCTCAAAATATTCGTTCTTTTGTTTTAAATATTTTTTCAAACAAATAAAAAGATAGAGAGTATAGCATTAAAAAGAAAATCTTTCTGATATTTTTTATAAATTAAACATTGTTGCTTACTGTCTGATCATTTTTTATAATTTCTTTACTATTATGTGAAAAATTATCATTTGAATTTTCTCTCATTTTTCTTTTAATTATTTTAGCATCAAAAATTTTTTTAACAATCAGATAAACTTTCTTATCAAATTAAAATTTCTAATAAATTTGAAGGCTAAATTTCTGTATTGATATATGGCTTCTTTTATTGACCTTTCAAAATTGATTGATGGCACTGGAGAAATTTAAAATCTCTTAAGAATAATTATAATTTTATTTTTAAATGTTAATGATCATCAATATGCTTAATGAAATTATAAAAAATCTCTATAAAAAATAAAATTTTTAGTTTATCATATATGTTAAATATATATAATTATTTTATTTAAAAGCAATTATGAACTGTAAACAAATCTTGAAATTTGTATATAAATTAATTTGAAGCAATAAATAAATTATATTAGTTCTTTTAATTATAGAACATCTGTATTAGCTCATCACTTACTGCTGATGGAGTAAATATTCCAATATCTGTAAATAACAAAGTTATAAACTCAGGTGCAGTGAAATCGCAAAGGCTATAATTATAATCGAGTCCATTTTCTTTCTTGAATTCATCAGAAGGAAAAGGTACATCAGATTGATTAAGTGGATACATTTTTAAAAACTTTAGGGATTCAACCATTACATAAAATGGTTTTTTAAAGCTTTTGGCTACACACGCGATTGTAAAAGTTCCTATTTTATTAATAATTCCCCCATTTTCACAAACAGCATCAGCTCCTACTAAAATCGCATCAATATCCATAATAAAATAACCTATTGAAATATCTAAAATTATTTTAGATTCAATTCCATATTCTTTAAGATTTTTAGCCATCAGCTCAGCTGTGTTATCTGGCCTTGATTCAGTGATTAATACTTTAAATATAATTCCAGATTTTCTTGCATGAGTCAAAGAATGCAAAATTGTAGTTGAGTAACCATGGACTAAAAATGTCATACCATTTTTGATTGACCAATTGAAAAAATGAGAAATTTTATCCTTTGCATAAACTGATAAAAGGCAAAAATCTTGGGTGATTGTAACTAAGCTTTTTTTAATAGTCTCGAAATCAATGTTTAACTTTTTAGAAATGTGTTTGTTTATGATATTTATGAGAATTTCTGAACATGCTTTCAACGATAGAATTGACCTTTCTTTTGGTAGTAAGTTTTCTTCTTTTATTTTTAAAAAAAGTTTATCAGTGGATCTTTTTATTGCAATATTCAATCCTTGCAAGGTGCTTTCTTGACTGTTTTCTATGTAATTCGAAATTGTCTTAATGTAGGCTTCGATGAAATTTACTTGGCTTTCTAAATGACTTTTTTCAATATCTCTAATTGGATTGCAAGCGATGTTTCTTATATTTGATTGATCTTCGGACATAATTTTATTTGTTACATCTTCTATTGAAGATTTGGAAAAATAACTTTCATCTGTATATTAAGAAATTTAAAATTAATATTCTTTTCTAAAATTTGAAATTTATAAATCGAAATAAAGATAAAGAATGAGTTTAGGGTAAATTATGAAAAGAAAATGTTTTATTTAAGAATTTATTTTGAAAAAAATCATTGCTAATTAAATATAAAATCTAAATCTTTTAACATCAAGAGTGCAAAATAATTATATTAAATTTATAAAATTCCGAAAAAATCATAAGCAGGACTGTAGTCGTTTTAAAGTTATATAATAATTCATAGTTTTTCAAGTTTATGTAGCATTTAATTTTTTACCATTATGATCATGTTTACTTGCAGACTCTATTAAATATAACTTAAAATTATTATAAAGTGAATCAAAAATTTTATCAGATAAGGAACCACTACTCTGAGAAGCTGATGAAATTCCAGCTGAATTAAAGATTGGGTCTTTATCGTAATTCCCCTTTTTGCTGGCTTTTATGTTTTCAGACATTTATGGATTATGTATTAATTTAAATTCACTAAGAAAATTTTTCAATATTTATTAAGTATTAAGAAATTTTTCTGTTGGAAAAAAATTTAAGAAAATCTCTCTAAAATCTTTTTCAAAATAGAAATTTTAACTGATAAAAATTTTTATTATAAAAATCGTAAAAAAATCTTAAAGTTAAATTTAATATAAATTTATTATAAAATTCTAAAAATTGGGATCATATTTGAATATTAAACTATTTATTCATCCAAATTTTTCATAGTGTATTTGGTACATTTTTCAGCTCCTGGTAAAGCCTGTAGTAATCTTACTACATTTGGCTCGCATAGTCCAAATCTTTCAGTTCCTGAAATGGTGACTTTTGATCTTTTATTTTTTTGTATTTCATTTATTTTATTACAAATTACAATCTATTGTTTTAAAAGTTTATTTTTTATAATCAATATTTATTTTAAATCATAGAAATACCTTTTAAAAAAATTAAATTTTTTTACCCAACATCCGCTTGAAGATTCTTTAACAATATAATTTTCAGGATCTTCATGAGGAATAATTTTATAAAGAGGTTTATTTCCACCATCAAGAATTTCACAAGTATAAAGAGCTCTTTCCCCTAATTTTTTTATAGAGGAATGTTCTCTTACAGATTTGAATCCTATAGGGAAAAGATTTTTCTCCGAATGATAGGCTATTTTATCTGAGCAAATTCTTCCCAAATTCAAAATTTTCAAAGATGAATTAACATTAATAGGATATAAAATATTGCCATTCTTATCCCGGTTGACTATTAACTTACTTGTTTTTTTCCTATTGTTGATATTCGAATTAGAATTATCGGTAATATTATTTATCTGATTTAAGTGATTAATTGAACTAAAATTCGAATTTGCTTTGTTATTGGAAAAATTATTATTATTGTTTGCATTATTAATATTAGGATTGAGAGTTGAATTGCTTTCATTAATATTATAATTACAAGGATTCTTTTTCTTATTTTTATTCCCTGAAGTAAATTCTCGGAAAAATTCACACAAATAATTAACTCTGAAAAGAGCATCTTCATAATTTATTTTCATTTTATCAAAGTTATAATTTTGATTATTATCAAGATTGTGAAGATAATTTAGACCATTGTCAGCGACAGCGTTCAAGAGTCCTTTATCATGATTAGCGCAATCCCATTCTTCTGGTAAAATATTAGGATATGGACTGTAACTGTTACTAGTATTTCCCAAACTGGTATTAGCAACATTAAAATTTTGAGGAAAAGATGATTCGATTAAACTATTCAATCCATTATGAAATAATTTAGAATTATTTGAGAGTATATGTTTTCTTATAAAATGCAATATGTTCATATTTTTATTTAGCTTTTCCGCATCTTCAAAGGAGATATTGAAGCCATCATTATCTGGATCCATTTGCTCGTTCATATTTTCGTCAGCATCGGTATCGCTTTTGAAATTAATTTTAAAATTTTTTTTATTAAATTTAATTAATGAAAATTAGTTATAAATTGAAAAAAACGTTTCTAATGATAATTTAAGTTTTTACTTTGAGTTTTCATTTCCATTAAGTTGAATAACTAATTGAGAAATCATTCTTATTCTTTGTACTAATCTCTCTATTGCTTGAGGAGTTTTCAAAGGATCTAGATTTACTATCCTAACCAGTTGATCTTTTAAAGTCTGCCAATCGCTTTTCCCTTCATTATTAAGTGGAACACCATAATCGGCAAGGAAATTAATTATATTATTTTTTTCTTCTAAATTAAAACCTGTGGGTTCTTTTAAACTCTTTTTATCTTCAAAGGAAATTATACCATTAGAAGATTCGCTTTTTATAATAATTTGGATAAGTTTTTTAATTCTTCTCGTAATTGTATCAGCATTTGGAAATTCTTGGAAATTAGAATCTTTTTCTACTTTAGAAAAGCTAAGTTTGGGATCTGAACGCATCAACTGGTAATTAGCATAGCCTTGCTTATAGGTCCCTCGAAGCAAATCAATATCATGAGTTCGAGTCCACCATACAGAAGGCCTTTGGCCATAAAAAGCGTGATTAGGAAGGAAATTTAGTAAATTATCCCAATAGTCAAATGTTTTATTAATTTGAGATTTGATGATTTCAATCTCATTTAAGCCATTTTCACTTTGATTGTTGTTATCAATATCCATTTTGATTGATTCATTATTTTCCTTTTTTTCCTTTTCAGTCACTTCAATGTTGCTATTAGAATTTTTCTCTTCATTTGCATGATTCAAATTCCACTTTTTTGTTAGAATGTCGATTTTTTTACGTTTTTCTTTATTATTTTTCCTTTCTGATTTGAATTTTTCAATAATAAGGCAAACTCGAAAAATAAGCTGAATACGCTTACCCCATGCTGGAGCACGTTGCTTTAGAAGTGTTCCCCAGTCGTCTTTTTTGGGAATAATAAATGGCTCCTCAGAAGACTCATTTATCAAGTTAATTAAAAATTTTCGCAATTCTTGTTTTTCCTGTGGTAAAAATTCTATTATAACCTTCAAAAAGGCATTTGAAAAAATTCTCAATTCTAGTTCTGGTTTCTCTGATAATACTCCTCTTGAGTTGTGTTTTATTATTTTCCATCTTCCATAACCATAAATCAATAAGTATTTTCTTAAAGATTCTTTTTCATGATTGGTCCACTTATTTCCAAGAGCTATGTCAGGATGCCTTGAAGATAAATTGCTAATTAGTGGATTAATTAAAGCTGACTTTATATTGGCCATATCGCTAAGATTGCTGATTATTGAATTTTGGTTAGCTTGTGTATTTCGATTCATATTGCTTAGATTATTATAAGCGTTTATTTTATTCACTTCTTCGATATTTAAATTATAATTAAAAGGATTTGTAGACATGTTAAAATCATTGAGGTGCGCAAAGCTGAAGTTTAAAATTTCATCTTTTGATTTTGGAAACATAATTACGTAAACATGAGGTATGTAACAAATATTACATTCAATACTAATTTTATCAAAAGAGGAAATCACTTGTGTTTCAGAGTCTTCATTGAGTAAAGTATCATTTAAATAAAGATTTGCTAAAGGTTTCAATCTGAATGATTTTGATTTGAAATCATAGAATAATATAAGATGAAGCGGAGCCCTAAATAAAATTCTTTATTAAAAAACAAAGAACAAATTTATTTCAATAAAAAATTCGAATTCAATATTGGAAGGTTAAATGTCATTTAAAATATAAATAATTGATCTTCTTTATCTGATTCCAAGATAAAGAAAAATTTAAAAACAATAATATTACACTTTTTTGCATTTGCTTAAAATTAATTTGTTCTTTACTTTGAATTCTTTAATAATCTTTGAGTTATTTTCAAGATTATGTTCAATTTCAACATTTTCGCCTATTATGTTATTTTTTGAATCTATATTGCTTATTGAATCGCTGAATGAATATCTACCAAGAACACAAGGTATCTTTTAAATAAAAATTTTATATTTTACATTTTTTAAATAGATATTGTCTCCATTTGTAACATCAATAAGTTTTCCAAAGCACAATTGATCAGATTCCATTTAATATTTTTTTTAATTTTGTTTAATCATTTTAAATATTAAATTAGTTTTTTCATTTATATTCAATTCATACTTTAAAATATTCAATGAATTTTTTCAGTAAAGGAAATAGAAAATAAAAATTAAAAATAAAATAGAATATTTTGAATTTTATTGATGATTAAGAGATTAATATATATAGAAAAGAGTAAAATCAATATTAAATTAATTTTAATATTTAAATAGTATTATTTTTTCAAAAAAATTTAAAAGATTTGCTGAGTGGAGAATTCCATTAAGCCTAAATTTCATCTTTTTTAGCTAAGTCTTCATCCAAAGCATATTCATTTTTTTCAGAATCAGAAGCTTTGAAATCAAAATCACAAGCTTTTGTTATGTCGAAGCACAATTCATTAATTGGAGATTCATCATCTTTTCTTTTTACTAAAACCTTTTCTAAATCATCATTCCAACCTGCAACGAAGACCTCACATGCATCTCTTCTAAAAGCATATTCATTTTCTAAGGAATTAGATAAATATTTAGATTAATTTATAATATAAATTTTGAAATTCAAATAGCTTGAAACATCTTAAGTAAAAAAAATTTTTCTCTAAATTTCTATTTTCTAAATTTACAAAAATTGAATACTTACGATGGGGATAAAGAAATTCTGAATCACAAACCTTTTCAATCGCTTCGATTACTTCATAGTCTTTTTTCTTGTTATATAATGAACGAGCGGTTTCTTTAACAACTTCTCTACAAATTTCACAATATAAATCATCTTTTATTCTTGAAGGTTTTTTATCTTTGGGATTAAATTTCTTTTTAGGTGGTTTAGGCTTTTTCTTTTTTTGTCTGGAATCAATGTTAATTAATAAAAATGTGCAAATAAAGGTAATAATTAGAAAAATTTCTTTTTTATTGAACAAATTCAGATTCATTTTTCTTTATATATATTTTTATTTGAATTGAATTTTCTAAATAAATTTGAAATTCTGGAAATATTCAATTAAAACAAAACATTTGTCTAGCAAATAGATTAACAAATAATGAAAAGAATAAAGTTTATGGATAATGGGGATTGGGGATTGG